>Ga0194123_10004849_pt1 | contig 14907 bp, 11 predicted proteins | sample TA2MahsurfametaG_5_FD_155479 | JGI IMG/M metagenome (GOLD analysis project Ga0194123, IMG submission 155479) | Freshwater microbial communities from Lake Tanganyika, Tanzania - TA2015023 Mahale A surface | ecosystem: Environmental > Aquatic > Freshwater > Lake | place: Tanzania: Lake Tanganyika... | reverse complement strand
AGGCCCCATGTCGATCACGTGGTCGGCCGCGCGGATCACCGCTTCGTCGTGCTCGACGACGACCACCGTGTTGCCGCCGTCGCGCAGTCGTCGCAGCGCGCGGATCAATCGTGCCGAATCGGCCGCATGCAGGCCGATGCTCGGTTCGTCGAGCACGTAGAGCACGCCGGAAAGTCCCGCGCCGAGCTGGCAAGCGAGCCGGATCCGCTGCGCCTCGCCGCCGGACAACGTCGGTGCCGCACGATCGAGCGTGAGGTAGTCCAACCCGACATCGGCGAGAAACTCGAGACGGGCCGACACATCGTCGATGAGGACGCGACAGGCGTCGCCGCGCGGCCCGTCGATGCGCAGGCCGCGGATCCACGCGCGGGCGTCGGAAACCCGCAAGCCGCAGAACTCCTGGATGCCCAGCCAGCATCGCGCACCCTCGACGCGCACCGCGAGGGACTCGGGTTTCAACCGCAGGCCGTTGCAGGCGGGACACACGTGCCCGGCATCGTCACCCGAACGGACGACCCCCGTGCCTTCGCAGGCGGTACAGGCACCGAGATGCGAGTGAAATGAAAAATGACGCGGCGTGAGCGCGTCGAGGGTGAACCCGGTCTGCGGATTGCGCCATGCCGTCTGGAACGACAACTCGCGCGACGATGCGGCATCCGCCGCTTGCACCGAGGCGCGGGTTTCCGCACCACAGATCCGCAACGCCGTCTCGACCGAGTCCGCCAGACGCGGGGCAACACCGGGCTTCATCACCAACCGGTCGATCACGATCTCGACATCGACCGGCGCATCGGGCCACTGCTCCGCCGCGTCCTCGATCTCCAGCATCGATCCGTCCACCCGGATGCGCACGAACCCCTGCCTGCGCAGGTCGCCGAGCAGACGCGCGGGGTCGTCGAGTTCGGCGCGGGGCACCGGGGCGAGCAGGACGATGCGCGTGCCGTCGCCGAGGCCGGCGAGTGCGTTGACGATGTCCTCCGGGGTCATGCGCTCGAGACGCGCACCGGTCTGCGGATCATGCGGCACGCCGACCGCCGCCCACAGCACGCGCAGCGCATCGTGGATCTCGGTGGCCGTCGCCACGGTCGCGCGCGGATTCAAGCCGCCCGCGCGCTGCTCGATCGCAATGGCCGGGCTGAGTCCGTTGATCGAATCGACATCAGGCCGCTCGAGCTGTTCCATGTGATGGCGCACGTTCGCGGAGAGCGATTCAACGAACCGTCGACGCCCTTCGGCAAACAGCGTGTGGAAAGCGAGCGACGACTTGCCGCAGCCGCTGGGGCCGGTGATCACCACCAGCCGGCCCTTGGGCACATCGACATCGATGTTCCTCAGGTTGTGCTGGCGCGCGCCGCGGATCCGGATGACCTCCACGCCCGCATCCATAGCCGGGTGCGCGGCCGATCCAAGTGCCAATCCCCGCAAGCGGGCGAAACGCGGGCTTGCACCGGCGTCCCTGCCGTGGAATCCGTATCTCCTTGTCGGCTTGTCCGACGTCTCGGACATTCCGCCCCCACATGCGAGAAGCGCTCATCGTCACCGGCTTGGTCGTGCTCGCGCTCGCGCTGCGCTCGGCCCGCGGCACCTGTCTGCGCAAGCTCGGTGCCCTCACCTTTCTCGCCGCGAGCTTCCTCCTGTTTTATTTCCTTTCCGACCGCAGCCACGTCGCCGGCGCGATCGGCGCGGTGCTGTGGTTTTTCATGCCGTGGATCGAACTGCTCACGCGCATCCGGCGCATGCGGCTGCCCATCGAAAACCGGCTCATCCACCGCCCGACCCCCAACCCGTCGTTCTTTCCCAATGCCTCGGAGGCTGCCGCCGCGATGGAGGAAGCCGGATTCGAGCATGTGTCGGACTGCGGCTGGGAGTGGGACGGCATGCGCCAGTTCTTTCGTCTCTACTGGCATCCGGAGGAACGCGCGGTCGCGTCGGTGTGCCTGTGCGAACAAAGCGATGTCGCGTTCGCATTCGTCTCGGTGTGCTCGCTGGGCACCGACGGCAGACTGTGGCGCACGACCAATTTCCCGTTTTCGCCGACGCTGCGCCGCCCGCCCGATGTGCACTGGAACCACGTGTCGTGCTGCCGCTGCTGCTTTCACCAGATCCTGCGCGACCATCGGTTGTTTCTCGAAAAACACGGTGTGGGCCTCGACCATCTCCGCATCCCGGATCCGGAGGAAATCGAATTGGCCATCGAGTCCGAAATGCGCCGCCAGGTGGATCACAACCTCGCACTGGGCATCATCCGCCTCACCGGCGACGGCCACTTCCGCTATTCGAAACGCGGATTGCTCTTCCTCTGGGGCCAGTTCGTGAAGGACATGGTGCGCTTCTGCTGAGCCATGCCCTCAGGCCGGGACGACGCCCGCCAGCACCAACCCGCCGATCACGCAGCCGATCGCGATGCGATACCATCCGAAGACCGACAGCCCGTTGCGCTGCAGGTAGGAGACCAGCCACTTCACCGCCACCGCGGCGGAGACCGTGGCCGCCGCGACACCGACCACCATCGGAGTCGCTCCATAATGGTCGGCCATGAGCTGCAGGCCGCCGAACCAACGGTCGTAGGCATCCCCCGCGGCCGCCACCGGCCAGACGGCCTTCTTCAACGTTGCGGCGGTGAGCGTGCACACACCGAGCAGGAATGAATACTCGACCGCGGCGCGAACGGACAAACCGACGAGCAATCCGCCGACGATGGTCATCAGGCTCCGGCTGGTGCCCGGCCACATCGCGACACATTGCAGCAGACCGATCACCAAGGCCATGCGCCAGGTCATCGACATCAATTCCGCGCCCGCACCTTTGTCCCCTCCTCCGCGTCGCGCCCACCACGCCGTCACGAGAATCAGCACGCCGCCGACAATCCACGCCGCGACCACCGGCCAGGTGCCGAACAACCGGCTCTCGATCCAATCGTCGCAAAGCAGGCCGATCACCGCCGCGGGCAGAAAACCGACGACGATGCAACGCGCGAGCCGCCATCCGTCGGCGTCTTTTCCCAGACAACCGCGCAGCATCTGCATCACGCGGTTCCAGTACAATCCGGCCACCGCGAGGATCGCCCCGCCTTGGATGCAAATGGCGAAGGCGTCGGCCGCGGCCTTCGAAACGACCGAGCCCGTACCGATGCCCATCAGATGCTGTGCGACGAGCAGATGACCGGTCGAGCTGACCGGAAGATATTCGGTGATGCCTTCGATCACGCCGAGAACAAATGCCTGCCAGGGGTCCATGCGAGGACGGCACTCTGGAAGCCCGCAGCCGATGCGACAAGGCATTTACGGTTGATCGGCGTCACGGCCGCGGCGATGGTCCGTCCATCCCGCGCGCATGAAGAAACGCTACCTCAAACTGGTCCGTTCGGCACTGCGCTCGCTGCGTCATCCCAACCTGCGGCATCGCCCGTGGTGGCGCAGCCTCACCCGCCCGCTCGCCAACCGCGCGCTGTGGATCCCGTGCCGCGACACCGTCGCCGCGGGACTTTCCATCGGACTGTTTTTTTCGATGATGCTCATGCCGTTCCAGATGGTGCCCGCCGCACTGCTGGCGATCCGCCTGCGCGCCAACGTTCCCTTTGCGATGGCCGCGGTGTGGATCACCAATCCACTGACGTTGGGTCCCACCATCGGACTGCAGTTCCTGCTCGGCGAATGGATGCGCCACTCGCTCGGCGTGCCGATGCCGCACTTTTTGGAAAAAGCCTCGTTCACCGTGCAGGGCGTGGGATCGATCAACGCCTCGGGATTCATCCTCGGGATGATCACCTCCGGCGTCGTCCTCGCACTCGCCGCCTACCCGATCGTCCATTTGTTCTCGGCCATGATGCCCCATCATCTGCCGGTCCGGAAAAAACGCGCCCTCGCCAGTGAAAACCAGGCGATTTGATCCATATGTTCATTTGAACGCTTCATTTCGACTTGTATTGTTCAACTTTTTTTGAACATAAGACGGGTCGGCAATTCCGATGAAACTCTTCGGCACCGATGGCATACGCGGCAGGGCGAACCAGCACCCGATCACCGCCGAGCTGGCGCTCCGGCTCGGTCGCGCGGTTGCGGACGTGCTCGGTGGCCCCGGCGGCAGCGTCGTGATCGGCCGCGACACGCGCTGCTCCGGCCCGATGCTCGAGCGCGCCGCATCCGCAGGTGTGCTCGCCGCGGGGATGAACGTCCTCGACGCGGGTGTGGTCCCGACTCCGGCCGTCGCCCATCGGGTCCGCCACTCCGATGCCTCGGCCGGCATCATGATCACCGCCTCGCACAACCCGTGGCAGGACAACGGACTGAAAGTCTTCGGCGATGACGGCTACAAGCTCGACGACGCGCTCGAGGCGCGGATCGAGGCGATCCTGCTCGACGGGACCGCACCCGGCGGTGGTGACGCCATCGGCACGATGCTTGCCTGCGACGATGCCGCCGCGCACTACGCCGGATCCATCCGCGATGCGGCAGCCGGCACCGATCTGCGCGGCATGAAACTCGTCGTCGACTGCGGCAATGGCGCGGCATCGGCAATCGCGCCGGATCTGTTCTCCACTCTCGGAGCCGAAGTGATCGTCCTCGGCAACCAGCCCGACGGCCGCAACATCAATGACGGCTGCGGGGCCTTGCATCCGCAACTCGCGGCCGCGGCTGTTCGCGCACACGGCGCCGATCTCGGAGTCTCGCTCGACGGCGACGCCGACCGCTGCATCTTCACCGATGCCGATGGTCAAACGGTGAGCGGCGACCGCATCCTCGGACTCTGTGCGGCGGGATTGCAACGCGAAGGCAGGCTCGAGAAAAACACGGTGGTCGTCACCGTGATGAGCAACCTCGGGCTCGCGGCGTCGCTCGAACCGCACGGCATCCGCGTCGAGACCACCGCCGTGGGCGACCGCCACGTCATCGAACGCATGCGGTCCGGCGGATTCTCCTTCGGCGGCGAAAACTCGGGCCATCTCGTCTTTGCCGCGCACGCCACCACCGGCGACGGCATCCTCAGCGCGCTGCAAGTGCTGCGGTTGATGAAACGCGAGGACGCGACACTGGCGGAGCTGGCGCGGGGATTCGATGAATATCCGTCGCGGTTGATGAACCTCGAGGTTGCTGCCAAGCCGCCGCTCGAGTCGCTGCCCGCACTCACCGCACTGATGCGCGAGGCCGACGCCGCCTTCGGCCGTCACGGCCGCCACCTGATCCGCTACTCGGGCACCGAATCGCGGATCCGCATCCTCGTCGAACACCGTGACGCAGCGGAATGCGAGCGATGGACCGCACGCTTCGCCGACGCCGTCCACAACGAACTCGAATGATCCCTGCCGCATGAACCCGCCATCACCGGATTTCCTGCCGCTGTCGCTCAACCACGACATCGAATCGTTTCCCATCGGCAACCTGCCGCTGTCGCGGCATCACGCGGACCTCGCACTGCCCGACGGCATGAGTGCCGATCCGCGGGCGTGGATCGATCCGGACGATCTCACCGCGTTCCTCGTGGGCGGGGCCTCCGTGCTGCGCGCGGCCGACGGCACGCCATTGATCAAACGACAGGATGCTCCCGAAGGCGGACACGACCACCCTGCGGCGCATTCGTTTTTGATCCGCCATCCGTGGGACCTTTTGCGTGCCAATGAACGTTGCCTCGGCGCGCTCGTCTCATCCCGCATCGAAGGCGAAGTGCATCCCGCCGCGGTCATCGAAGGCCACGTGCGCGTCGGCCCGGGCACCCGCATCCTGCCGGGCGTCTACATCGAAGGTAACGTGATCATCGGCGCGCACTGCAAGGTCGGACCCAACTGCCACTTGCGCGGCAACACCAGCATCGGCGACCACTGCCACATCGGCCAAGCCGTCGAAATCAAGAACTCGCTCGTCCTCCAGCACAGCCACATCGGCCATCTTTCCTACGTCGGCGACTCGGTGATCGGCGCGGGAGTCAATTTCGGCGCGGGCACCACCACCTCCAATCTCCGCCACGACGGCGCGAACCACCGGTCGATGGTCGCGGGCTCGCTCGTCGACACCGGCCGCCGGAAATTCGGCGTCGTCGCGGGCGACGGCGTCCACACCGGCATCCACACCGTGCTCTACCCCGGACGCAAACTCTGGCCCGGCACCACGACCCGGCCAGGGGAAATCGTCTCCAAAGACATCGTCGCCTGACGCTTTTACCTTTCCACCCGTCCCACTCCATCCTCCACTTTCCCCATGTGCGGCATCGTCGGATACATCGGCAAGGCTGACGCAGCCAGCGTCCTCATCAGCGGTCTCAAACGCCTCGAATACCGCGGCTACGATTCGGCCGGGCTCGCCGTGATCGACGGCGACGACATCGTCGTCTCGAAAACCCCGGGCAAGGTCGCCGCACTGAGAGATCGCACGCGCGCCGAGTGGTCGGCCGACCGACTCTCGCGCCCGGGCATCGGCATCGCCCACACGCGCTGGGCCACCCACGGTCCGCCCACCGAGGCCAACGCCCACCCGCACCTCGACCAATCCGGCGACATCGCGCTGGTGCACAACGGCATCATCGAGAACTACCGGCCGTTGCGCGCGCGGCTCGAGGCCAAAGGCCACGTCTTCCGCTCCGACACCGACACCGAGGTGCTCGCCCATCTCATCGGCGACTGCTGCAAAGGCGACTTGTTCCAAGCAGTGTGCGACGCGCTGCACCAGGTCGAAGGCACCTTCGGCATCGCCGTGATGTCGGCGCGCGAACCTGGAAAAGTGATCACCGCGCGGCGCGGCAGCCCGATCCTCATCGGCGTGGGCGACGGCGAGACGCTGATCGCCTCGGATGCCTCGGCAATCCTCTCGCACACCCAGCGCGTGATTTACCTGGACGACAACGACATCGCCGTGGTCACCGCGGATTCGGTCGACGTGCGCGACCTGCACAACGTGCCGGTCACCCGCGAGATCGCCGAACTGGAGTTCGATGGATCGGCGGCGGAAAAAGGCGGCTTCGAGCACTTCATGCTCAAGGAGATCCACGAGCAGCCCGAATGCCTCGCCAACGCGACGCGCGGACGGCTCGACCACGACCTCGGCTCGTCCGTGCTCGCCGGCATGGGCACCTCGCCGCGCGAACTGGCCGAACTCGAGCGCGTGGTCATGGTCGGCTGCGGCACTTCGCTGCACGCCGCGCTCGTCGGCGAGTACGCGTTCGAGGACATCGCGGACATCCACGCCGAGGTCCATCAGGCGGCGGAGTTCCGCTACCGCAATCCGATCCTCGGCAGCCGCGACTTCGTCGTGGCGATTTCCCAGTCCGGGGAAACCGCCGACACGCTCGCCGCGGTGCGCGAGGCGCGGCAGAAAGGCGCGTTCGTGATGAGCTTGTGCAACGTCGTCGGCTCGACGATCGCCCGCGAGACCGGACGCGGCGTGTACCTCCACGCCGGACCGGAGATTTCCGTCGCCTCCACGAAGGCGTTCACCTGCCAGGTGGCGGTGCTGCTGATGATGGCGCTCAAGCTCGGCCGCGGCCGGCGCTACTCGCGCGAGGATGGCGGACGCCTGGCGCGCGAGATCGCGCGGATCCCCGAACTCGCCGCCGAGGTCGTCCGCCAGAGCGAGCACATCGCCGCGATCGCCGCGGGATACCTCAAGGATGAACACGCGTTCTTCATCGGTCGGGGGCCGATGTATCCTGTCGCGCTCGAAGGTGCCCTCAAGCTCAAGGAAATCTCCTACATCCATGCCGAGGGGTATCATGCGGCCGAACTCAAGCACGGACCCATCGCACTGCTCACCCAAGGCACGCCGGTGATCGCGGTGGCCTGCGACATCCCCGGCAAGGACAAGACGCTGGGCAACGTCGAGGAATGCCGAGCGCGCGGTGCCCGCATCCTCGGCATCATCACCGAAGGCGATGACGAGGCCGCCGAGTACATGGACGAATCCATCACCGTGCCGCGCGCCCACCCGCTCGTGGCCACCATCCCCGCGGTCGTCGCGCTGCAGTTGTTCGCCTACCACGTCGCGCGCCTGCGCGGATGCGAAATCGACCAGCCGCGCAACCTGGCCAAAAGCGTCACCGTCGAGTGAACAACGGAGCCGTCAGCCGCGGCGGATCCAAGGACTGCCTATTTGCTTCCCGGCTCAACACGGCTCGAAGCGTGCTTGGAAGAAGCGCAGGTACTTCGGTTCGTACATCATCCGCAGACCGCGGACTTGTTCGCGATTGAGCCAAGCCTCGCAGACCGCTTCGACGGTCACATCGCAGTGTGCCTGCGTGTACACACGGCGCGGGAAGGTGAGTCGGACCAGTTCGAGTTTCGGATAATGGTGGTCCCCCGTGCGCTTGTCGCGGCCTGCCGACACAATGCCGCGCTCCATCGCGCGGATGCCCGATTCGAGATAGAGTTCCGCCGCCAGCGATTGGGCGGGAAATTGCGCCTGATCGAGTTGCGGATAAAACTGACGCGCATCGAGGAAGATCGCATGTCCGCCGACCGGCCTGACGATCGGGATGCCCAGCTCGATGAGGCGATTGCCGACGTATTCCACCTGACCGATCCGCGCCCGCAACTGGTCGTACTGACAAGCCTCCCCGATCCCGCGCGCCATCGCCTCCATGTCACGGCCGGCGAGCCCGCCGTAGGTGTGGAGTCCCTCGTAGACCACGACCAGGTTGCGCGCTTCCTCGAAAAGATCGTCGTCGTTGAGCGCGAGGAATCCGCCGATGTTGACGAGCAAGTCTTTTTTGCCGCTCATGGTGGCCGCGTCGGAATGCGAGCACATCTCGCGCAGGATGTCCTTGATCGGCTTGTCGGCGTATCCCGCCTCGCGCTCACGGATGAAATAGGCGTTCTCCATCGCGCGGGTGGCGTCGAAGACGACCTTGATGCCGTGGCGGCGGGCGAGAGCGCAGGTGGCGGCCAGGTTTTCCATCGAGATGGGTTGGCCACCGGCCATGTTGACCGTGGCACCAATGGTGATGTACGGGATCTGTTCCGCACCCACCCGGTGGATCAGCGCCTCGAATTTCGCGAGGTCGACATTGCCTTTGAACGGATGGAGGTTGTCGGGATCGTGGGCCTCGTCGATGATCACGTCGACGAACGTTCCTCCGGCAAGCTCCTGATGGAGCCGGGTGGTGGTGAAGTACATGTTGCCCGGCACATAGTGGCCGGGTTTGACGAGCAGTTGTGAAATGATGTTTTCCGCGCCGCGTCCCTGGTGGGTCGGCACGAGGTGCTTGTATCCATAGTACTCGCGCACCTTGTCCTCGAGATGGTAATAATTCGCGCTGCCAGCGTAGGCTTCATCGCCCAACATGAGTCCGGCCCACTGGTGATCGCTCATCGCGTTGGTGCCGCTGTCGGTGAGCAGGTCGATGTACACGTCCTTCGAGCGCAGCAGGAACGTGTTGTATCCGGCCTCGCGGATGTAGTGTTCGCGCTGTTCGCGCGTGGTCATCGTGAGCGGCTCGACAGCCTTGATTTTGAAGGGCTCTGCCCAGGAACGGCGAGGGATCGGATTCATGAGGATGGGGGCCGCCTTGCGATCGGCTGGCGGGACATTAGGCGGCGCTTCCTTGCTGCCAAGGCGTTTCTCGCCGTCGCATCCGGGCTTGGCGCGGCTGCCGATCGCGCCATAGTCGCGGCGTGAACCAACCGTCATCCGGCATCCGCGGAAATCGCCTGGTGATCCGCCGCCATGGCAGGGCTGCGGAGGTCTTGGAAATCGAAACGTTCGAGCCGCGCCAGCCCGACGAAGGCGAGGTGCTGCTGCGCATCGCCGCATCGCCGGTGAATCCGGCCGACCTGAACATGATCGAGGGCACTTACGGCACACAGCCGCCACTGCCGCTGGTGCCCGGCATCGAGGGCTGCGGTGTGGTCGAGCACAGCGCCTCACCGGATTTCAACACGGGTGATCCAGTGATGATCCTCAGCCGGGCGGAAGGGTGGTCGACGCACCGCACGATGGCCGCGACCGAACTGTTCAAGTTGCCGACCGGGATCGATCCAGCCCAAGCCGCGATGCTCAAAGCGAATCCGGGCACCGCCTGGCTGCTGCTGCATGCGTTCGGCAAGCCCGGACCCGGAGATTGGATCGTGCAGAATCTCGGCAATTCCGCGGTCGGCCGCTGCGTGATCCAACTCGCCCGCGACCTCGGCATCCGCAGCATTTCGTTCGTCCGCGACCCCGCACAAGCCGACGCATTGAAGACGCTCGGTGCCGATCGGGTGTTTGCCGACAATCGGGCGGGCGCGATGGCCGCCAGGGAAACACTCGGCGACAATCGCGCGGCGCTCGCCTTCAATGCGGTGGGCGGCGAGAGCGCGCTGCGCCTGATGAAGCTGTTACGCGATGGCGGCACGCACGTGACCTATGGTGCGATGGCGCGCAAGCCGCTCACCGTTCCCAACGGACTGCTGATCTTCCGTGATCTGCGGCTGCGCGGACTGTGGGTCAGCCGCTGGCTCGACCAAGCGTCGCGAGCCGAGATTGACGCGCTGTACACGCCGCTGGCCGCACGCATGGCGGCGGGTGATTTGCGACAGCCGGTCGACCGCATTTATCCGCTGACCGAGTGGCGCGAAGCGATGGAACGGATCGGCGATCCGCTGCGCCGTGGCAAGGTGCTGTTCGGCGGGGATCCTTCCGGCGAGTGAGGAAACAACGTTCGAATTGGGGAAAAAACCCGCTCGTTTGATCCCAAAAAAGATCATTTTTTGATCGTGATATTTCATCATATCGAATTCGCTGTGATGGCTTGCTGAGCCGGAGTGAGATCCGGATTGCTTGGGAATCCTCGGTCGACTAGAATCCGCGTCCCGGTGACGACCTCGCATGGACGATGTCCGCCGGCGCCAACCCTGCCGCAAACCGACTTGGGATTGTCTCACCTGATCAAACGCTGGCGCCTGGTCCGCAGGGGGTGGTTGTCCGGCCGCAGGCGGCGGGTGCGTCAGGCCAATCCGCTGCTCCGCGCCATGGAGTACAGCGTGTGGATCAAATTCACGCTGCATGCGGCTTTCGTGCTGGTGTGTTTCCTGATGGTCTTCGATGCCGGTCCGGGCACAGCGTTTGCCGCCGAACCGCTGAAGGGCGGAGTGTACGGGCTGGTGCTCGCGCTCACTGCAGTGGTGATGCTCGAGTCGGGCTTGCGCGATCTTTGTCGGCGCAACAGCCGGGTGCTGTTGGTGCTGGGGGGGCTGCTGGTGCATCTCGTGCTGGTGCGCCTGGCGATGGCCGCCGCCGACACGGGGCTGGTTCCCGCGGCGTTCCGTCACCTGACAGTTCCGTTCGCCTTCGCGCCGATGCTGCACGGCGTCCTGCTGGGTCGCGGTGCCGGTGTGTTTTCGGCCGTTTTCGTCACATTGCTCGGCTGCTTGTTCGCACCGGCGTCCGAGGCATCCGGCTTCCTGATCCTCAGCCTGGTGGGAGGCCTTGCCGGAGTCTTGGCCGTGCGCTGCGTGCGCAAGCGCGTGCAGTTGTTGCGAGCGGGCATCTACGTCGGCGCGGTGACGCTCGTGCTGGGCGCGTTGTCCGGCACACTCGATGTTCCGTCGTGTTTCGGAACGGATGCGTTCGCCCACATGAAGCAGCTTGCCACGGGCATTGCCGCGGCATGCTCGACTGCTGTGCTCACCGCACTACTGATCAGCGGGCTGCTGCCGATTTTCGAGGGGTTGTTCCAATTGAGCACCGGCATCACCTGGCTCGAACTCAGCGACCTGAACCACCGTCTGTTGCGGCGGCTGCAGCTTGAGGCACCGGGCACGTTCCATCACTCGCTGGTGGTCGCCTCGCTCGCCGAGGCGGCGGCCGAGACCATCGGCGCCGACGCACCGATGTGCCGCGTCTGCGCCTATTACCACGACATCGGCAAGCTGGCCAAACCATCCTACTTTATCGAGAACCAACACGAGGGGATGGACAATCCGCATGACGGCCTCACGCCGACGATGAGCGCGCTGATCATCATCGCCCACGTCAAGGACGGCGTCGATCTCGCGATGAAGCACAAGCTCAACCCGCGGATCATCGACGTGATCCAGGAGCATCACGGTGACTCGCTTGTCACGTATTTCCATCATCGGGCGCGCGAACAACAGCGGCTCGAACTGGAGAAGGTCGGTCGCGGCCTAGGCAATCCCGAGGATCTGCCCGATGTCGATGAAACGAGCTTCCGCTATCCCGGCCCGCGGCCTCACACGCGTGAAAGCGGCATTGTCGCGCTGGCCGACGCGGTCGAGAGTGCGTCGCGTGCCCTGCGCAAGCCGACCCCCGCCCGCATCCAGTCGGTGGTCGACGACATCGTCCGCGGCCGCATCCTCGATGGCCAGCTCGACTCTTGCCCGCTCACGCTCGACGAACTCGCGACGATCCGCGAAAGCTTTTGCAACACGCTGCGCAGCATGCTTCACAGCCGCATCCAGTATCCGAAGGAACGGGAGAAATCCAAGGTCAGCAGCCGTCGTGCTTCACCCGGACGCGGCGGCCCGGCGGCGCAGCGCGTGATCCCCAAGCCGCGGGGGCAGTGAATCGAACGCGGGTTTGTTCCGATTTTCGTCATGACGCCCGAAGTGATCATCGGCAACCACCAGGAGATCGTTCCGGTTCCCGAACGCTGGCTCACCGCCTTCGAGGAGGCGGCACCGGAAGCCGTGCGACTCGTCCTTGAACACCGCAACGGCAACGACGCGCCTCTGCCGCATCTGGGCATGCTCGAGGTCGCATTGGTCGACGACACCACCAGCGACCGTGTCCATCGCGAGTTCATGGACATCACCGGCCCGACCGATGTCATCACGTTTCATCACGGAGAGATCGTGATCGGTGCCGAAGTCGCGCGCCGCCAGGCCGAGGAGTACGACGAACCGCTCGCCCGCGAGATCCTGCGCTACCTTGTCCACGGCATGCTCCACCTCGCGGGCCACGAGGATTCGTCTCCCGAAAGCGCCGCAACCATGGAGCGACTGCAAGAGGAAATCGTCGGACAGCTCTGGCACAACGGTCTGCGGGATCGGTTGTCGGCCTGAGCATCCGCCGGGCAACAGGGTGCTCGCGGGGTGCCTGCCCGTGCTTTCACGCTCGCACCCGGTTCCGCCTTGATTCCGCGCTCGTCATCCCCTTTGCTCCGCCGCACATGTCCTCCCTCCCCACCGCTGACCTCCTGGCGCTCGACCTCGACGGCCTCAAGGCCCGTCTGTCGAAACTCAGGAGGTATCTTTGACGTCCCCACACTTGAAAACGAGATCCGCACGCTCGAGGAAGCCATGGGCGCGCCGGAATTCTGGAATGATCCGGACAAGGCGAGGTCGATCTCTTCGAAAGCAGCCGGTCTCAAGAAAAAACTCGAGTCGTTTTTGAAGCTTGAGTCGCGTGCGGCGGACATCGGCGAGGGCATCCAGCTCGCCAAGGAGTTCGACGACGCCGATCTCGCGCATGAGGCGATCCGCAACGCGGCCACGCTTGAGGCGGATCTGCGTTCGTTCGAGCTGCTCACCCTGCTCAACCAACCCGCCGATATTTCCCCGTGCTATCTCGTGATCCAATCCGGCGCGGGCGGCACCGAGGCCTGCGACTGGGCGCAGATGCTGCACCGGATGTACACGCGCTGGGCGGAGAGCAAGGGATACTCCGTCGAAACCCTCGATTGGCAGGACGGCGATGAGGCCGGATTGAGATCGGCGACACTCAAGATCACCGGCGACTACGCCTACGGTTTCCTCAAGAGCGAACGCGGCGTGCACCGGCTCGTGCGGATTTCACCGTTTGATGCCGCCGCCAAGCGTCACACTTCCTTTGCGGCGATCGACGCCACGCCGGAGATCTCCAAGGAGATCCACATCGAGATCGCCGAGAAGGACGTCGAGATCACCACCACGCGGTCCGGCGGCAAGGGCGGCCAGAATGTCAACAAAGTCGAGACCGCGGTGTTGTTGCGCCACCTTCCCACGGGCATCCTGATTCGTTCGACCGGCGCTCGCACCCAGGGAGCCAACCGCGAACTCGCCTACGAGATCCTCAAATCCAAGCTCCATCAGATCGAAGAGGACCGGCAGAAGGCCGAGTCGGAGCGCGCCTACGGTGAAAAAGGCGATGTCGCCTGGGGCAACCAGATCCGCTCCTACGTCTTCCAGCCGTATCAAAAGGTGCTCGACCTGCGCACCGGCGAGGAAACCAACAACATCCAAGCCGTGATGGACGGCGACATCGACGCCTTCATCGAGGCAAAGCTGCGCGGCAAGGTCCGCGTCAAGGGCGCCAAGGACGAGGACGAATAACCGCACCCGCGGCGGAAACCGATCCGTCCGGCCCCGCACGATGTCGCAAGAGCCGTCAACACCGCCGCAGGATCCGCCCGCCGGCATCGCGTTGTTCGATCTCGATGGCACCTTGCTGCCTTGGGATTGCCAACTGCTGTTCCGCCAGCACGTCACGCGACGCGAACCGTGGCGGATCCTCTTCCTGCCGTTGTTCCTTGCGGCCTTGCCGCTCGCGCCGCTGCTCGGCACGTCGCGCATGAAGCGCGTGTATCACTCGTATCTCCGCGGCATGACTACCGAAACCCTCGCGCGACATTCACGGGAATTCGCACCATCGGCCGTCGGCCGAATGCATCCGCCATTGCTCGATGAAGTCGCACGGCACCGTGCGGCGGGTCATTGGCTCATCCTCAGTTCCGCCAGCCCCGAGTGCTACGTCATGGAAATCGGACGCCTGCTCGGCTTCCACCTCGCACTGGGCACCCGCATCGGAGCGACCCGGCTTTTCCCACCGCTCGAAAACCACAAGGGCGAGGCGAAGACACGACGACTGCACGCGCTGCTGCCGTCATCGTGGTTCGGACCGGACGGGCGGCTGCGCAACTCCCATGGATACACCGACAGCCGCGCGGACCTGCCGATGCTCGGGCTTTGCGAACAAGTCACGTTGGTGAATCCCTCCCCCGCCCTCTCTG
>Ga0194123_10004844_pt1 | contig 14924 bp, 6 predicted proteins | sample TA2MahsurfametaG_5_FD_155479 | JGI IMG/M metagenome (GOLD analysis project Ga0194123, IMG submission 155479) | Freshwater microbial communities from Lake Tanganyika, Tanzania - TA2015023 Mahale A surface | ecosystem: Environmental > Aquatic > Freshwater > Lake | place: Tanzania: Lake Tanganyika... | reverse complement strand
CCTGAAATCGCACAGGGAGCATTTGGATTAGAGCGAAACGAACAAGAGGGACTTTATGAACTCTCACGACTTTGTATTCATCCCGATACACAACTAAAAGAGCACAATATTACTTCTTGGTTTACCTCAAGAGCAATCAAACAGTTTAGAAAGGACACTGAGGTCAAAGCAATTCTCTCTTATGCCGATAATGATTATCATTCTGGCATCATTTATCGTGCTTGTAACTTTAAGTATTACGGTCTCACAGATAGAAAAAAAGATTTTCACTACTCAGACGGAACTAAACACTCCCGTGGAAAAATAAAAGGTGAAGAGGGTGAATGGAGAGACCGCAGTAGGAAGCATAGATACTTAATGATTTATGATAAAGAGTTAAAAAAACGATTGACCTGGGAAGAACAATCGTGGTAAAATAATAAAGTGTGAAGGGAGTGCGAAAAGGGCAACCAGAAGTGGTCTGCCCTTTTTTCGTATGATAAATAATCCATAACGGAAACTATAAGCATTAATAAAATGGGTCTCTCCAGATTAGATAATTTTTTAAAGTCTGTACGCGGAACAATTCTATATGTAGATCCTAGCAGTTTAGACGCTACTGATAGTATTGAAAACCAAGGTAACTCATTGACTCGTCCGTTTAAGACGATTCAAAGAGCACTCGCAGAGGCAGCAAGATTTTCATATCAAAGAGGAATAGATAACGATAGATTTGGAAAGACAACTATTCTTGTTTATCCTGGAGAACACACTATTGACAATAGACCAGGTTGGATTCCTGATGGTGCAGGAAATTTTAGACTTAGAGATAGTACATCATCAGCAGATTTTCCAGCATGGGATCTAACAACCAACTATGATTTAAATTCTCCAAATAATGCTCTATACAAATTAAACAGTATTCATGGTGGTGTCATTATTCCTCGTGGTACTTCAATCGTTGGTCTTGATTTAAGAAAAACAAAAATCAGACCAAAATATATTCCTAATCCCATCAACGATAATATTGAGAGATCAACAATCTTCCGTGTAACTGGTGCTTGTTATCTTTGGCAGTTTTCTTTATTTGACGGAGATCCAAACGGACGAGTATATATTGATTATCTATCAAATCTTTCAGTTCCTAACTTCTCCCACCACAAACTTACTTGTTTTGAGTATGCTGATGGGAAAAACAATGTGTCAATCAAAGATACATTTTATCCTTCAGGTATTTCTTATGATAGAACTGACTTGGACATGTATTATGAAAAGATTGGTCTTGCTTATGGTCAGGCAAGTGGTCGTGCGATTGAACCAGATTATCCTTCGATAGGTCTTGATATTCAACCAAAAATTGACGAATATAGAATTGTTGGACCAACATCAGGAAATGTTGGAATCACAAGTATCAAAGCAGGTGATGGTGTAACTCCAACAACGATAATTACTGTTACAACTGCAAGTGCTGTTGACGGTTTGGATGTTGATACTAGTTTCCGTATTAGAGGAATTACGGCAGATGGATATAGTGGACAATATGTTGTTTCAGAAAAACTAAGTTCAACTCAGTTTACATATCAAGTTCAGAATGCTCCTACAAATGCTTTACCTGCTGTAACAGGATCATCACTTACACTTTCTATTGATACTGTCACTTCTGCATCTCCATATATTTTCAATATTTCATTGAGATCTGTTTTTGGTATGTGTGGTTTGCTTGCTGATGGAAGCAAAGCAGAAGGATTTAAGTCTATGGTTATTGCCCAATTTACGGGTATCGGACTACAGAAAGACGACAATGCGTTTGTAGTCTATAATGAAACTACTGGTGTTTACGATGACAACACTGCTGCTGGTAATGAAACAATCAGCACAAACTCAAGAGCAGTCTTTAAACCAAAATATGAAAACTTCCATATCAAAGCAGTCAATGATGCGTTTATCCAAAACGTATCTATTTTCGCTATTGGTTATGCTGAACAATTTGTTACTGAGTCTGGTGGTGATATGTCCATCACTAACTCAAACTCAAACTTTGGTGCAAGAGCACTTATAGCTAAAGGATTCAGAAATAATGCATTCTCTCAAGATGATGTAGGTTATATCAGCCATATTATTCCACCAAAACAAATCAGCAACTCTGAAGTTGCTGTAGAATTTAATGCGATTGATGTTACTAAAACAGTTGGTGTTGCATCAACAGGTCATCTTTATCTTTACAATCAAACAAATGCGGATGTTCCACCAGCAAATGTCATTGAGGGATACCGAATTGGTGCGAGACAGAATGACCAAATTCGTGTCCTAATTTCTGTAGGAGGAACAACAACTGAATATACTTCAAGAATTGTAATGCCAGAGTCTCAGACAAGTTCTGAGAAAACAGCAATCGTCGGTGCTAATGCCGCAGGAATTAGTTCCATTACGAACAGCACAATTACACTTACTTCCGCACATTCTTTCCAAAATGGAGAATCTGTAAGAATCTTTGCTGATAATGGTCACCTTCCAGACGGAATTTCTCCAAATCAACTTTATTATGCTATCACCGATGCGAATGCAAGTAGTGGAATCACGACCAATACTCAAATTAAGTTAGCAAAAACAGAGTCTGATGCTCTTTCTTTTACAACTTCTAACTTAACAAACATTACGTTCAATAATAATGGTGGAGCACTCACCGTTGTAAGTAGAGTTTCTGATAAAAATTCTGGAGATATTGGACACTCAATTCAATACGATACAAACCAAAGTCAGTGGTATATTAAAGTTGCGACTGCGGCAACAGAGAACACAATTTACTCGACGATTGTAAGTCTGGGAACGACTGCTTTAGGTACTGCTACTCCAAGAACATTTATTAAGAGAAAGCAAGATAATAGAAATGCTGTTGATACACTCTATCGTGTAAGATACGTACTTCCAGCAGATTCCCCCACAACTGCTAGACCACCAACAGAAGGTTTCATTCTTCAGGAATCAAATATCTCAATTGGATCAACGGACGGAGAAATCCAAACTTACTTTGGAAGTGGTTCTTTAAGTAACGCAAACGAACAAAGAAACTTTAGAATTATTGCTGAAGCAAACTGGAGTGCGAACACAGCAAATATTCTAACAGAAGTGCCACATAACTTATCGGTTGGTTCTAAAGTTGAGTTAGTCAATATCATTAGCTCAAATAATCCAACTGGAGTAGCAAATTCTGGATTTAATGGAACCTATGCTATCTCTGGAATTAGCAGCTCAAAACAATTTAGTGTTGGTATAAGTACAAATCCAGGCACATTTACGAATGATATAAACACAAGAACAACTTCTCTACCACATCTCAAGAGAAAAGAGTTTAACACAACATATTACATTTACAGAACTCAAGAAATACAAAAGTATATTTCAGGAAAGCAAGACGGAGTTTATTACTTAACACTCCTAAACTCATCAAATTCTCCAAATACTGAACCATTTACTGGAGAGAAGTTTTCTCAACCAATTAAGGAACTTTATCCTCAAACAAATCGTGACAATCCAGAATCAGATCCAGCAGAAGCAGTATCATTTGCTGTCCCAAATCCAGTCGGTCATGTAATTGTTGATGACGTTCGTAAGAGTATCACCAAAGAAACACTTTCCAGAGTCATTAAAGATGTTGATGTTGGTGTTGGTCTAACTGATATTGTTACTTCAGTTGGTGGAACAATTCACACAATTCACACTTCAATTGACCATGGACTGAATAGAATTACACGGGTCAGTGTTGCTGATAGTGGTGCTGGATATGGATCTGGTGTTTCTGGAGACATTTATAACGCAAAACTAGTTTCTATTGGAGCATCAACAACAGGTGTAAATGCAACTGCAAAAATCTCATTCAACTCTTCAGGTAATATTACTGCTGTCGCAATCATGGACGGTGGTAGTGCCTTTGGTATTGGGAATACTCTTGCTGTTGTTGGTGTTGCGACGACAACTGGATATTCACAAGCAGTTGTTCAAGTCAGTCAAATTTATAACAATGTTGGAGATGTTGTAAGAATTTCTGGTGTCTCTTCCAGCATTTACAATACACTCGGAAGAATCACTGCTGTTCAAGTTGGTGCTGCGAAGAGTTTTGTAGTTGAGACAGGTTCTGCTCTATCTGGATTTACAACGACTGGTATTGGAGCAACTTCAGCAGACGGATCATTTGCTTATTTGACTGGTGAATCTGTTGTCGTAAGTGCTGTGACGTATGATAATGTCGCTGGTATCGCAACACTTACAACACTGAATAATCACGGATTATCTGTTGATAGAAAAATTCGTCTTGTCGGGGCAAATCAGGGTGTTTATAATGGAGAGTTCTCTGTTACTCAAGTTAATAGCGCAACTTCTGTCTCAATTAATGTTGGAGTTACAACTTCAGCACCAGCAGCGACTGGAGCAATCTATATCTTCCCAGACGGATTTGCATCCAATGACGGCATAATCACTCCAGAAAATGAAAATCTAAGTGGTAGACAAGTATACACCTATGCTGGAATTACCACAACATTATCAGCACAAATTGCAAACTCAACAACTGATCAGGTTAATATCACTAATATCCAAAACTTAGATATTAATATTGGTGATTATCTAGCAATTGATAATGAAATTGTAAGAGTTAAAACTACAATTACAGGAACTCCTTCTAATCCAATTTTCGTATTCCGTGGTGTTCTTGGAACAAAAGCAACAAACCATGTAATTGGATCTGTTGTTAGAAAAGTTAGAGCACTACCTGTAGAATTGAGAAGACACTCAATTTCCCGTGCCTCTGGTCATACTTTTGAGTATGTAGGATTTGGTCCTGGTAACTATTCTACTGCTTTTCCAGACAAGCAAGATCGTCAAATCACTCCAGAAGAAGAACTGCTATCTCAATCTACCAGAAAAAATGGTGGTATTAACTTCTACACTGGAATGAATGATAGGGGTGTTTCTTATAATGGTAATAAGAAGTTAAGCACAGTTACTGGTAGAGAAGAAATCTTTGATACTCCAATTCAGACAATCACTGGTGAGGACATTAGCAACCTTGCGGAACTGAATGTTATTAATCCAATTGAAGCAAGTTTCAGTCGTTCAATTCGTGTAGAAGGTGGTTCAGACGGAAACGCAGTCTCCGAATTTAATGGACCAGTTATCTTTACAAACAAAGTTACTTCAACCTCAGCAAAAGGTTTAGAAGCAAACTCACTATTCTTACAGGGTGATGCAATTGTTTCTAGAAAATATACCGTTGGAATTTCCACGCCTTCACTAGCAGGAAACCCTGGTGATATTGTTTATTATGAGAACCCTTCAAAGGGTGGTTATATTGGTTGGATCTATACAGCAGATAATGATTGGTTCCGTGTCGGAAATATCAGCATTTCCAAGGACTCGAATATTGGATTATTTGATAAAGTCGGCATCGCAACAACTTCTCCAGGAGATTGTACTTTAAGGGTCGGTTCAGGAACTTCACTATTCTGTGTTGACGGATTTGGAGTTGGTATTGGAGCAACAAATAGTGGGTATAAACTAAATGTAAATGGAACTATTAATGCAACTGCTTATTCTGGCGATGGTTCAGGATTAAGTAATTTAAATATTGCTGGTTCTGGTTGGTCCCCTGTTGCCGCTGGACTTGGAACAGGAATTTATGCTCCAATCGCTAAAGTTGGAATTGGTACAACAGTTCCTCTTTATAATCTACATCTTGGATCTGCTGGAACTGGAAACACGGACTTGTATGTTGAAAATAGATCAATCTTTGCAGGACAAGTTACAACTCAAAATGTTTCGGTTGGTGGTATTCTTACTGCAACTTCATATCGTCTTGGTGGCGGAACAGGAACAATTAATGCAGGCATTGTTACCTCATCAACATTAGTTGTTGGAACTGGGGGAACAGTCATTACAACAAATGCAACATCGGTAGGTATTGGTACTGTTACCCCAAGAGCAAATCTTGATATTGAGGGTTCGGTCAGGTTTAAATCATACTCTGAAGAAGTTGTACCACTCTCAATTTCCGTTGGTGTTGTTAATGTTGATTTGTCTCAAGGTCAAACATTTACACTCTCTGTATCATCACCAGTAAATCAATTTACACTAAGAAACATCCCATCTGGATCTACAGCATTTACGATTCTAATTTCTCAAAACTCTACTGGTAGTTATTCTGTTGGTATAGATACATTTAGGACTGCTGGTGGAGTTACTATTCCAGTTTATTGGCCAGGTGGTGGAATTGTCCCAATTGTGACTACAGTAGCAAATAAAACTGATATGTATTCATTTAAGACATTTGACGGTGGTTCATCACTCTACGGTGTGGTTGGAGGACAAAACTTCGCATGATAAATCAAGGGTTTTATAGGGGAATTCCAACTAGTCTTGATTTAAACGGACCAGTTTTATCCTTTATCCAAACTCCAAGTGGAATCAGTGGGAATGCTGGATCCACAATTCAATTAGTAGGTGTAGCAACCGCACTTTTCCCTGGTGGTATTGGTGCTACAACTGGTTCTATCTTATATCGTTGGTATGAGCAAGGGCGTGGCGCATTGTCTGATGGAGGTAGACTTTCAGGAACCGCTACAACAACATTAACACTTACAAATCTTCAAAGTCCTGGAGATAATGGAAGACAATTCTACTTGGAAGCAAGATATAATCCATCTGCATATGCGAATGGAAAGATTGGAAGAGCACTTAATGAACCAGTGTACTCAAATGTGGTTGGAGCAGGTGTACAACTTCCCCCAGCACCAACTGCATTTATAACTGCATCACCAAATCCCGTTCCCTACAATGGTTCAATAACTTTAACTTGGTTTACAGGTGGCGCAACAAATTTAACATCCAATTTTGGAACAACTCAACTGAGTGGAACAACAACAATACCAAATCTAACTAGTCCTGTAACCTATGAAATTATTGCATCAAATCAAGGTGGATCTACTAGAAGAACCGTAAGTGTTGGAGTTGGAGCAGCACCAGCACCACCCCCATCTCCAGCACCACCACCTCCTCCTCCACCACCGCCACCACCTCCTCCACCACCGGCACCATCAATTCGTATTACATCTCAACCTGCAGATGCTAATGTGAATGAAGGAACATTTGCATCCTTTACTGTTGGAGCAACCGTTGATAATCCAACTGGAGCAACTCTACAATATCAGTGGTATGTAAATGGATCTGCTGTTTCTAATACAATAGGGTCAATTGGTGGAGCAAATACGCCAACTCTGCAAATTTCTAGGTCTGCTGGAAACTATACTGTGTTCTGCAGATTGTCTTATAGTGGCGCAAGTTCTCTTGACTCAAGAACAGCAAACTATATTGTCAATCGTGTTGTAGTTAATCCAACCATTTCCATTACAACACAACCAACAAGTCAAACAGTATCAACAAATCAAACCGCAACATTTACTGTCCAAGGTGCTGCATCTGACGGAAGCGCAGTGTCTTATCAATGGTATAATGCGCTAACTGGATCTCCTTTAAGTAATACAAGCACTGCGTCTGGAGTTACCACACCAACTCTTTCTCTTGTATCCAGTATTCCTGTAGCCGCAGGATCTCAACAAGTATTTGCTAGAGTTTCTCATCCAACCGCAAGTAACTCTCCAGTTCAATCAAATACAGTAATTTTCACTGTTACTGCTCCACGAAATATTATTAAATATACGATTAGAGATGATGGAACTACTGCTGTCGGTGGTTATAATGAAGTTGATTTGACTAATTTTGATACTACTGTTGCAAATAGTTCTGAATTTTATGCTCCAGATAAGGATATTTTGGTAGTTGCTACACTTCGAGGTGCTAAAGGATCTGATAATGGATCATTTAGAGGGGGGAATGGTGGAGAAACCAGAGTGTTATTTACCATGCGTAGAAATACTGAATATATCGTCAGAATACCCGGCAGTAATAATGGAACAGGTGGAGGTGGTTGTTTCTTATATGAAAAAGGAGTATTAATCGCTGTTGCTGGCGGCGGTGGTGGTGCTGGTAGAAATGGTAATGGTGGTGCTGGTGGTGGAGGAAACAGTGGCGGACAAGCAGGAGGTGGAACAGGTGGAGGCGCTGCTACGGTTTCATCTGTTCAAACTTTAGGATTTTTCTGTGATGGTAAGGTTTATGATCCATCAACTCAAGGTAGTGCTACAACTGGTGGTGCTGTATCAGGATGTCCTCCAGGCAGCTCATACTGGAGAAATAATTTTAGTCCTTGCTCTGATTATGGAGTAACCCAAGCAAGAAATGCTGATGGTGTTACTGTATCAGGAACAGCAGTTATTGCTAGAGGATTTAAAGGTGGAATTGGACATAGAAATAATGGAGGATTTGCCCAAGCTTCTGGTGATGGTTCTGGTGGTCAAGGTGCTAGAGGTGGTAATGCCGCAACTAGAGGAACGGGTGGGGGTGGATCAGGTGGAAGTGGTTATGGTGGAACAGGTACAACTGGAGCAAATAGTTCAGGAAACGCACAATTCAGTATTAGACTAGCATAGGTATAAATAGTAAAAAAATAGTGGGAGATAGTGAACCAAGATGACTATCAATAAGAATTTTGTAGTCAAAAATGGTTTGGAGGTATTTGAAAATCTTATAGTTGCAGATCCAAGCACTCAAAATATAGGTATAGGGACAACAACACCTATCAGTACTCTTGATGTTAGAGGTACTCTTAGTGCTGTTAATCTTAGTGTAAGTGGTGTAACTACAATTCCCACATTTAATAGCACGACTGTAACAAGCGTAAATGCTAATATTACAAATCTAACTGGCACTGCAGGGACTATAACAACACTCAACAGTTCTAATGCAAACATAGTTAGTTTAACTGGTACTGCAGTTACCATTGGGACAGTACAAATATCATCAGGCATTATAACTTCCACTGTTGGTATTGTTACTTATTATGGTGATGGTCAATATCTATCAGGTGCTCAAGGAACTCAAGGTATTCAGGGACCTCAAGGTGCTCTGGGTATTCAGGGCGTTCAGGGAACTCAAGGTGCTCAGGGTATTCAGGGACCTCAAGGTTTAGATGGTGCATTTGCTGGTCAAGGTATTCAAGGCACTATAGGTGCTCAAGGCACTCAAGGCACTCAAGGTATTCAGGGAATTCAGGGTGTCCAAGGCACTCAAGGCATCCAAGGAACTCAAGGAACTCAAGGTATTCAAGGAACTCAAGGCACTACAGGTATTCAAGGCACTCAAGGCACTCAAGGTATTCAGGGTATTCAAGGTATTCAGGGTATTCAAGGTATTCAAGGAATCCAGGGTATTCAAGGTATTCAAGGAATCCAAGGTGTTCAAGGTTTAGACGGATTATTTGCTGGACAAGGTATTCAAGGTACGTCAGGATCTGCAGGATCTCAAGGTGTTCAAGGTTTAGATGGTGCCTTTGCTGGACAAGGTATTCAAGGCACCACAGGAACTCAAGGTATTCAGGGTTCTCAAGGATCAACAGGATCAACAGGATCAACTGGATCAACAGGAGCTCAGGGATCAACTGGAACCTCAGGTGCAACAGGTTCAACTGGTCCAACAGGTTCTGCCGGTGCTCAAGGAACTACAGGAACCACTGGTCCAACTGGTCCAACAGGTTCAACTGGTGCGTCAGGTCCACCTGGTCCTACAGGTCCAACAGGTTCAACTGGTGCGTCAGGTCCATCTGGTCCATCTGGTCCATCAGGTCCACCTGGTCCTACAGGTCCAACAGGTTCAACTGGTGCGTCAGGTCCATCTGGTCCATCTGGTCCATCAGGTCCTACAGGTCCATCAGGTCCTACAGGTCCAACAGGTGCTCAAGGAACTACAGGAACCACGGGTTCAACTGGGGCATCAGGTTCAATTGGTCCAACAGGTCCTACTGGTCCAACTGGAGCATCAGGTCCAACTGGTCCAACTGGAGCATCAGGTCCAACTGGTCCAACAGGTCCAGCAGGACCTTCAAATATACTTAATACTACAGAACAAACGGCATTTGCATCTTATTATCCTGTGTTTGTTTCGGGGACTGGAAATCAAACTCCCTATGTAAAATCAACATCTGCATCTTCTGGACAAGATTTTAGATTTACTCCTTCCAGCGGTGCATTAACTACATCATACTTTTTTGCCCAAATTGGATCAGGTGCGGGAATTGTATACACTGATAATGTTTATTCTAATAAAACTAATAGACTTATACTCCAAGGTGTTGGTGCAAGCAGTGAAGTGGAACTTAATTCTGGTAATGGATCATATAAATGCATCGCAACTAGTATTGGAAACTGGAGACCTGATGCAGATAATGCTCAATCTCTTGGAACATCTGCAAGAAGATGGTCTGTTGTTTTTGCTGCAACAGCCACGATTAATACATCAGATGAGAGAGAAAAAACACAAATATCTACAAGTGTTCTTGGAACTGATTTCATTAAGTCTCTAAGACCAGTATCATACAAATGGAAAGTTGGTACAACTGTTCCTGTTTATGAAAGAGATGAAGACGGAAATATAGTTTTAGATGATGATGGAAATCAAAAATATCTTAAAGATGAAAATGGTGATGTAGTATTTGCTCCTGTTCCTGGCAAAAGAACTCATTGGGGGTTCATTGCTCAGGAAGTAAAACAATCTATTGATGCTTCTGGAGTTGAGGATTTTGCTGGATGGACTCTCGACGACGCCACGGATCCAACAAGTCGTCAAGGTCTTCGTTATAGTGAGCTTATTGCTCCACTAACTAAAGCACTTCAAGAAGCATTAGAAAGGATAGAGGAACTTGAGGAAAAGGTTTCAATTTTAGAACAAATGTAATATAGGATAGTAAAATTATGAAAGGTGAATGGTGCTACTTTAAATCACATTTCTCAAAAGAATATTGTGATGAAATTTTAGAAAGATCAAAAGATCTTCAATTCAATTCAGGATTGTTGGGTGAAACTGGACTAACAGAAAATTATATTCATAGAAAGAGTGATATTGCATGGATATATGAAAATGAGTTTCCAGATTTATATCAGGAAATGTGGAAACTTGCTTTAATCACAAATAAACAATGGTTTGGTTTTCATATTGATAACATTGAATTTATTCAACTTTCACGCTATACTGCAGAACAACAGGGAGAATATAAAAGACATCAAGATGTTTTTTGGATCAATTCAACAGAAAGACACAGAAAATTAACTGCTGTCGTTCAGTTGTCTGATCCAAATACTTATCAAGGTGGAGACTTTAGATTATTTGAATGTAATGAATATCCAAATGCAGATGAAATTAGAGAGCAAGGAACTGTTATATTTCTCCCATCATTCATTTATCATGCAGCAGAACCAATAACTGAAGGCACTAGACATAGTTTAGCATTATGGTTTGAAGGTCCTAAGTGGAGATAAAATTTGGAAAATAAATAGATAGGTAGATCAAACTTCGTTATGAATTTTGCACAACTAACATTATATTATGGTGGATCTATTCATCCTCTCATAATTCCAGCAGAAAAAACAAATGGAACTGGTTTATTCAATCCATCAGTTCTTGTAGATGATAATAAGATATTAGTTAATGTAAGACACTGCCAATATACGTTATATCATGCTGAATTAAATAAATGCGAACACCAATATGGTCCTCTGGTGTATTTGAATCCAGAAAATGATATTACTTTAACAACTACAAATTATATTATAGAGTTAGATAAATCGTTTAATATTAAAAATCACTATGAAGTAAATACTTCAGCATTAGATAAACAACCCTTATGGGAGTTTGTTGGTTTAGAAGATGCTCGTTTGGTTAAATGGGATGGTGTTTATTATTTGTGTGGAGTTCGTAGAGATACCACAACAAATGGACAAGGTAGAATGGAACTAAGTGAGATTGAGTTTGATGGGAATGAAATAAAAGAAGTATCCAGATTTAGAATACCTGCACCTGGAAAAGATGATTCGTATTGTGAGAAAAATTGGATGCCTATTTTAGATCAACCATTTTGCTTCGTTAAATGGACAAATCCAACAGAGGTTGTAAAAGTTGATCCTCAAACTAATTCATGCACTACAATTCATCTTGGAAACTATATTCAAAGAAATAAAGATTTAAGAGGTGGTTCTCAAGTTATTCCATGGAAAGATGGGTATCTAACATTAAATCATGAAACAGATCTTTATTTCAGCGAAGCCGGTAGAAAAGACGCAACATACAAACACCGATTCACATATTGGGATAAGAATTGGAACATCATAAAAATATCTAAAGAATTTGGTTTTATGAATGCAAAGATAGAATTTGCATGTGGAATGGCACATTATAAGAATAATATTTTAATTACTTTTGGATTCCAGGATAATTCATCTTATATTTTAAATACACCAACAAAATTAATTGAGGATATTTTAAATGATGTTGATTGATTTCCTAAACAATTATGTAATTGACTCTGAAAATGCTGAATGCAATTATAATCTTGCGAGAGAATATCATTCTCTTGGACAAACAGCAGCAGCAATTTCTTTTTATCTGAGATGTGCAGAAAGAACAGAAGATAAAAATTTAGAGTATGAATGTTTACTTCACATGTATTTCTGTTTTAAAGAACAGAAAAACAGAGATTATACTGAGAAAGGACTTTTAGAAAGAGCAATCACTATCTTACCTAAAAGACCAGAAGCATATTATCTTTTGAGTCGTTATTATGAATGGAAAAAACAATATTCAGAGTCATATACGAATGCAGAAATTGGTTTGAATATTTGCGACTTTGATTGCGAACCCTTAAAAGCAGATGTTCAATATAACGGAAAACATTTACTTATATTTGAAAAGGCAGTTTCTTCTTGGTGGATTGGTAAAAATAAAGAATGCCGTCAATTACTTCATGATCTAATTGATGATTACTGGGAAGATTTGGATGATACACATAAAAATTGTGTAGAAGACAACCTGTGTAGACTTGGTTCAGGACCAGAATCTCAAGCATTTACTTATTATGACTCAAGTAAGTATTCAAAGTTAAGATACAAATTTTCAGGATCAGCAGATATTAGTGGAAATTATTCTCAAATTTACCAAGACATTTTTATTCTGTCCATGTTAAATGGAAAGAGAAATGGAACTTTCCTAGAAGTTGGTGCAGCAAAACCTTATCATGGAAACAATACTGCTTTGCTTGAGAAACAATTTGATTGGAATGGAATTGCAATCGAATATAAACAAGAATTTGTTGATGAATATAAGCAAGAAAGAAAAACAAAAATTTTATGTGAAGATGCACTAAGTATTGATTATAGAAGATTACTCAGTGAATTTGGAAGTAAAACTATTGATTACTTGCAGTTAGATATCGAACCAGCAAGAAATACCTATGAAGCTCTAACCAAAATTCCCTTCGATGAATATAAATTTGCAGTCATTACATATGAGCATGATTATTATGTTGATGTAACACGTTCATTCAGGGAAAAATCTAGAAAATATCTCTCTGATCGTGGATATGTCTTAGTTGTAAATGATCTATCTCCTGATGGTATCAGTAATTTTGAGGATTGGTGGGTTCATCCAGACTTAGTAGATAGAAATATCTTAAACAAAATGATGTCGATTAGTGAAAATACACAAAAAGCAGAAGATTATATGCTATCGGGATTTGAAGAAACTAACGTAGCAATAGAAATTAGATACAACAATCAATCTAAAAATACTGGATGGATCGTAGATAATTTTTACGAAGATCCCAATGTTGTAAGAAAACTTGCATTGGGACAAAATTATATTGATGGAGGTTTTGGGAAAGGATTTATTGGAAAAAGAACAGAAAATCAATTTTTATTTCCAGGACTAAAAGAACGATTTGAGTCGATCATGGGTGAAAGAATTACCCTATGGAAAGATCACCAGATGAATGGTAGATTCCAAATATCCAAATCAGGAGAACCTTTGGTGTATCATTGCGACGAACAAAGATGGGGTGGAATGATTTACTTAACCCCAGGTGCTCCTTATTCTTGTGGAACAACTCTGTATGCTCACAAACAAACGAGGGCAAGAACATATTATGATAAGGGATGGGACGCTGCATGGATTAATCTTCCAGGAGATCCACATTTGGATGGAACTTCCTTCGAACCAGTTGATGTATTTGGAAATGTTTATAATCGTCTTGTGATTTTTGATGCAAGTGCAATTCATTCTGCTTCTCAATATTTTGGAACGGCAGATGAAAATGCAAGATTATGGCATATGTTCTTCTTTGATACTGAAGAATAGGTGACATTTTTTCCAACATCATATATAATAACACTGAATACATTATTCACATATGGCATTTCAATCAATTTGGTATTTTAGCGATCTACCAGAAGACGTAGTAGATATTCTCGAACGAGACCTTACAGAAAAGTTTGATGAGCAGATGGCAGACTCCCGACTGCACGGAGATGCCTTAAACAAAGACAAACGAAACTCACAAAACGCATGGATTCCCACCACACACTGGGTCGGTGGATTTGTCTGGCACTATATCGAACGCGCAAATCGTGAGAACTTCTTGTATGATCTGCACTGTATTGATGGTGAATCAATGCAGTTCACCAAGTATGAGGCAGGGCAGTTCTATGGATGGCACAATGATGCAGGACTTGCGACTCAATACAAACCTGTAAGTGTTGGTAATCGTCAAGAAGGACTTGCACAAGACTTCCTGAATGAGAATGTTGAACTTGTAAGGAAACTCTCATTCGTGGTTCAGTTGAGCGACCCTGATGATTATGAAGGTGGAAACCTGCAACTGCTTGATGAGGCAGGAAATAGTTATATTGCACCTCGTAAGCGTGGCACTGTGATTCTATTTGACTCTCGCACTCAACACCGTGTTCTTAAAGTAACAAAAGGTGTCCGTAAATCCCTTGTTGGATGGACGGTTGGCA
>Ga0194123_10004839_pt1 | contig 14937 bp, 14 predicted proteins | sample TA2MahsurfametaG_5_FD_155479 | JGI IMG/M metagenome (GOLD analysis project Ga0194123, IMG submission 155479) | Freshwater microbial communities from Lake Tanganyika, Tanzania - TA2015023 Mahale A surface | ecosystem: Environmental > Aquatic > Freshwater > Lake | place: Tanzania: Lake Tanganyika... | reverse complement strand
ACTCCACTCAAGTGGAGTGCTTGTCTATTTATTTACATATTCATTTATCGCATCTACGGTAGGATTGATGACGGTACCCACAATATCACCCATAGAATTCATGTTTGGAGGGTTCCATACGACGTGTATCAATATCCTGTCGCAGGAGTTGAATATCTTTGAAAATACTTTGATGAGGATATCGTTCAAAAAGGTATTTTTGTAGCAGACATGTTGTCAATTGCAAATGACGGATCTCTCCGTAAAATCGTTCAAAGTCTTGAGATTGATCTGGGAAGAACTTTCCAAGCATTTGAAAAACCTGTTGACGCGTGACATGTTTAAATTCAACGATATAATCAATACGCCCGGGGCGACAAAAAGCGGGATCCAGTTTCATAAAAAAGTTGGTTGTAATAAAAATTATCAATCCATTCTTTGCCTGAAGACCATCGAGACAATTGAGTAGTGTGCTAAACGTAATCTGAGAACTCTTGTCCTGACGTTCACCGAGCAAACAATCAATATCTTCAAGAAGGAGCACCGTGTTTTTTGGGACCGTGTTAATCGCACGGACAAAACTCTGATCATCGGTTTTTCGTGAAAATGAAAACACGCCAATATTTTTTTGACAGTGTGAAACCAGTGCGAGTATAAGGGACGACTTTCCAGTCCCGGGAGGACCGTGGAGACAATACGTCCGATGATAAGGAACCCCAAAGTTTGAATAGATTTTTTTGGCGTCAGGAGATAAGAATTTGTCAAGATCGTTTTGGATCTGTTCTACCTGGTGTTCTGGGAGGTAGATAGTATCGAGACCTCTTTTCTCAACGGTATTGAGTTTATCCCAAAAGTCATCAACCCAATGATAGATAACAATCTCTTTTTCAGCGGTTTGGTGCGTTTCCCATTTCAATGAATATTTGGTTGCCTGTATGATTAAACGATTTATTGGTTCAGGGTCGGTACCATCTATTTCAAAGATTAAAGAAAACATGGGAATAAAAACAGATGGATTATCCATCGACTTGTACAGATGATGTTCATCAAGCAGTCGTACCCTCAATGTATATGAACACTCGTTCCATACAAAATTATATTCAGGGACATATGGGCTTAACAGATACAAAGGATTATGAATGATTTCGGGTTTTGAGTCGGAACATATATTTTGCCACTTGTCCTGAAAAGCGTATAAAATTTTTTTGTGTGCGATACCTTGTTGGGTAAAGTATTTCTCTAAAAAAATAAGTGTACTGACAATGGTGTTGTGTGTTATATCATTAATCTCGATACAAACCATTTTTATATAATAAAGTTGTATTTAAACCGTCCGACATTTAAATTGTTAATTCTTTTTGTCAAAAAGAAAAATGGCTTAAAGATAAGAAAATATAATAGTACAGCGGAGACTTGAGATCGGTGATTCGCTCCCGATAACCTCAATTACGATGAGGCTGGTAAAATTGCCTTGAATGGCACATCAGACACGTTTCATCGACGTGGAGTGTTGCTCGCTCGGAATACACTTACCTACAATGTAGGTTATTAAATAGTTGTATTCTTCAAACCATGATTTACACAGGGCTGAGCATCCCAACGATCCATTAACATTTTAAATGTCGGACGGTGTAAATATACCGATGACACCATTCATTCATTTACCGATAACACCTGACAAAACGGTCATCCATGTATGACCGTTTTGGGCTTTACCACCTCTGTATGACCGTGTTGCAGAGCAACACGGTAACGCTGAAATGTACGAGTTAATTTGTTTTTAATTTAATTTAATTTATTGAAAATATCCATTATTTTCAATGCCTTCAATTAAAGAACAATTAACTTGTACAACGATCCCCGACATGTCAGGGATCGTTGTCGAGGCGTATTGTACACGTATCCCTTCCGTGGATACTTGTCACCTCTACGACCGGTTGCGAAGCAACCGGTCGTAGAGGGGGTGAAGCCCAGACGGACCGATATAGCAATAAATAGGCAAATTGTCGGACCATGGTCCGACAATTTGCCTACAAATTAATTTATTGCGTCTACGGTATGAAAAACAAATGAATGGTGTAATCGGCACGGTAGAAAACTTTTTGTATGAAAAAAAAGTTTTCTATCATAAAAAAATGGAAATGCCCACATTGCCACCAAATATTTTACCTGATGTGGTGAACGCTGGTACCTCAATAGCAAACCTGCAAGCTGATTTCCCCATATCTATCGGATACACCCTGGGATTAATCATCCTCGCGAGTGCACATACTATCGTGTCTCTCGGTATGCTGATCCATTCTTCTCGTACCATCAAAACCCCTTTTGTACTGGTCTCTCGTCTGTTTTGGATAATTTCATTGGCTGTGTGTATTCTTCTCCTTGTCTTTGCCAGCATCGAATACTCGACTATTACAAAGGTAAATAATGATTGGCAAAACGTCAAGGATGTCATAAATAACATACCGTCGATGCTCTAAAAAAATATCAGGTTTGTATCACCGTAGATGCAATAAAATGCAATCAAGCACTCCAAATAGAATTTGTGCAACAAGTTGTTGCATATAAATTCTATTTTAGTGGTCAGATGGTAATTAGAAGAGTGCCTGAAAATTCCACCCAAGAGTGGTAAACAAATCACCACATATGGTGTCGTGATAGTATTTTCGGTCGATTGTCTTGAGGATGTTAAAGTCTTCTTTGCGACACGGAAATTTGTGTCGGCGCAAGAGTTGGAATAACACATATTGTGTATTTATAAAATTTTTACGTTCCGAATTCTTGTACTTTTTATCATACAGATCAGTGAGCACGTCAAAATCTCGTAAAAGATCGTTTTCGAGATGACTGATATCTGGAGGTTGCTTATCCGTCAGTTGATAGTATATCAACACAACGTCCTCATAATGTTTACTGTAACCGGTCTCTTTTAAAAACAACATGACGTGTTCTTTTGTGATATTCTTAAAGGCTTCGGCTTTGGACAGTTCTTTGTGGTTTTCAGGAATAAGCCCATGGAGAAGCAGTTGTTCGATAATGTCATTGTATACTTTTTGATCGATGGATGCATTCTGTTTTCCTTGGAATTGGTTTATACAATCCCTGAAATGAGTACGTCTGTCGTACGTATATTTTGAAGAAATGTTTATACGATCAATGTCTTTATACGAAATATTAGGTTGCATTGTCGCGCTCACCAAACCACATTTTTCACACACAAAATGATTATCGCATATTGAAAACACGTCTTGATCGAGATTGCACTCATGACAACGAATTTTACTGGATTTCTGAGTGGACTGACCCAACTGACGTTTTCTATCGATTTGGTTTTCAATATATTCATCAGGAAAGTAATTCTCCAAGACGACCATATACTCTTGGATAAGAGTATTCAAAGCTTCGGTTGATTCAGTCATTGGCTCTGAATTCGTCCTGACAAACTGTATTTTATTTTGTGATTTCTTTAATGCACAGTATTTCTCTAATATAGGTAATGATCGCAAAAGATAAAAATAAAAGTTGTTATCTACTACCTGTTGGTCATTTTTTAATGTTTTTATTTTATTTTCAATATCTTCGACCACGTTTTTTGACGTCATCTGATATGATTGCATGTCTTTATAGATATCATTCCATTGTTGAGCTTGTTCAGCTAAGACTGGATTTTGCGTGAGCGTTTGGGTTTGTTGATATTTTCTCGATAGTGTATTGTGAATAGATATAATGTCGAGTGTATTCATTTGTTTTGCATGCATAGTGTTTCTTAAATCACCACCATTGGTTTTTATACGACAACATGAGGTATTCATGAACAATCAAAAAAACTACTGCTTGAGACAAAGATGTCCACCTGTTATATGGGAAAACCGGTGTTGAATAAACTTTTCTCGGGGTAATACCGTTAATTTTCCGTGTGTATTTGAAAACGAAATCGTCTGAAAATAATGTGCGTGCTTCTTTAGGAATTGGGAGCAGTGGAGACACGGGCTGCTATTATTTAATTTACCTGTTTTTGAGAACCGTATAATCAGGATACCGAGATGAGTTCTATGAGGTTCCGAGCGTTGGCGAGACAAGAGTTTTTTGAGGGCGTCGACTTCGGCATGCTTTTGACACGAGTTTATTCCAACCGAGAGACACGATTTGCGATCAAAAATAATACAGATGTGGGCATGATGGTTCGAACCCTCAATGACCTTGATCAAGAAACGGTCTTCAATGAGACGACGTGCCTTGATATCCAAGAAAACCTTTCGAGACGGGGGGTGACCCCTCAGGAGTGTTTCGATAAAATTGCTAAAATGGCGCATCCAAGAATATTTTGTCAAGTATTATTTAACAGTACTTCATTTTTTATATTGTAGACAAGTCACAGACGATATAAACAAACCCCACCTTTTGTAGACACGGGCTGTTATTATTCAAAATTGACCTGTTTTTGGAACAAAAGAATAAGGATATCCAGATGAGTTGTGTGAGGTTCTGAACATTGACCTCCTGAAGAGTATTTAGCCAAAATCCAATAATATTTTTCAAATATTATTTCACTAGGCTTCAATTTTTTGTACCGTAGATATACAAAGTAGGCAAAGCACGTTGGAGACTTTAGTCTCCAACGTGGTCATTTGTTTCGAAAGAGATGAACGCATCCACGTTCATATTGGATGGGTGCGTGCTCGAGGCTTTTACGGCAAGTTTACATTAGGTAATTTGTTTAATCGATAGGGTTGTCGAACTTTGGTTTGTTGTACTTGAATTCGGAGGAATTACCTGCCGCAGCGTTCAAACTCATATATTTTTCGGAGGGTACTGGATCGTATTTTGTTTTATCTGTGGCATCGACCTGGACGGTTCGCGTCCCTGCTGTTGTCCTTGTTCTCTGTTGTTTTGGTATGTCGTCTGGTACATTTCTTGTTCTTGTGGTAGCGGTTGGGCATCCGGGTAGGTTGAAAAGTACTGAACGATGTACTCAAGCAGACGGTCAAAATCAACACCGGTAAACATTGTCGCCAACTTCCCTTTGATGTAGACAAAAAATGTGGGGACGACATCCACCATTGATCGGTGATGGCTTGCTTCTTCATTATCGATGTTATCCTTGAGGAGGAGCAGACGTTTTGTTTCAATGTATTGGGCACATTTTTCTCCGAGCGCCTCGAATTTTTGACTTGCCGTTTTACACGGACGGCACCATGGAGCCCAGGCATCGACAATGATCACCTCGACCTTGTTTAGGGCGTGTCGCATGTCATCACTGGACATGAGGTCATATGAATATTTTCGGACAATCTCCTCATTGTCTGGTGGATACTGTGCGTAATTATCGTAATTCCTATACATGTTTTTTCATGTTTGATGTAGACTTTAAACTATTTTTTTGGTAGAAACCTGGGATGTTTTTTGTCTCTGATACAACCCTGGTATGAATGAGAGACATATGAGGAGGGATACGAATGAAAGAACAATATAAATGAGGAGCATGGTTTTTGTACCAAGGAAAACGTGGAAAGGCGACCCGATAATAAAGAAATCATCGGGTTTGCCGTCGCTGGTCAAAGTATATGCAACCTGGACGTTGAAGACGCCTGAACGTTGGATCTCGTCAAAGGCAATAGGCGACACATATTTTTGCTCTTCATTGTTCTTGTCTTTGTACGTGAACGAAAGGACACACCGGTCAACAAATTCAACACATACCGCAATCCCATCCACAATCTTGTATTTTGTGTATTGAATGATTGAGATAATGGTCAATGCTATAAACAAGAGACAGATTATGATTGCAAATGCGATAATCGTTTGTTTCATTGCTTTACTCATCGGGTCGTGGTTATTTTATTATTGTTAAAAGAAGATTTTTATTTTTTTCTTTTTCTGTTGTCTCATTCTCAATATCAAATTGATGAAATTGAGGGACTACATTCGGTAATAAACAGGGATTGTCCCCAGTTTTTCCAGTTAGTTTTTATTCTTATGTATACCTTGACATAAGGTCATCTTGAAAAACTAGTTTTTTCTAGTAAAACTAGTTTCTTAAACACAGTAAAAAAGAAGGTGAAAAGAAAACGAGTTATTTTATGGTCAAGCCCTGGTAATAAATGTCCGTTGGTCGGTACGTACTACCGCTATTACGTTTTCGCATACACTATTACTTATTTGTTTTTCATCTGACACGTCAGCGACTTTATTCACTGATGTGCCTATTTATTAAAATAATCGCTATTTTGAAAGCCTTCAAATAAAAAACAATAACATCCTGTATACGTATCCCTTGCGAGACGCGTCGCGACGCGTCCCGCAAGGACTTGATAAGCATATTCGTTAACGAGGGTTCTTATACAATACTGTGATAAATAAATGAATTTATTGCATCTATGGTGTAATCAAAACGAAATGTTATTCAAACTATGCATGAATAATATTGAATAACTTTACGATAAACTGCGACAATTTTTGTTTATTTATGGACTTTCTAAATTTTGTTTCGTATACCGGTTTTGTTGATGACCTTTTACCATCTAACAAATAAAACACATTGTGACATATATTATCATTTAAAATATCAATAAAAATTTTGGTTTCGTCAGATAAAGAATTTTCTAAAGACAAAATGAGTTTAGACACCTTGTATCCAAACTTTTCAAATAATTTGAAATCGTTGCATGCACGTGTATAATAACACGAATCAAGATAAGATTTACATTCAATAACCGCTATGAAATTATTATTTTTATACACGTGCACATCAACTTGATGTTTTTTATTTATTGTTTTATTATTATGTGTAATGTTCAAACTTTTTTTGTCATAATCACCTTTAACAGCCTTAACATCTATTTGACACAAATCTTTAAATAAATGAATAATATAAATGACATATGTTTCTAAATCAATTCCTCTGTCCCTACGCATTTTTCCACCTGAAAAATCGTTGTGATAACTATTATTCCATTTGTCCATAACAATATCCAACTTTTGGTACGCTTTTTCCACCACCATGTTTAGTGTATCATTATCCATTTTTGGATCACATGCAACTTTTATAATGACACATTCAGTTTTTACGCCGTCCGACATTTAATCCCAGGGTGGTCATAAAATAAATTATATAACCAAGCCCTGACTTTAATGCATATACGGTAGTTATTCGGATAAATCAAATATACGTTTTTTTGCTATATTATAGTATTTATTGTCTAATTCAATACCTATAAATCTCCTATTGGTATTTTTACACGCAAGACCAGTAGAACCAACACCCATACAATTATCTAATATAACGTCATTTTCTGTACTATACGTTTTTATAAGCCATTCCAATAATTCCGTTGGTTTTTGTGTCGGATGCAATGGTCTTTCAACACGATTAAATTTCAATATTGTCGTTGGTAATCTTTTACCATCAGCACTTTCTACAAAGTTTTCTTTATGATTTCCATAGTTTGTTTGTTTGTCTACAGCATTTTGTGTATTCCATCTTGTATATGGAGTTGAGTACCAATACTGGGGATTATATGTTGGTTGTTTTTGATAAAAGATTAAAATATCCTCGTTTATTTTCATTGGTTTTCGTTTTGCATTCAAAAAATCTGAAAATTTATTTTTTTCCCATACTAATGCATAACGAAACATTTTAAGATTAGACGTGACTAAAATCGACGTAAACGGTTGAGACCCGAACAGTACAATAGCACCATTTGTTTTTATAATTCTTTTATATTCTTTCCATAATTCTTCAAGTGGAATAATTGTATCCCATTTATTTTTTGTCATCCCATACGGCAGATCGCATAATATCATATCAACTGAATTTTCCTTTAGTTTTTTCATTTCAATAAGACAATCACCACATATAAGATGAAATCGTTTCAATGTATCAACTAAAATTTTTTTATTGTCTGTTTGATTACATTTTGTTTCATATTCATGTAAAAGCGTACCCATTTTATTTTTTTGTGTAATTTATTATTTTTGTCAATTTTTACTTTATCATTTTCGTCAATGTCACCGTAGATGCAATAAATAGGCAAGTTTCCGTTTCATATGAAACACAACGTGTTCATTTGTTCAAAATAAGGGCTTGGTCTTCAAATAACTGGTTTTATTTTCATCTTATTTTTTATACTACGTTTTAAAAACCAGTGAACTGGTTTTTAAAAACACCTTTACATTAAGGTAGTTATAATAACTGAAAATAACTGGGTCAAGCCCTATTTCAAATGTACAAGCACTCCACTGAAGTGGAGTGCTTGTACATTTATCGCAATATTGTATAAGCGTCCTCGTTAACGAGGATGCGTAGCATCCCCTCTGTTCGACCGTATTGCTACGCAATCGGTCGCAGAGGAGGACGCTTATCAAGTCCGTCAATATTTGCCTATGAGCTAATTGTCCTTTAATTAAAGGCATTAAAAAACAAATTAACTTATGGCGATAACGGTATTGTCGTATCTCGTTTGCATTGATGGTCGATGCTATCCAGGTGCACAGCACCTGGGCTTGAATAGTTACTTTATTATTGTTAAAAGAAGATTTTTATTTTTTTCTTTTTCTGTTGTCTCATTCTCAATATCAAATTGATGAAATTGACTGACTGTGCATGATTTGATGACAAGATGTGGGTCATAATGACAATTGTGCATAAAACAAAATTCAAAAAGTTCTTTTTCACGTGGGAAATCACAAAAAGAGACCTCATTTTCAAATACGGGTTCATATGTAAAGAGTTCACGGACCCTCACGAAATTTAAAAGGGTATAATCAAGAGACGGCATGTGAAAACGCATGTTTTCAAGAGAAGAGTACTGTGATATCAGCTTGTATGACCTGTCGCACCCGATCTTGGGAATATTTGTATTGTAATCAGTCCCGCACATGATACACAGATCAAGAAATTGTGCAGATGTCAGTTTCAATTCTTCCAGGATTTCTTTATAATCGAGTTCAATACATGTATTGGATTGGAAATCCAGTTTCGATAGCATGATAGGCGCCCCGTACGCAAGAACATCAGTATCATCACTCAAAACAGCCGACACGTATCCCTGTTTATTGAGGGCGGCGCACGTCGCCTCAGCCTCTCCTTCCGCCATCATGATGGGGATGCCACATAGAGTAAACAGCTCCTTGGTCATTTCAAAATCTTCTGATCGTATACTCAAGAGGCTCTGACGCATTTTCAACAGTTCGTTGTCGACCTTTGATATCGTGGGACGGTCGTCTGACGTGTCCGCAAGTTTTGTAAGGAACCCGTGTAGAAGCACATTATGTTTTGTAAGATCATAATCAATATCATTGCTGTCAGAAAACAGTGGTTTTATCTCATCCCACGCCTTTTGCAGGTTTTCAACACGTTCACGACTTTTTGCCCGCGATTCACTCCTCAACCTCCTCTCATTATCTTTTTCAGGAGGGGCCTTGTTGTCGTAGACGATAATAAAGTGAATATCATTATATCTTAGTATCGAAATCATCTGTAAAAACGCATCCAGCCAGTTGAGCCCAAACGACGTTTTATACTTACACATAAAGAGCGAGAGATCAATAGCTATCTTTTTAAATGCATAGCGTGTTAAGGATACTTTATTGTACACGTGAGGGCACATCTTCCGAAGAAGGTTATGAATGTTTTTTATACCCATTTTCTTTAAATAAAGACAATACTTTAAGATATGTAGTGAATTTTCCTTTTTTGTCAAAAGTAATGTTGAAAAAAAAAAAAATTTTCGCTAAAGAAAAATATGGTGAATACGAACCGCACAGTTTTGATATGCGTTGTACTTCTATGTGCTTTTGCCGTCTACAAGGTGAGCAGTGGAGACGCTCCTATTATTGAATATTTTTGGGGGTTGCCAAACATGCAGGTCGCTGTTGACACAGTAGACCAATCAGGGTACAGCGCTCCTCGAAACAATCAGTCCCAACTGGGCTGGGACCAGAACCCGTATGTGAACACATCGATGATGTCAACCCCTGCCAAAGAAAGCCTCATGAGTTCTCTAGCACCCCCGGGGTCGGAGGCTCGTGATAAGTACCTTTCATCGATGCAACTTCCAGGGAGGACACGGTTTTCAAATGATTCCGCCGAATTCTATTCTGGTTGTGGTGGCGGTCCGCAAATGTCCCAACCGTCGCCTCCCACATATACCGTACCCGGAACGTATCAGTCGGCGCTGTCGCCACGCTTTAATTCAGAGGGTTACAACTCCTATGTCAAGTACTCGCTTCCCGACGAGAAATACCTGGGGAACCGCCCGAACGATCCTCTCATGATGGCTGATGTCGTTGAAAAACCGGTTATCCGTGAGGAATACACGGGATCTCCGAAATTTTCTGGGAATACCCCATACGAATTCAATGAGATCTACGACAAACAAAAGAAACAAGGCGACGAGGTCGCGAGCAAACTCCCCGTTCCCACCATGGGTTCAGGACAATCCAAAGACCTTCCGTCGTCGTACTGGACGGCCGATCGTTTTATTTTCTCTCTACAAAGGAGCCATCTGTTTGGTGCGGGAGACCCTATCCGCGGCGACCTTCCTTGCGTTCCCTGTTATTCTTCTCCAAACCCGTCCGACAATGTATGGTTCCGTCCATCTGTGAATGTTGCTAGAGACCTTCGGGCGGGTGCAATCAATGTCATTGCCGGTGCGGGCAATCCCACAGCTCTCCAAACATCAGAACTCCAGGTCCGCGGGTCCGGTGGTGCAAAGGACACTTTTGGTGGTGTCGCATTGGTTGTTCCTCCAAATACACCCGTTGGAAATATCCTCGCCGCACAACAGGCACAGGTTAGCCGTCTCAATATGGGCAATCAGATCCAGCTCACCGCCGATGTGCAACAACCGTTGTCTTCTGTATCAACTACCAGTTTCCCTTAAGGGATTACATGTACGACAAGGATTTTTAAACTTTTCAAAAGTTTGAAAATGTTCTCTCTCATTATAAAGCACTCGCGTGATTTTTTCGGAGACAGATGACGGCTGTTTCTACATTTTTTGAGAGCCTGACCATATATTCACAGAGCATATCGGCACACGTCTGTCTGGTTGGAGGCGCCAGATCAGATCTTTCTATTTTCAGTTCAATCCTCACTACCGGTTTTGTCGGGTACGTAAATGAATGACATTTCATAACATATGCGCGTACCAGTTTTGCAATGAACGGGATCTCCTCCTGTGTATAGAAACCAGTCTCGTAAATAGATTGTAATTCATTTTCAGGAAATGATTTTGATTGGTAGTGGCATTCGATGCGATAATAATCTATTATACGATTATCCTGAAAATAATCAGGATAATCAAGAAAGAGTATCCATCTGAAAGTATCTCCTTGTCGGCAATAGGTAAATATGTAGGGTTGCTTGGCATTCCATCGTAGGTTTTTCAATTGCGGTTTATAACGCATGCGTGTATAATATTTCCAGGGATGACAAGGTAATTCCGGTGACAATGTCATACCCAACCGCTGCCACAAAGGAATGAACTGGAGAATGGCTCTTTGGAGATCACGAGGAAGAATATGGAAAATATTCATTTATAATTTGAGAATAAAACAAGGACGCAAATATTCATTTTTTAAGGATGATCACGCGGCGGCGCCACCCGTGTGTTCCTGGGATAACGATTTACGGTCGCGTAAATAAGAAAGACGTAGAGAGGTATTCGTGCAGGTGGTTTAAAGTTTTAGGAACCCTTATAAAATGACAAAAGTGCTAGTCACCGGAGCTCTGGGATTTATTGGGTCGGCATTTTTATCCTTTGTTTCAGAAAAACCGGATATTGTCGTTCATGTGGTGAACCATCTGCAATCAGAAACATCTCAAAAAAATTTTGGGATATGGTCATCTGTTCTTCTTCACCGTCTCCACATTATAGAGATTGATGATTATGAACCACTTGCGAGGTTGATTGAAAAAGAACAGTTTGATGTTGTTCTTCATCTTGCCGCACGCGCCGGTGTACGGAATTCATCACTACATCCCCGCGTATATTGTCGTACAAATGTCGACGGAACGCTCAATATTTTAGAAGCGGTGCGCCTCTTCTCACCACATACACGGTGTATCATGGCATCTTCAAGCACAGTTCACGGCAACCCCATATCATCGTTTTACGGTCTGACCAAAAAAATGGTGGAGGATATCGCAGAACTATATTGTCGTTTGCACGGGCTTCATATCGCCTGTCTACGGTTTTTTAGTGTGTATGGAACAGACTGTCGCCAAGACCTTCTCATTGGTCATATTCTCTCAAGTGTCCAAAACAACACACCCGTCACTATATTTGGGGATGGATCCGTTCGTCGAGATTTTACGTACATAGATGACACGCTGGAAGCCATCTATCAGACGTTGCACAAGAAATGGTCGGGATATCTTGTCGCCGATATTGGTACCGGAGAAAATCATTCTGTGGTGGACGTGCTCAATATGATTGAAACATTTGTTCCAACACCTATTGATGTCCTGTATACACCACGAAAAAAAGAAGACCAGGCTATTTCAAAGGCCCATGTCGAGAATGCAAGGAAAGAATTAAATTTTGAAACAAAAGTTCCGTTGAGAGAAGGATTGAAACGATGTTTTTTGTCGATGCCCTGTCTGTCCTCATCGGATAACACATGAAATGAAACACCGTCTCAGTGTTGCTTCGCAACACGGTGACACACACGACACGTACAAAATGGCGATGACGGTACATCTTTTGTCCGGTACAAATATTGATTTGAATTTTCAATTGTTTTTTTTTTGTAAAATAAATGAGATTGGTTTCACTCGCATTTCAATTATTCGTGTACAAGGGATCACACGTCCCCTCTCCGCAATACACACCTCTTGTTCATTCGCTATCACAACGGTTTAGCGACTTGAATGTCACCGTGCAAGAAGGAGACTATTCATTCTTCAAGCGAAAGACATTTGACGACGACACCATCCTTGTCGGGCATTCGTTTGGTGGTTATTTCTCATTACTCGACGCGCGATGCAACGACAAGGTGAAAGGTGTCGTCCTCCTGAACAGCCACTGCAACAGCAAAGGAAGCGCGTGGTACCCCGGGGTTAAACAAGAAACCCTCGATATTCCTCTCTTTACTCTTGTTGGGGGGCGCGACAACAGACTGCCGTTGCAAACGGTGCTGCCTGACCTGTGGCAAAAAAAAGAAGACCAGCTGAACAACGTGTTTTACAAGGTCTATCCTGATTTTCACCACTTTTCCGGTCTTTCAACGGAAGCAACCAATGAAACAGAGATGATTGCAAACGATATTGAGCTATTTGTGCGTTCTGTCGTCTACAAAAAAGATCAGGCTACATTTCAAAAATACTGTCAAGACAGCGAAGACACCTTTGGGTACGGAGATATTCATAAACAGATCCCCAACTCAATAAATCTCGACACGACACAAAATATGTTGGACGGACTTTTCCAGATTGTCCTGAAACGTTTTTTCTGGACATGGCTCCATAATATTCTTTTCCTCTTTTCATCTCCAAACACACAAAAAAGTTTTGTGTTTACGGATTTTGGCGACCACATCCTTATCAAATCATGCAACACACCAATCGAAGATATTGTCCACCTCTGTCAAGCAAGTATTTCAAAAGAAATACCAACAGAGTGCTACATTATCGACCTGCCGTCAAATGTATTTGGATTGTATTATTGGTTGCTGTTTCCTCTCCATCTTCAAACCCAGATTGAACATGATGGGATTATACGATGGCCGATCGTCAAGCTCCATGTTCGTGAGAATATTAACTACTACAAGATCCTTCATCCCCGTCAGGTCATTCTAAAATATGCACGGTCCTTGTCTCACAAAACATGAAGGATACACAAAATAAAACTTTTTGATACTATACATGCAACCCAATTGTATGTACGGTATCAAAACAAATGCATTCATTTTTATTTTTTTTTTTTTTGATAATCAACAATAAACATGTACATGTTTATTATATACGCACTTATTTTTGTCTGTATATGTTCCGTGTTTATTTATTTTTCTGTTCAGAAGAATATCCAACCATTTACATTTTCACAAAACTCAAGTATAGTTTCGAAAAGCACGAATGGAACGACTTTGCAACAACTGCATCAGCACTTCCGAACACGATCCCAGCATCTCTCATCCGAGAGGGTTCAAAAGTTCGCATCGTTCCCTATCCTCGTCATTCACCTCGCACGTTCCAAAGATCGAGAACAACACATCAAGGACCAGACGGCATCGCTACAAGGTCTCCCAATAACGTTCATAGATGCGGTCGACGGAAATAAAATCACAAATTTGCGACACGTCAACATTGATGAATTTGATTTTGATGTAGATCGTTATCGTAGCATAGGCGAACATGAAAACAGGATGGCGTTAGGGTGTTTATTATCTCATATTCGGGCTATCCGTCATGCGTGGACCCACAAACTCGGAACAGTATGTATCTGTGAAGACGATGCTTCTTTTTTCTTGCTCCCGTATTGGTCAAAGACATTGAAAGAAGTTGCCGAAGAAGCTCCACCGACGTGGGAAATGATCCTTTTGTACCATAATTCTAGTGGTGTTTCACAGAATACGCAGAACGATAACCTGATGAAATCGCCTTGTCATTCAAATGGAACAGTAGCCTATCTCGTTTCACCACGGGGTCAACAAAAGATCGCATCATTGTTCAACAATAATGGCGTCCTGACACGTCTTCCAACATTTCCTTCGTCGCCTGGTATTGTCTCGGCTGATGAAACACTCTACGATATAATGTCTCCAAACATGTATTCCGTCGTCGTCCCGATGGTGTATCCCTTGAACAGTCAACATAACAATGAAAGTACGATACATCCAACCCACACGGTATATCACAATGATCATTCTGTGCAATACATGACGATGTACCTTACGAAGTCAAATGCGAGTAAAAGTGCCTTGGCGTTGTTTGAAAAGAAGCCACCATTGTGGCAG
>Ga0194123_10004837_pt1 | contig 14939 bp, 17 predicted proteins | sample TA2MahsurfametaG_5_FD_155479 | JGI IMG/M metagenome (GOLD analysis project Ga0194123, IMG submission 155479) | Freshwater microbial communities from Lake Tanganyika, Tanzania - TA2015023 Mahale A surface | ecosystem: Environmental > Aquatic > Freshwater > Lake | place: Tanzania: Lake Tanganyika... | reverse complement strand
CCGAGAGCGAGCCATCAAGACGACGCTCGACTTGTCCGCGAAATTCGAGAACGCGTTCGCGAACAAAACGATGATCGAATTCGTCATAACGATACATAATTAAAGACCTGCTTGTTTGCCGAGATCCCGACGGATTGTCGGTCCGCGTGTACGCATTTTCTCGCGGTAATGAACAGGCACCGGCGTGCCATCCCCTGCGATCTGCACCTGTACGAGATAGGGGTCAACGATCCGATTGGCCTCAAAATCAAGTTTCGCGCGGGCAAGCAATGACTCAGCAGCGCTCAGATCGGATGCGACGGCCGCGTGGTGATGCGTCAATTCCCATTTGTCGGCACCAAGAAAGATGACATCGCCGCTCAGCAAGTCATTGGCAATGACAATGGCGGGCAGGGGCTGGGCTTTGCTCATCGGTTCATCCCTTCGAGTGTCTTATGACCGTGACTTTATATAACACAGAATTTTGGAGAATAAATATTATTTACAGATTTTTTCGATAAACAATAAATCAACATAAATAAAATGTGTAATATTTTATAACAGAAGTCAAGCTTAATTTTCTTTATAAAGAACAATAATTCGTCTTTAAGAACGAATTGAACTGCGCTATAAAAGTGGAAATTTATTCTTTTGGAGCCCGATCATGGTGGAATCTTCTTCTCCCGCATCTCTTTTCCATCCTGAAACCCGCCTCGTTCACGACGGCACGTTCCGCTCGAGCTTTGGCGAGACGTCGGAAGCGCTCTTTATGACCCAAGGCCATGTCTACAACTCAGCCGAGGAATGCGAGGCGCGGTTTAAGGATGAGCTGCCCGGCTATATCTATGCCCGCTTCTCAAACCCTACGGTTGCGATGTTCGAAGCGCGGATGGCTTCCTTTGAAGGTGTTGAAGCCGCGCGGGCAACCGCGACCGGCATGGCTGCCGTCACAGCGGCCCTCATGGGACAAGTAAAAGCGGGTGATCACATTGTCTCGGCGCGCGCTTTGTTTGGGTCTTGTCGTTATGTGATTGAAGAATGGTTGCCGCGTTTCGGCGTTGAGACAACGCTTGTTGATGGCACGGATCTTTCCGCATGGAAAAATGCAGTGCGTCCCAACACAAAAGTGTTTTTTCTTGAAACACCTTCAAACCCAACGCTTGAAATCATTGATATTCGCGCTATTGCCGACATCGCTCATAATGCGGGCGCGAAGCTCACCGTTGATAATGTTTTTGCAACGCCGCTTTTACAAAAGCCTTTTGAACTCGGCGCGGATTGCGTGGTCTATTCGGCGACCAAACATATTGACGGACAGGGACGTTGCCTTGGCGGTGTGATTTTGGGTTCAGAGCAATTCATCGTCGATCACATCAAAACGCCCTTGCGGCAAACGGGTCCGGCGCTTTCGCCCTTCAATGCATGGGTGTTGTTAAAGGGCCTTGAAACGCTTCCGCTCCGTGTTGAAAAGCAAACGCGCAGTGCCGGTACAGTTGCTGATGTTTTGGCTTCGCATAAGAAAATCGAGACTCTCATCTATTGCGGCCGCAAGGATCATCCGCAAGCTGACATCATCGCAAAACAGATGAAGGGTGGATCGACCTTGATTGCCTTTAATGTGAAGGGTGGCAAAGACGCAGCCTTCCGTTTTTTGAACACGTTGCAGCTTGTGCGCATTTCAAACAATTTGGGCGACGCGAAGAGTCTGGTCACACATCCCGCAACAACAACGCATCAGCGCTTCACAGCGGAAGAACGCGCCGAAATGGGCATTGGCGATGGGTTAGTACGTTTGTCTGTCGGGCTTGAACATTCCGACGATCTGATTGCTGATTTGACGCAAGCATTAGAGCGGGCTTAAGCGCCCGCTCATCGTGTTTGCAATCAGAACGGATTCCAGGTCGTTTCTTTCGTGAATTTCAAATAGCCCATATTGACGCCTAAACGCGCGCCGACGCCTGAGGCAAGTGGCACCACAACGATATTATCTGAGGCAAGCGCTGTGGCGTTGAAACCGCCGATGAAATAGGCCGAACCATCAACACCACCAAAGCGGCGATAGATCGCTTCCGTTGAAGGCAGATTGTAAACGAGCATCATGGTGCGTGCACCTTGGCCGCCCACATCAAACCCCACTGTCGGGCCTTGCCAGAAGACCTGACGATCACCGGCATTCTTCGTGTAGAGCGTGCCTTCGCCATAACGGAGCCCACCGAAAAAAGCGCCCGACGCTTCTTGACCCAAGATGTAACCATTGGGTTGGCCCCAACGTTTCACCGCCGCTTCAATGACGGAGGCAAGACCTTGCGAGACATTGCCGAAGAATGTGTGCCCCGATTTGACGAGATCATCAGTCTTGAACGTTTCGGGCGCTTGATTGGCAGAAGAGCCAAGCGTCTTCGGGGGCTGCGGCTTATTCTGCTGCGCGAGAGCCGGCGTGACAGCAACGGCGCCGATCAGAGCGGCCAGAACCGCGATGTGCGAGAGCTTCATAGACGTCCCCTTTTTTCGATGACCGCTTCCAACCTACGCAGCGAATCACGATCAAACAAAATAGTGTGAAACCGAATCGATGATAACAATCAATGATGTTCCCGCCTTAAGGACAAAGGATTACTGAAATTTTTACAGTTATCGTCTGATGATTAGGGCGGAATCGCGGCGGCCTGTGTTGGGTAGGTAAAAAGGCCTTAGGCTGCAGTTGTGTTTGATGGCTGAATGACGATGGAAACCGATAATGACTGATGTTTCGCTCTCTGCTCTCGATCTTGCGGCGCTGCTTTGCAGTCGTGTCTGTCATGACGTCATCAGTCCGGTTGGCGCGATTGTGAATGGTCTTGAAGTTCTCGAAGAAGAAAAAGACGAGAGCATGCGGGCTTTCGCAGAGGATTTAATCCGCAAAAGTGCGCGGCAGGCCTCTGCTCGTCTGCAATTTGCGCGGTTAGCTTTTGGAGCTGCCGGATCCGCAGGCGCAGCGATTGATTTGGGTGATGCCGCGCAAATCGCCAAAGGCTTTATTGAGGATGATCGCATCAAATTGGCCATTGAGGCGCCGCGCGTGCTTCTTCCCAAAAATCAGGTGAAATTGTTTTTGAATCTTTTGATGATCGCAACGACTGCCATCCCGCGCGGCGGTCAGATTACGGCGCTTGCAAAAGCGGAAGGTGAGCGCGGTGATTTTTTGATTTCCGCCACAGGAACGAGCGCACGCATTCCGCCTCACGTTGAAGGATTGCTCGCGCAGAATCGTGAGGGTGTGACGATCGACGCTCATGCGATCCAACCTTATTACACAGGTTTGATCGCGAGCGAGGCGGGGTTTCAGATCGCACTTTCAATTGAGGGCGAGACGATGCAGATCAAAGCCCAAGCAAAAGCATGAGTTTGCTTTAAATCGCCAAACACAAAAAGAAAAAAAGCCCCGTAAAACGGGGCTTTTTGAGTTTTGGGGAGGCTTGCCCTCGGGGTCATTGACCCTCGAGTCTATCAGGCCGAGATGCGTATATCCTCGTCGGCCATTTCGCGAAGCACATAACCGCGGCCCCAAACGGTTTCGATGTAATTCGTACCGTTTGATGCGTTGGCGAGTTTTTTACGAAGCTTGCAGATGAACACGTCAATGATTTTGAGTTCCGGCTCATCCATGCCGCCATAAAGATGATTGAGGAACATTTCCTTCGTGAGCGTTGTGCCTTTGCGCAAGCTCAGAAGCTCAAGCATCTGATATTCTTTGCCGGTGAGATGCACGCGGTTGCCGCTGACTTCGACCGTCTTTTGATCGAGATTGACGGTGAGATCGCCGGTGATGATGACCGATTGTGCATGGCCCTTCGAGCGGCGCACAATCGCTTGAATGCGCGCAACAAGCTCATCCTTGTGGAAGGGTTTAGTGAGATAATCGTCGGCGCCGAAACCGAGGCCGCGCACTTTATCTTCAATGCCCGCAAGGCCCGAAAGGATCAAAATCGGTGTTTTGACCTTCGCGACGCGCAACGAGCGCAACACTTCATATCCTGACATGTCCGGGAGATTGAGATCGAGCAAGATGATGTCATAATCATAAAGCTTGCCCAGATCGATCCCTTCTTCACCGAGATCTGTCGTGTAAACATTAAAAGTCTCGGATTTGAGCATCAGCTCGATGCTCTGCGCGGTTGCGCTGTCATCCTCGATTAGCAATACGCGCATGGCCGTCCCTTGCCCCTTCTCGACCCGTTACTTGTGTCCGGCAGTTCCGTCGCCCCCGACGGGTCTGCTGCCTCGACACCACAAAAATAAACTTGGTCCTCACTTTGTCGTGGAATGGTTAACAAATGATGATTCTCTCGTGCAAGCCTTAACCAAATTCTCGCCGAAAATTTACGATAAATTATTGAAATAATGATGATAATTTGAGTTAATTATGTTTAATTTTTACTTTAAGAAACATGGTTAAATGATTCATTTGACTCATAGGTTTGCGACTGTATCGATCGCGAATCAGTAAAGCTTACGGGATCGGCGGTGTTACCGGTCAAAGCAAAAAATCGGGGCGTGTGGCCTTGATTATGGGACCCGTGCGACATGGTTTTGGCAAAAAATACGCGAATCACTCGACTGACGGAAGCGCTTTCCGAGATTGATCCGGGCGATTTTTACGGTCGCGTTGTGGCGGTGCGCGGGCTTGTGATTAGCATTGCGGGCCCCATCGGGCGCATCCCTGTTGGCGGTCGTTTGCGCGTTGAAGCGGGATCGCAGTTCTTAACTTGCGAAGTGATCGGCCTTGAACAAGGTACGATCCTCGCGATGCTTTTCGGTTCTGTGGAAGGGATAAGGCAAGGTGCGCGCGCCTATGAGGGATCATCGCTGCCCGGGCTTCGCCCGGATCCCTCATGGCTCGGACGCGTGCTCAACGGATTTGGCGAGCCGATTAATGACAAGGGATCATTGATGTCCGGTGAGCGTTTGATGCCGTTTCGGGCTGACCCGCCGCAAGCGCACACAAGACGGCGTTTGGGTGAGCCGCTTGATCTCGGTATCTTTGTGCTCGATACATTTCTTACAAGTCGACGCGGTCAACGGATGGGCATTTTTGCGGGCTCCGGCGTCGGTAAATCGGTGATGTTGTCGATGATTGCGAATAACGCGAAAGCCGATTGTGCGGTGATCGGATTGATCGGCGAGCGCGGGCGCGAAGTACAAGAACTTATTGAAGATGATTCAGGGCCAGAAGGCCTCGCGCGCTCTGTCGTCGTCGTTGCCACTTCGGATGAAGGTCCCTTGATGCGGCGGCAAGCGGCATGGACCAGTCTTTCTCTTGCAGAATATTTTCGTGATCGCGATCAAAATGTGTTGTTGAAAATGGATAGTGAAACGCGTTTTGCTATGGCGCAACGCGAGATCGGTTTGTCCGTCGGTGAGCCGCCAACGAGCAAAGGTTACACACAAAATGTCTTCAGCGAATTGCCTCGCTTATTAGAACGCGCGGGTCCTGGATCGGGTGAAAGAACAATTACAGGCTTCTTCACCGTGCTTGTTGATGGCGATGATCATAATGAGCCGGTTGCGGATGCGGTGCGCGGTATTCTTGATGGCCATATTGTTATGGAGCGCTCGATCGCCGAACGAGGGCGTTATCCAGCTGTTAATGTTTTGAAATCGATTTCGCGCACCTTGCCGGGTTCGGTCGATCCCGCCTATTGGCCGATTGTGCAAGCGGCTCGTGCCTCGCTTTCTATTTATTCAGATCTCGAAGAATTGATCTGGCTTGGCGCATATAAGGTCGGATCGAATGCCGAAGTGGATGCCGCCATAAAACTTTTTCCCGAACTCGAAAATTTTCTTCGACAAAGTAAGGAAGAGTCAACCTCATTGCGCGATAGTTACGCTCGGTTGGCCAGCGTGATGGCTTCGATGTGATTTATTTACCTTTCATTAAAGGGATCACAAAGGGGCAACGCGGTCGTTAATTAACGGGTTTTAACTGATGATGAAATCACGTGATGCCTTGATGCGCTTGAAGCGGTTCCAAGTTGATGAGAAGCGCCGTCGCCTTTCGCAAATCGAAATCATGGTTGCAGAATTCAAAAGAATGGCGGGTGAACTTGACCGCGAAATCGCAGCAGAAGAAACCCGTGTAGGTATTACGGATCGCGCGCATTTCGCCTATCCGACTTATGCACGCGCTGCAATTCAACGCCGCGATAATCTTCTTCAATCCGCGCAGGATCTTGAAGGGCAGCTTGAAGGTGCGCGCGCCGAACTTGAAGACGCTTTTGAAGATTTGAAAAAATTCGAAATTCTTGACGACCGCGAAACCATCAAAGAAAAAGCAATGGAAGCGGTTCGCGAGCAAGCCGAACTTGATCGCGTCGCGGCGGGCATGCGTCTCGCCCGCGCTTAATCAATCACAAAAAAGAATTACGCCTCATGCGCCTCAATCAAAGGCACATGAGGTGCAAAATCACGCGGAAGATGGCCGCTGATCCGTGGATCATCAAGAATCTCGATAGCGCTACGCGTCGCACAAAAGCCTCGCGCTTGATTAAAACCGGCGCTGCCCGGCGCATCAATATGGCAAGAATTAACCCACAGACGCTTAAAGCTTTTTGCGTGGGCCTCATTAAACGCATAAGCCATCAAACGCGGGCCTAATCCTTTGTTCATCGCGGGAGGTACGAGTCCGAGATAACGGATCTCGGCGCCTTCTTCATCTTGTTCGCGATGATCAATCTCTAAAAAATCCGAGATCGTCTTTGCCATCGCTCAAGGCAAAGGCCTAGACCTTCGGGTGTGAAAGAATAGCGATAAGCTCTTCATCAGATATTTTAAGACGCGAGACCCAAAGCCAAGGGCCGCCCACGGCTTTAAACAAAGCGCGGTAGCGATCGACATCTGAAGGTGCAAGCGGCTCAATCCGAAAAGGCTTGGGCCATGAAATATTTATCTCAGGAAAGGGGGCCATTCTCTCGAAATAGATGGTCAACACACCGAGTTTTCCCGGAGCCAAAGCGTAAAATCCATTCTGGTCGATAGGGGAAATCATAGCTCTTACGGGTCCTTGCTTACTGAAAAAGCGCTTAGGCTTCCGATTCTGTTACGAGAGGCCTCTTGTAGCCGAGGTCCGCCTCATGCAAAAAGAGGGGATGGGTGCGACAGGTCCGAGAAGCCTTGGCACTTATTTGCTGAATGATGAATGCAGGGCTTCATGAAACGCATCTTTGATTTTCTTTGGCCTGCGCTTGGAATAATTGCCGTCATTTTTTCCGGATGGCTTCTTTATCAAGAAATTCGATCATTATCCGCGAGTGATATCCTTGCAAGTCTAGCAGCGATCCCGCTTCATCGCTGGGTGTTGGCCGGTCTCTCTACGCTGGTCGCCTATGGGGCGCTTGCTTGGTATGACCGCATAGCGCTTTTGCATTTGAATAAACAATTGGGCTGGGGATTCATCTCTGTTGTGTCCTTCACTACTTATGCGCTCTCTCACAATATTGGAGCATCTGTCTTCTCTGGCGCGGCGGTGCGCTATCGCGCTTATTCGACCAAAGGTCTGACGGCTGCCGAAATTGGAGTGCTTGTCGCTTTGTGCTCATTCACATTTTTGCTCGGTACGGTGATGCTTGGCGGCATTGTGCTGATCGGTGAGCCTGAATTGATTTCACGTCTCTTTGATATTCCGGTTTGGCCGGGGCGCGTCTTGGGTTTTGCTTTTTTAGTTGGCGTAGCGCTTTATGTGTTGGGTTCACTTTTAGGCCTCAAGCCTCTGAAGATCAGTTCTTTCCATATTTATTATCCGCGTCCTGCGATTGTGATGCGCCAACTTTTTGCAGCCCCACTCGAATTACTGGGCGCTGCAGGCATCATTTATTTTGCGCTTCCTCAGACTGAGGGCGTTGACTATTTTTCGGTACTTGGTGCGTTTCTCGGATCTTTTTCGGCCGCATTATTGTCGCATGCGCCTGGAGGATTGGGTATTTTGGAGTTTGTGTTTCTAAAGGCCATGCCAAATGTCCCAGCGGCCGACGTTATCGCCGCATTGCTGGTTTTTAGACTTCTCTATTTACTAATTCCGCTCTTATTTGCAGCAATTACAGTTTTGATTTTCGAGCGACAAAAATTTATGCAGGCACTGAAGCGGCATCGATAATCTCACATTATAATCGTCTGAATTGAATTCTTTTTAACATTTTGAACGAGCGTGAGCTCAAAAATCAATGTCGATATTGTTGAATGCGTGTCGTGCGTAATCCAGCAAGGCCATGTTCATCGATAGAGGCTTGCCACGATAAAAATTCTTCGATTGTGAGGGTGTATCGAGCGCAAGCCTCATCAAGGCTCAAGAGACCACCGCGGACGGCGGCTACGACTTCTGCTTTGCGTCTTATGACCCAACGTCGTGTTGAGCTCGGTGGTAAGTCAGCAATCGTGAGGGGGCTCCCATCAGGACCGATGACAAATTTTGTCCGTGGCCGAAATGCGTCCGTCATTGCGTGCTCGTTGCCTTCAATCTTTAAATCTCGATGCCTGACCATACGAGCGATGAATTTATAAAAGCCTAAGGTATTGTTTTTAAAGAGTTAACGTGATGCACCGTTTGAAACTAAGCGTCTTAATTATTTTTTGACCGGCGTTTGATGTTTGAAACAACTCGTCTGTCGCCTACTTGGTTATCGAAAGGTGTAGAAATTATTTAATTTCAATAATTTAATTAGATCTGGGCTCGTTCTGCCAAATTTATTTCGCATTTCTAAATTAGGAACAATTTCATAATTATTTAATAAAACCTATTGCATTCAATCTCCGAGTCAATCATTTGCGGGATGTGCAATGACCTGCTTCCTGTAAATTAGGCAATTTGGAACTGGAATTTTCCAATTATGATCTCCAGTCGGGGACAAGGAGAGTTCCATGAAGGCGTCGAAGTTTACCGAAGCGCAGTTCGCATTTGTTTTGAAGCAAGCGGACGAGGGTACGTCGGTCGCTGAAGTCTGTCGGAAGGCAGGAATATCTGAAGCGACCTTTTACGTATGGCGGAAGAAGTACGGCAATTTATTGCCGACGGAGATGAAGCGGCTACGACAGCTGGAAGACGAGAACGCGAAGTTGAAGCGGATCGTGGCGAAACTGTCTTTGGACAAAGCCATGCTGCAGGATGTGCTCAAAAAAAGCTTTAAGGCCTGCTCGTAAACGTCAGCTTGTTGATCACTTGCGTTTCGATTGGAAAGTATCAGCCCGACGGGCTTGTTCTACTCTTCGCGTTGCGCGATCGATTTATAACTACAAGTCCCGACGGAACGATCAGGCCGATCTGAAGGTCAAGATCAGAGATATTTGTGAGACGCGTGTGCGTTACGGCTATCGACGTGTTCACATTCTTCTCAAAAGCGAAGGATGGGAGGTAAACCCAAAAAGGGTTTATTGTCTTTACAAAGAAATGGGTTTGAAATTGCGTAACAAGTTTCCGAAGCGCAGGGTGAAGGTCAAGCTTAGAGATGATCAGAAAGACCCCGTTCAGGTCAACGAGACCTGGGCTATGGACTTTGTCCATGATCAGTTGGTCACCGGAACCAAGATCCGCATCCTGACGGTTGTCGATACGTTTAGTCGGTTCTCGCCAGTTGTGGATCCTCGTCTCAGCTATCGTGGCGAAGATGTTGTTCAAACACTGGAGCGTATTTGCAAAAGTGTTGGCTAACCAAAGACGATGCGTGTTGATCAGGGATCGGAATTTATCTCGCGCGATCTTGATCTGTGGGCCTTCCATAAAGGAGTCATGTTAGACTTCTCTCGTCCCGGCAAACCGACTGACAACAGCTTTATCGAAAGCTTCAACGGCAAGTTCCGTGCCGAATGCCTGAACACGCATTGGTTCATGAACCTTGACGAAGCGCGGATAAAAATGGAGGCATGGCGTATAGACTATAATGAGTTCCGATCTCACAGCGCGATCGGCAATAAGCCGCCGATATCGCTACTGAATGGCTCATCGGCGGCAGCGCCGTCCTGAGCTTTAACCCCGGAGATTCTGGTTCTCACCGGCCTAAACTTGGGTAGCGGCTCAACCCCTCCCATTGGCACCACAATAATGGCTCAACTTTAGGGGGCTAAGACACCCCCATCAACGAGGCACGAAAGGGCCAACTTATCTTTGTCTTCCCAGATTGCGGCAGGAACCCACCTGCCCCCTCTGCCCTTTCTCATTCGATCGTAACCTGGTTGAGGATCATTCTCGTGAAACGGACCGAAATGCCCTAAAACGGCTCGTAGCCACCAAGAGTAGGAATCAATTTTTACTTCGAATACCGTCCGTAAATTCTCCACTTAACAAATAATATATTCCTTATATGTTATAAAATAAATATCGAAAACATAAATGATATCATGATCTTAAATTGGAGCTGCACGTGGGTTTTTACGTTGGTCGATCAAAGACTTAGCGGAGAAGAGCGGCGTCAGTTGGCCTACAATCCAACGACTGGAGCAAGAAGACGGGGTCCCAAATACCAAAGCGCAGACCTTGTTAGACGTCAAAAGGGCCCTTGAGATTGCTGGAATTGAATTCACGGGCGAGCCGGATGATTGTCCAGGCGTCGCTTTCCGTAAAACTTCCTGAATGTTTCGTTCAATAATGATTTTTTGACCCTCCTAAGGAAAGTTTGCTAAGGGGAGAGCTTAACGCGGAAAACCGCGAACGGGAAATCTATGACAATTCTGGACTTAACCGGACCGCCTTCAGAAACGCGCGTGGTTGTCGCCATGTCGGGCGGCGTTGATTCATCAGTCGTTGCCGCGCTTTTAAAGCGCGCAGGTTATGATGTTGTTGGTCTCACGCTGCAACTTTATGATCATGGCGAGGCGGTACACCGCGCCGGTTCATGTTGCGCGGGGCAAGATATTCATGACGCGCGTCGTGTAGCGGAACGTTTGGGCATTCCGCATTATGTGCTAGATTATGAATCACGCTTTCGTGAAGATGTGATTGAGCGCTTTGTCGATTCTTATCTTGCGGGCGAAACACCTGTGCCTTGCATTGAATGCAATCGCAAAATCAAATTCCATGATCTTCTCGAGACCGCGCGTGAATTGGGCGCTGCCGCATTGGCAACGGGTCATTATGTGACATCACGGGCGCTCCCTGACGGTCGTCGTGGGCTTTATCGCGCGGTCGATTCTGACAAAGATCAGAGCTATTTCCTTTATGGCACAACGGATGAGCAGCTCTCATTCTTGCGCTTTCCTTTAGGCGATCTAACAAAGCCGCAAACAAGAGCGTTGGCAGCTGAATTCGGCCTGGCGGTTGCGGATAAATCCGACAGCCAAGACATCTGTTTTGTGCCGACAGGCCGTTACACAGATGTGATCGAGCGTTTACGACCTGACGCGGCAACGCCTGGAGAGATCGTTCATCTCGATGGGCGCGTGCTTGGTCACCATGACGGTGTGATCCATTATACCGTGGGCCAAAGACGTGGCCTCGGCATCGCATCGGGTGAGCCGCTTTATGTCATCCGCATTGAGGCTGCCTCTGCGCGCGTGATTGTGGGGCCACGCGAAGCGCTTCAAACGCGCATCATCCATTTGCGAGATATCAATTGGATTGGCGATCACCCGCTCGACGCTTTGTCGCCTGAAGGTTTCGACATCGCCGTGCGCGTGCGTTCAACACGGCCGCCGCAACCCGCGCGGCTCTTGCGCATGGGCGAGGAGGTCTGTGTCGAATTGCCGGAAGGCGAATATGGCGTTTCCCCCGGTCAGGCCTGCGTTTTCTATGACTCGACCGACCCGCGCGCCCGGGTTCTTGGCGGTGGTTCGATCATCCGCCCGAAGCCGGAACTTGCGGCGGGTGCCGTTTCCTTGACTCAAGGCGCAGCCGCGTCCTATATCCGCCCCGTCTCGCCGAGGTATATCCTCGGGATACCGGGGCGGAGTAGCTCAGCCGGCTAGAGCAGAGGAATCATAATCCTTGTGTCGGGGGTTCAAGTCCCTCCTCCGCTACCACTTCATAGTCCAAAAAAATCCAAAAATGTGCGAATAACTCTTAAATTCAACAAGTTATTCGTTGACCTGCGTCCGAAGCGGTACGGGACGGTCCATTTGTGTCCAACAATTATGTTGGTATATTGGTTGGTATACCGTGGAAGTGACTTCCGGATATACCAACAATGGCCCTTTCAGAACTTAAAATTCCCAATGCGAAACCTAAGAGCAAAGCCTATAAACTTTCGGATGGGGCTGGGCTACAGCTATGGATGGCACCACAATAATGGCTCAACTTTAGGGGGCTAAGACACGGGTAGGGCGACCTAGTGACGGTTGCCAAGCAACTCAACCCATTGGAAGCCAATTGCTTCCATTGAGTACTTGGGAAGCACCTCTCTCTGAGCCTGGGCCACTGATTGAGCCAAACCAAGAAGCTTCGAGGGCTCTATAGGCAACAAAGTAGCATCAAGATCGAAGAAATACTCTGAAAACTCCCGATAAGACGGAATTGGGCTGGCGGCTGTTGGAAGCCCCAAGGCTAGAGATGCAAGAAGCCGATTTGAACTTGCCCCAGATTTCTTCGGGTCGTGTATGTCCGAGGGAATAACACAGAAGTCGGCAACCCTTGCCGCCGATACCATGTTTTCTACCGACCACTCGAAGGCGCTCATGGAGATACTTGCTCTCGTTGTGAACGTATGGCGTTGTATCACTTGGAAACCGATGGAGTTAGTCAGGACAATCAGTTTGAATGAGGAATGGTGCGCTAGGCCATCAATCCATCTTAGGAGGTAGGACACGTTTGAAGGGTGTCCAAACCATAGGATGTTGTCTGTGCTTTCCACCGCCTTCGGTGGGATGTAAGGAACCTCAATTGGGTCTGGAATCACTCGGATCTCACCAAAGAAGATCCTTGCGAGCATCTCCCTCATATGCAATGAAGAAGTTACGCAGGAGTCAACCTTGCCCAACACTGGCTTGTAAAAGGAACTTCCCATTGCCGAGGGGAAACCGAGATGATGGTCCGTGTAATCAAGTACGACTCTCGCTCCGGATGCTTTGGCTCTATCGATCTGATCTAGCCAATGGGGAGCCCGTGTCATCAGGTCGTTCGCTTCAATTTTTCCAACTAATACGCAGTCACAATTCGGTGTGATCTGTTCCCCAACGCAAACCTCGTGTCCAACATCTTTGAGGTTCGCTGCCGCTAGGCCTAATCTCAGTCGAGCTGAGGCAAGTTGAGACACTCGGAGTGCCTCCAAGGATGAACTCGAAGTGAGGAGGTGAATTAGGCGAGAATCTGTGGTCCCTGTCACGAAGGTGAGGTTTCTGTGACCAATGGTTTCCGCCCAGTCATTCTCATGTCTCGGGGCTCTCGTAACTTAAACTGAGCTGGCTCTTGCTGTAGCTCTACTAAACCAGCAGCATGCATAACTTGAGCCAAGCTTAGGGGGGTATAACCCCAGCGATGAACCATGAGTGGGTCAGTCCAGCGAGGGTCACCGTAGAAGACCCACATGGTTCGCTGCCCCTCTGGACCAGGCAAGGCCCCGGCGTCTGTGTTTTTAAGGAACTCCTCGCAAGCAGTTCTCAAGTTCGGGCACTCCAAGATCATTTTTCCACCCGGCTTTAGCACACGAGTCCACTCACTCAGGATAGCTTCGACCTCCCACCGCCAAAAATGCTCAACCACATGAACTGCCAAAATCTCGTCCGCATAATTGCTGCCGAAAGCCCCAAGTGTTCTAACATCACAGACAACGTCGGGCTGCCTGCCAGCCCTCTCATTGACCACATCTACGTTCGTGTATCCCGGAAGAATCTTGTCCCCGCATCCTAGGTTTAGCCTGATCATCAATGCGCCTCCGCTTCTGTTGAATACCGTCCGCTCTCAATAAAACTTGATCTAAGCAGTGTGTCTGTCGTCAGATAATTCGGAACAGAGGGCAGCCTGATTGAATGGAGGCTTTGACGTATCTGGGTTGATACATTAGGCGGCGTTCTTGCTGTTAAGCAAGCGCCTAGTTTTGAACGTTTGGTATTTGATCCTTTCTCTTTTCAGCAAGATGGTTTGGCTGCGCCCAAAGTAAACAGCTGCACCGGCCACCCAACGTTTAGTATCTAAGGCAATCTTAAACTAACGTAACCACCGGATCGCCTTATGGTGTCTGGCCAGATTAATATTTAATAATTGATATATTGAAAAAACACGAAATATCAAGACCCTTTAATTATAGTCATTTATGTCTGGCTCATGGTAAATTTTTTTTAGAAGAAATCTTATCGGAATGATTAAAAATGAAGTTATTAACGCAAAAATCATTAATTCATAAATAATAGGTAAATTAATTAATTGGAAATAATGTCCTGCTGTCATAATCAATGCTGATATCGAAAAATTTAAAATAAAATTTGGTAAAATTAACATTTCAAAAATAAGCAGTAAAAATGTCACTGCTAGCCAAACATAGGTTGGGCTGAGTAAATTAAAATCAGAAAGTGAGTAGACTTCATTCATTTCTTCACCAAATCTAGAAGGGCTGAAACTGTTCCTATTACTTTTGTTATATCTGTTGGTAGAATTATCAGCTTTGAATTATTTGATTTTGATATTTCAGATAGGCCATCGATTTGTTTCTTTAAAATTTCAAACTCAGCAGCTATCTTTCCATTTTCAGCCATCGCCTTTCCGACTGTAATCGTTGCAAAAGCATCAGCTTCAGCCAATACTCTTTTCGCTTCAGCTTGTTTTTGAGCAGTGTACAATTCAGCATCAGCCATCAATTGTTGCGACTGACGATCGCCTTCGGCTCGCGTCACGGTTGCTCTTCGTTCACGCTCTGCGTTAAGTTGTTGTTGCATAGCATTACGCGTAGCATCGTCAACAACAACATCTAAAATTTCAGTTCTTGTAATTTCAATACCCCAAATTGAACACGCCTCTGATAAAGACGTTTGGATTTTTTCACTTATAAACTCTCTTCGTGACTGTACCTCAT
>Ga0194123_10004836_pt1 | contig 14940 bp, 10 predicted proteins | sample TA2MahsurfametaG_5_FD_155479 | JGI IMG/M metagenome (GOLD analysis project Ga0194123, IMG submission 155479) | Freshwater microbial communities from Lake Tanganyika, Tanzania - TA2015023 Mahale A surface | ecosystem: Environmental > Aquatic > Freshwater > Lake | place: Tanzania: Lake Tanganyika... | reverse complement strand
TGACGAAGGCCTCGCCGAAGGTGTGACCCACGCCCATCACCTCGCCCGTGGACTTCATTTCGGGCCCCAGGATCGTGTCGACACCCGGGAACTTGACGAACGGAAATACCGCTTCTTTCACCGAGTAGTAGCGGGGCGTGACCTCTTCGCGAACACCCTGCGAGGCGAGGCTGCGCCCCACCATGCAGCGCGCCGCGATCTTGGCCAGCTGCATGCCGGTGGCCTTGGACACATAAGGCACCGTGCGGGATGCGCGTGGGTTGACTTCGAGAACATAAACCGTTCCGTCGCCAGAACCGTTGTCACTGCGTTGAATGGCGAACTGCACATTCATGAGGCCGCAGACGCCCAGCGCGCGCGCCATGACCGCGGTCTGGCGCTTGAGCTCTGCCACCAGCGATGGCGACAGCGAATACGGCGGCAGCGAACACGCTGAATCGCCAGAGTGAACGCCTGCCTGCTCGATGTGCTCCATGACGCCGCCGATGAACACCTCGGCGCCGTCAGACAGGCAATCAACATCGACCTCGATTGCGTCATTCAGGAAGCGATCGAGCAGTACCGGGCTGTCTTCCGACACCTTGACCGCCTCACGCATGTAGCGCTCGAGGTCGCGTTGCTCGTGCACGATTTCCATGGCGCGACCGCCCAGCACATAGCTGGGACGCACCACCAGGGGATAGCCGATTTCGGAGGCCAGCGCGAGCGCCTCGGGTTCGGTGCGAGCCGTGCGGTTGGGCGGCTGACGCAGACCAATCTGCTGCAACAGTTTCTGGAATCGCTCGCGATCTTCGGCGATGTCAATGGATTCAGGCGATGTGCCAACGATGGGCACGCCGTTGGCCTCAAGCGCCAACGCCAGCTTGAGGGGAGTTTGACCGCCATACTGAACAATGACCCCGAAAGGCTTTTCGACCGCAACGATTTCCAGCACGTCTTCGAGCGTGACCGGTTCGAAATACAGGCGATCGGACGTGTCGTAGTCGGTGGACACCGTTTCGGGGTTGCAATTGACCATGATGGTCTCGAACCCGTCTTCGCGAAGCGCAAACGCCGCATGAACGCAGCAGTAATCGAACTCGATGCCCTGTCCGATCCGGTTCGGGCCTCCACCCAGCACGATCACCTTGCGACGGTCTGACGGCTGCGCTTCGTCCTCATCGTCATAGGTGGAGTACATGTAGGCAGTGCCCGTAGCGAACTCGGCGGCACAGGTGTCCACGCGCTTGTAAACCGGCCTGACCCCATGGCCGTGGCGATGCGCTCGGATGGCATCGGCGCTTGAGCCGGTCAGCCGTGCGATACGTCGATCAGAGAACCCGCGCGATTTGATGAACTTCCACTCGTCGCGCGACAGACTTGCCGCGTCGCGCGCGCGGAGCATCTGCTCGATGTCGATGATTTCGTGAATCTGCGCAAGGAACCAGGGGTCAATCGCCGACTCTTCATAAACCTCTTCAACCGTCATGCCCACCCGGAACGCATCGCCAACATACAGAATGCGTTCGGGACCGGGCTCGCCAAGTTCGGTGCAGATTTCGTCGCGATCGGTGCTGCGCTCATCCAGTCCGTCGATTCCGGTTTCGAGTCCGCGAAGCGCCTTCTGGAAGCTCTCCTGGAAGGTGCGGCCGATGGCCATCACCTCGCCGACCGACTTCATCTGAGTGGTCAGACGGGAATCAGCCTGCGGGAATTTTTCAAATGCGAAACGGGGGATCTTGGTGACGACATAGTCGATCGTGGGCTCGAACGATGCGGGCGTTGCGCCACCCGTGATGTCATTGCGCAGTTCATCGAGCGTGTAGCCCACCGCCAGCTTGGCGGCAATCTTAGCGATTGGGAATCCGGTGGCCTTGGAGGCGAGCGCCGACGACCGGCTGACCCGCGGATTCATTTCGATGACGATCATCCGCCCGTCGCGGGGGTTGATCGCAAACTGCACATTCGAGCCGCCGGTATCGACCCCGATCTCGCGAAGAATCGCAATCGATGCATCGCGCATCAATTGGTATTCCTTGTCGGTGAGGGTTTGGGCAGGCGCCACGGTGATCGAGTCACCGGTGTGCACGCCCATCGGGTCGAGGTTTTCGATGGAGCAGACGATGATGCAATTGTCCTTGCGGTCGCGCACCACCTCCATCTCGAACTCTTTCCAGCCGATGAGCGATTCCTCGATCAGCAATTCGCGGGTGGGCGAGGCCTCCAGGCCACGACGGCATATCGTTTCAAACTCTTCAGCGTTGTAAGCGATGCCGCCGCCCGTGCCGCCCAGCGTGAAGCTTGGTCGGATGATGACAGGGAAGCCGACCGATTTCTGTCCCGCCCAGGCCTCATCGAGCGAATGCGCAATGGCAGAGCGCGCCGAGCCCAGACCGATACGGGTCATGGCTTCCTTGAACTTCTGACGGTCTTCGGCTTTGTCGATCGCCTCGGGCGAGGCGCCAATCAGTTCAACGCCATGGCGCTCAAGCGCGCCATGCCGATGCAGGTCCAGCGCGCAATTGAGCGCTGTCTGTCCGCCCATGGTGGGCAGAATCGCATCCGGCTTTTCCTTGGCAATGATGCGTTCAACCACCTGCCAGGTGATCGGCTCAACATAGGTGACGTCGGCCGTTTCCGGGTCGGTCATGATCGTGGCCGGATTGCTGTTGACCAGGATCACGCGGAAACCCTCCTGACGCAGGGCCTTGCAGGCCTGGGCGCCGGAGTAGTCGAATTCGCAGGCCTGGCCGATGACGATCGGGCCCGCGCCAATAATCAGGATGCTTTTGAGGTCGGTTCGCTTAGGCATGGTGGTCAGATGTCAGCGGCTAGCGGGAGCGTGGCCCGCACGGCCCTGCATCAGGCCGATGAAACGGTCAAACAGTGGGCGGATGTCGTGCGGACCCGGGCTCGCTTCGGGATGCCCTTGAAAACAGAAGGCTGGCTGGTCAACCCGCGCCAGCCCCTGAATCGATCCGTCAAAGAGCGACACATGCGTGACGCGCAGCGTGGCGGGCAGCGACAGCGGATCGACCGCAAAACCGTGGTTCTGGCTGGTGATCATCACCGAGCCGCTATCGAGATCTTTCACCGGATGGTTCGCACCATGGTGACCGAATTTCATCTTGAGCGTACGAGCCCCGGAGGCGAGGCCCATGATCTGATGCCCCAGACAGATGCCGAACGTGGGCACGCCTGCCTCGATGATTTGCCGGGCCGCGGCGATCGCGTAGTCGCAGGGCTCAGGATCACCCGGGCCGTTTGAGAGGAACACGCCATCGGGCTTGAGCGCCAGCACATCAGCGGCTGGCGTCTGCGCAGGCACCACGGTCAGTTCGCAGCCACGATCGGCGAGCAGCCGGAGGATGTTGCGCTTGACACCGAAGTCGTAGGCCACCACGCGAAAACGAAGCGAATCAGGCTTGCGGAACCCTTCCCCCAGCCGCCACGACCCTTCGGTCCAGTTGTAGGGCCGGCGCGTACTGACCACTTTGGCCAGGTCCATTCCCGCCAAGCCCGGAAAACCCTGTGCGGCCGCAATGGCAGCGCCTTCATCGAGCGATTCGCCCGGTTGCGTACCCGCGAGCAGGCAGCCGTTTTGCGCGCCCTTGTCGCGAAGCACGCGGGTGAGCCTGCGGGTATCGATGCCGGCAATTGCCACGATGCGCTCGCGCTCCAGATACTGCGCAAGGCTTGATCCGGCGCGCCAGTTCGAAAGGCGCCCAGGCAAGTCACGGATGATGAGCCCGGCGGCGTGGATTCGCTCGGCTTCGACGTCTTCGTCGTTGATGCCGGTGTTGCCGATGTGCGGGTAGGTCAGCGTTACCAGCTGACGGCTGTAGCTGGGGTCAGTCAGGATTTCCTGATAACCGGTGATGGCGGTGTTGAACACCACCTCGCCCACCGACTGGCCAGAAAAGCCGATTGACACGCCCCTGAAGACGCTGCCATCGGCAAGCGCGAGCAAGGCCGGAATTGAATCAGGGATCAGCCTGGGGCCAGAGATATTGGTCTTTAAAGGTACCGTTGCCGCCGGCCCGGTCGACGAGTTGCCGGAGGAGTCGCGATCGGAGGTCAAAGACAAACGCAAGGCCGGGCTCCCGAGAGAAGGTAAAACTTTTGGAGTGTAGCATTTCCGCCTTCTCCCCTTGCCCCAAACCCACGGGTGCCAAGCCTCACTCAGTGCGGCATCAGTGTTTCCGCGATCAGTTCGACCACTTCGGCGCCCACCCGAGCCAGGCCCCATCCCACAGCCCCCGCCAGCATCGCAGCAAGCACCGTTGGGATGGCTCCGAACCCCGACAGCGTCACATGGATGGCAGCGAGCAGCGCCGCGACCGCACCCACCGCCACCGCAAGCTTTCGACCATGTAGCGCCACAAACTCAATTGCCGGATAACGCATTCAATTCTCCAAAATACCCATGATGCTGCGGCCGGCGCGCCGGCCCGAAACAAACGCCCAGCCCAGGTGGTGTCCGTGCCCCTCGATGAGCAGACCGCCCTGCCCGGCTGACCCTGCGGCGTACAGCCCCTCGATCGGCAGGTTGTCCTGCCCGAGCACGCGGTGGCGCGTGTCGACCGCAAGACCACCGTCGGTCAGGGTGACATAGCCACGCACCGGGCCCAGAGCAAACCACGGCCCGTGCGTGCGCTCACCCAGCGACGCCGCGAGCAGGTCCGGCTGCGCGCCAATGAGCCCTGCCAACGCCTCGATGGTGTTGGCCTCGCGATAGATATCAGGTCGACCGCGGCGGTAATCGTCGAGATAGGCGTAAGCGACACCCGGCGCGGTCGACACAAAATTCGGCCAGCTTCGCAACTGCTCAGCGCACCGTGCGTCAAACACGATGTGGCCCATTCGTTGCGGCGTGAGCGGCAGGTGCCTGGCGGTGTTTCGCGGATCGATGGGCACGGCACGCCCGTCGGTATCCACCAGCACAGCCCCGCACCGAAAAAGCGTGGCCTCAGGGCCCAGCGCCGTGGTGAGGAAACGAATCACGAACGGTCGCACCACCCACTGAGGCAAGGTACGCCAGGCCAACGCCATGATGCGCCCAACCCAGGGCGTGGCGGGCAAGCGCTGCAGCCATCCGGGTGGCGCCGGTACAAAACGAAGCTTGGGCGGATTACCCATCCGACCGTTCACAATGCGCGCCCCCACCGCCTCGGCGATTCGTTGAGCATCGCCCGTGGCAAGCGGATTCACAGGGTCGGCCTCGACGACCTCCTGACCGAAGTAGCGCGCTTTCATCTCGCGCGACGCCGAGAAATCTCCCGCCGCAAGCACAACGCCCCGCTCGGCGCGCCATGTCTGAACCGCGCCGTCTGCGCCTTGCGCTTCGACGCCCCGCACACGCCCGTGCTCAACAATGAGCCCGGTCACGCTTACGCCACAGCGAATGTCCACACCGAGCCGGGCGCATTCGCGCGCGAGACAGACACCGAACGCAGCCGAACTGGGTACCACATTGTGCATTCGGGGAACGCGATGCGGCGGCTCCGGACTGGGCCCGACAAAAGAGACACCGAGCTGCTCGAGCCAGGTCAGCGCAGCCGCGGATTCATTGACCAGGATCTGGCGAAGCTCAAGGTTGTCGACCTCGCCCTTGCCCGCATTGAATCGCCCCAGATCTTCAAAGTGATGACCGGGCTGATCGCCGATGCCAGCACGCCGTTGATGCGACGTGCCCGAGGCGCTCAGCGACCCGACCGACCAGCCGGTGCTGCCGCGGACCCGATCGCCTTTCTCGAGCACGAGCACACGGCCACCCGCACGCGCCGCCTCGATTGCCGCTGCGAGGCCCGACCCGCCTGCTCCCACGACAACCACATCCACGCGACTGTCCGACATGGCTTCCTCCCACCCCACCCGTTCAATGCGGGCTTGTTGTTATCGGGGCCTGCGCGCGACCGCCACGCACAGCGATCAGTGACTAGATCACGCCCTGGTCGCGCAATGCCTGAATCCTGTGCGCGTCGTAGCCCAGATCGGCGAGCACGGCGTCAGTATGCTCGCCCAGCGCCGGCCCGAGCCATTTCGTTCCACCGGGCGTGGCAGACAGCCGCGGAACCACCGCCGGAATGGCCAGGCTTGAACCGTCATCAAGGGTGGTTTTTTCAATGATGCCGCGGGCCTGGTATTGCGGGTCGCGAACGATATCTTCAATGTTGTAGATGCGACCGCTGGGCACCTCGGCGCGCTCCATCACCTCGAGCGCCTGCTCAAGCGTGCAGGTGCGCGACCAGGCGGCGATGGCTTCGTCAATTTCATTGACGCGAAGCACACGCCCGGCGTTGTTGGAAAGCGAGGGGTCGTCAGCCAGATCGGGCCGGCCAATCGCTTTCATCAGTCGCTTGTAGATTGAATCGCCGTTGCCGCCAATGACGATGTGGCGGCCATCCGCCGTGGGATAGGTGTTGGACGGCACGATACCGGTCAGGTTGGTGCCAGTGCGCTCGCGCACCACCCCATAGCGGTCGTATTCGGGAAGCGTGCTCTCCATCAGGTTGAACACTGCCTCGTAGAGCGCGACGTCGACCACCTGGCCTCGCCCGGTCGTGTGGCGCGCCTGAAGCGCAGCCAGCGCCCCCACCACCGCATGCAGCGCCGCGATCGAATCGCCGATCGACAGGTTCATTCGGACCGGCGGGCGGTCGGGAAAGCCCGTGACATGGCGCATGCCGCCCATCGACTCGGCGATTGCGCCGAAACCGGGGCGATCACGGTACGGGCCCGTTTGCCCGTAGCCTGACAGACGGACCAGGATCAGGCCCGGATTGCTGGCCGACAGCTGCTCATATCCCAGACCCCATTTTTCAAGCGCACCGGGTCTGAAATTTTCAATGACGATATCGGCCTTGGCCGCCAGGTCGCGAACAATCTGCTGACCCTCGGCCTGCCGCATGTCAACGGTGATCGAGCGTTTGTTGCGCGCCTGCACAAACCACCAGAGCGATGTTCCCGAAGGATCATCAGGATGCAGTTTTCGCCATTTGCGCAGCGGGTCTCCGCCCTCTGCACCTGGTTTGGCGGGCGGCTCAACTTTGACGACATCAGCGCCAAATTCGGCGAACAGACGTGCTGCGAAAGGGCCGGCAATGAGCTGACCGAGTTCAAGGACGCGCAGGCCGTCAAGCGCCATCGGGCCAGCGGGTTTGGATTGGGGAGTGCTCATGGCGTCGTAATAGAAGGGTGTTGCAAGGTTAGTCAGAGACCGTTCTGCGATCGCGTAGCGCCTGCGCAATCGTGCCCGCGTCGACATATTCAAGTTCGCTGCCAATTGGAACGCCGCGTGCCAGGCGCGTGACCGACAACCCTCGGGCACGCAGCATCTCGCCAATCGTGTGCGCAGTGGCCTCGCCTTCGTGCGTGAAGTTGGTGGCCAGAATGACTTCACGAACCAGCCCATCCGTGGCCCGTGCGATCAGACGATCAAAATGCAGATCGTTGGGGCCGATGCCCTCAATGGGCGACAAGCGACCCATCAGCACGAAATACAGGCCGTTGTAGGCCATCGTCTGCTCAAGCATCAACTGATCGGCAGGCGTTTCCACGACACACAGCTGCGACGGGTCGCGGCGCGGCGACGCACAGGTATCGCAGAGTTCGCTTTCACTGAACGTGTTGCAACGCGCGCAATGGCGGATCTGCACGAGGGCGTCGGCGAGCGCGCGGCCCAGCTGTTCAGCACCTTCGCGATCATGCTGCAGCAGATAAAACGCATGGCGCTGCGCCGAGCGCGGCCCGACACCGGGCAGACGGCGCAGCGCGGCCGTCAAACGGTTAAGCGCAGCGAGTCCTTTCATTGCCTGGGAAGCGTCGGATGAGGCATCAGAAAGGCATCTTGAATCCGGGCGGAAGCGGCAGCCCCGCCGTGACCGATCCCATCCGCTCGGAGGCGGTTTGCTCAGCACGGCGAAGCGCATCGTTGAGCGCTGCCACCACCAGATCCTCAAGCATGTCGCGGTCATCGGCCAGCAGGCTCGGATCGATGGTGACCCGCCGGACTTCATTACGACAGGTGACCACCGCCTTGACCAGACCAGCGCCCGACTGGCCCTCAACCTCAACATCGGCCAGCTGCTCCTGCACCCGCTTCAGGTTGTCCTGCATTTGTTGGGCCTGTTTCATCAGACCCGCAAGCTGAGCTTTCATCATCGAACGATCTCCTGCATGGAGGGATGGACTCAGGCGGCACCGCCACCCAGCGGTGTCACCGAGTCGGGAAGGATTCGTCCGCCGAGGTCGCTTAGCAGCGATTGGACGAACGGATCGGATTCAAGCGATTCGCGCGCGGCCTCGAGCCGCTCGCCGCGTTGTTGTTCGGCGACGCTCGCTGCCGTGACGCCTGCGAGTGCACCCACTTCGACCTGAAGCCTGACCGGATGCCCGAAGTGTTGCCCGAGTCGCTCGCGGACGCGGGCCACCGTGCCAGGCTCGGCAAGCGGCCGAATCGGAACGCGCAATCGAATGCAATCCGATTCGACACTCAGCAGTTCGCTCTGCTGAAGGAACTGGCCGATCAGGCCCGAGGCATTGAGCTGACGTGCGAGCGCCGGCCAATCGCCATCAAAGCTTGCCTGCAGACCCGCTGCAGCCGCTGGCGCAACTCCGGGACCGGGTGGAACCTCGGCGGCGGCCGGGGACGGTTCGGTGCTTGATGCCGGTTCGGCATCGGCGGGGGCAACGTCGATAATCGACGCCTGCTCAGCCACCGAAGACCGCGCAGGCGGCTTCGACGCTGACACAGCCGGCACCGGCGAAGAGGGTCGCACCGACCGCGGCGCAGTGGCCGCTCGAAGCGCCTGCAGCGCCTGCGCCCCCGTAGCCGATGCAGACGGCGCCGCGGAAGCGGTTAGCCCACCCCCACCCCCGGCACCGGCTGGCGCAGGCGCTGATCCATTGGGAGACCCGGCGACGGCGACCGGCCGGAAAGCCAGCATCCGCAGCAGCGTCATCGAGAATCCCGCATGGGGATCGGGAGCCAGCGCAAGGTCACGCGCGCCGTGAATCACGATCTGGTAATAAACCTGGACATCTTCGGGCGCAAACTGCTGGGCGTGCCGCTCGCAGGCTTCCCGATGCGCATCATCGACGGTGACACCGGCCTGGGTGAGCGCCACACGATGAAGCCGCAGCGCCAGTTCGTCGAGTACCCGTTCAAACGCTGAGCCAGCTTCACCGATCGCATCGGCCGCACCAATCAGCGCAGCGCCGTCGCCCGCGGCCAGCGCATCGAGAACCGCGTCAATCCATCCCTGATCAACCGAACCGAGCATCTCGCTGACCGCCGCCTCGAGCACGCTTCCTCCGCCGTAGGCGATTGCCTGATCAAGCAGGGACAGCGCATCGCGCATGCTGCCGCTTGCGGAACGTCCGACCAAGGCGAGCGCGGGTGCTTCAAACGCAATGCCTTCAGACTGCAGGACGGTGGCCAGGTGCGCTGCGATCGCAGCGGGCGTCATGTTTTTGAGGTTGAACTGCAGGCAGCGTGACAGCACCGTCACGGGCACCTTCTGCGGATCGGTGGTCGCCAGCACAAACAGCACGTGCGGGGGCGGCTCTTCGAGCGTCTTCAGCATGGCGTTGAAGGCGTGTGTCGAGAGCATGTGAACTTCGTCGATCACGTAAACCTTGTAGCGCCCGGCGCTGGGGGCGTACACCGCGTTCTCGAGCAGTTGGGTCATCTCATCGACGCCGCGGTTGGAGGCGGCATCCATTTCGATGGTGTCGACGTAGCGCCCCGCTTCAATGCCGGTGCATGCGGCACATTTTCCACAGGGCCGCGCCGTGATGCCGGTTTCGCAATTGACCGCGCGCGCCAGGATGCGCGCGATCGTGGTCTTGCCAACCCCCCGGGTGCCGGTAAGCAGATAGGCATGGTGCAGGCGACCGCTGGCCAGTGCATGCGTAAGCGCACGCACCACGTGCTGCTGTCCGACCAGCGTTTCAAAGTCTCGTGGCCGCCACTTCCGGGCAAGCACCTGATGGGTCATGGACGCGTCAACTCGGGCTGCAGGGGCTGCGGGGCAACCATTGAAGAATCTCTGACAAGGCCTCGGGGCCGGCTGTCGTGAAGTGGGCGAGCCGGGACCCCGGCACTCGCGGGAAATGGCTGTGGCTGCTTCCTTCCGGACCTGACCAGGTTGACCACGCCGCAATGCGGGGGGGCCCGCCCACAATCATTCTACTATCAGCAGCAACACCCTCATTGCGCTGTGCTATGTTTAGGGGTTCCGCGTCGCCCGCGCGCTCAAGCGCATCCCCTTTTCCGACGCAGCCTTCAGGAGTGATGATGAGCGGTATCAAGCAGGTCTCCGATTCGAGCTTCGATCAGGACGTGCTCAAATCGGACACGCCGGTTCTGGTCGACTACTGGGCCGAATGGTGCGGCCCGTGCCGGATGATCGCACCCGTGCTCGAAGAGGTCAGCCGCGACTACGCAGGTCGCGTCCAGGTGGCCAAGCTCAATGTCGACGACAACCAGGCAATTGCCCAACGGTTCGGCGTACGCGGCATTCCGACGCTGATGCTGTTTCGCAACGGAGCGGTCATCGGAACGTCGGTCGGTGCGCTTTCCAAATCCCAATTGACGCTGTTTCTGGACAGCCATCTCTGATTCGTTGTACATTTCTAGGGGTGTGGCGGGTCAATCCCTGCCCGTCGGTATCCCACGCCCAGCCTGAATCAGGGCCTCACCCGGTCGCCAACGCGTCCGGGTGACGTGACAAACCCACAAGTCTTTTGCGTTCAGTTCAGCCTGCGGCGATCCCGGGCGCATGCGAGCGCGATCACTCAACGCATCGCCAGTTGTTCGCACGAATCCGCGCCCGCGCGCTCCCAGCGTTCTCAAGTCTCGGCCGGCACAGGCCGGCCCCGTCACCCGACTCCGAGTCTCCCGCCTATGCACCTCTCAGAACTTAAAGCGCTCCACGTCTCGCAGCTGATCGAGATGGCCACTGGCCTGGACATCGAAAATCCGCAGCGCATGCGCAAGCAGGAACTGATGTTCGCAATCCTGAAGCGCAAGGCTAAGACCGGCGAAACGATCTTTGGCGACGGGGTGCTCGAAGTTCTGCCAGACGGCTTTGGTTTTCTGCGGACGCCGGAAACCTCTTACCTCGCCAGCACCGACGACATCTATATTTCGCCGTCGCAGATCAGGCGATTCAACCTGCACACCGGCGACTCCATCGAGGGCGAAGTTCGTACCCCGAAAGATGGTGAGCGTTACTTCGCGCTGGTCAAGGTCGACAAAATCAACGACCAGCCGCCTGAAGCCTCCAAGCACAAGATCCTGTTTGAGAACCTGACGCCGCTGCATCCCAGCAAGCCGATGGTGCTCGAGCGTGAAATCCGCGCCGAAGAAAACATCACCGGCCGGATCATCGACATGATTGCCCCGATCGGAAAAGGTCAGCGCGGCCTGATCGTGGCGCCCCCGAAAGCGGGCAAAACCGTGCTGATGCAGCATATTGCCCACGCAATCACCACCAATCACCCCGATGTGACGCTCATCGTGCTGCTTATCGACGAGCGCCCCGAAGAGGTCACCGAAATGAGCCGTTCGGTGCGCGGCGAGGTGGTTGCGTCAACCTTTGATGAACCCGCGACGCGCCACGTGCAGGTGGCCGAGATGGTCATCGAGAAGGCGAAGCGCCTGGTCGAACACAAACGCGATGTCGTCATCCTGCTTGACTCCATCACCCGACTGGCCCGGGCGTACAACACGGTGGTTCCTGCGTCGGGCAAGGTGCTCACAGGCGGTGTGGATGCCAACGCGCTGCAACGTCCCAAACGCTTTTTCGGCGCTGCCCGCAACATTGAAGAAGGCGGATCGCTCACCATCATCGCCACCGCGCTGATCGATACCGGCAGCCGCATGGACGAGGTGATCTACGAAGAATTCAAGGGAACCGGCAACCTTGAACTGCATCTGAACCGCCGCATGTCCGAAAAGCGCGTCTATCCTGCCATCGAGATCAACCGGTCGGGAACACGCCGTGAAGAACTGCTGATCAAGCCCGAAGTGCTGCAGAAGATCTGGATTCTGCGAAAGCTGCTGCACGACATGGATGACCTTGAGGCCATGGAATTCCTGCTCGACAAGATGCGTCAGACAAAGAGCAATCAGGAATTCTTCGATCTGATGAAGCGCGGCGGCTGAGCCGCGCACACCTAGTGTTTTCCCTGAGCTAGCGCGCCAGCCACGACACGGCGTCCTACACTCCTTCGAAACGCGCGCTGGCAGCCAGACGCGCCGCTATCGGAGGAGCACGCGTGGGCCTGCAGCGCCACGGTTCTGCGTCATTTTCGGGTCTGCATTCGGGCGGTCTCGCCGGGCCAGCGTCCCGGCTGGGACCTGCGCTGGCGATGCTGGCGTTGGCAGTGCCCATCCTGATCTGGCCATGGCTATCCGGTGAAATGGCGATCCCATGGGACGCCAAGGCGCATTTTCTGCCGCAGATTCAGTTTCTCGCCCAGAGCTTCGCGCGGGGCGACTCACCGCTCTGGTCACCCTACGTCTTCGGCGGCCACCCCCAGGTCGCCGACCCGCAGTCGATGCTGTTCTCCCCCACGTATCTGCTGCTCGCGCTCCTCGATGGAACGCCCAAGCCGTGGGTCGTCGACACACTTCAGATGGTCATGATCGTGTTCGGCGGTGTCTGCCTGATGCTGTGGATTCGAGACCAGCGCTGGCACTGGGGCGCCGCGCTGATCGCGGCGCTCTGCTTCTGCTGGGGCGCCTCCATGGCATGGCGTATTCAGCATGTCGGACAGGTGCTCAGTCTGGTGTGGTTACCGGTGGCCATGCTGTGTCTGGAGCGAACTATCGCTCGCCGCAGCCTGATCTGGGCGGTGCTTGCGGGCCTGGTTCTCGCCCGTATTGCGCTGGGTCGCGATCAGGTGGCGCTGCTCGCGCTTTACCTGCTGGCCGCCTTCACGGTGTGGCGGCTTTTTTCGCTTGATCAAAGCCATCAGGGAGCACGCCTCAGCGCAAAAGTCGCCGCATGGCGGGCGACGCTGCTGCCGCTCGCGGTCAGCGCGCTCATCGCCCTGTCGCTCTGCATGGTCCCGATTCTGCTCACCGCGCTCCTGGCCGGCGACTCCAATCGCCCGGAAATCGGCTACGTCGATGCGGGCAAAGGTTCGCTTCACCCTGCGTTACTGCTCACGCTGCTGGTGCCCGATGTATTCGGCGCCACCGGACGCGCAGCCGATTACTGGGGGCCGCCCAGCCCGGCCTGGCCCGGTACCGGTCTGTTTCTGGCACAAAACATGGGCGGCATGTATATCGGCGCGATTCCCGCAGTGCTGCTTGCGTGCGCAGCGGTCCGGGGCTGGCTGTGGGATCGCGAGGTTCGGTTCTTTTCGGTTGCCGTGGTGGTGCTCGTGATCTATGCGCTGGGGTGGTACACGCCTGGGTTTGAGCTGATGCACGCGTTGCTACCTGGGGTCGATCTGTTCCGCCGCCCAGCCGACGCCAGCTTCCTGATCGGCGCCCTGCTCGCGATTCTGGCAGCCTATTCACTGCACCGCCTGTTCACCGCAAGGCAGGCCAGCGAGGCGCCGATCACCTCCTGCGGCTGGGTACTGGTAGGCGCGGCAGCCGGTATCTCGGGCTGGTTGGCATTTGAGTTCGGGCGTATCCCACAACTGTTGCCGTCGCTCGCCGAGAGCCTGGTAAGCCTCGCGCTGGCCACAGTCGTACTTCGCTGGGCAGTCAGGCATGACCTTAAAAATTCCGCAGCCACCGGCAGCCAGCCAGGTCTTGCGAACCGGTGGGCATCATTGGGAATGACGCTGGTCGCCGCGTTAACAGTTGCCGATCTCGCCTATCACAACGGCCCCTCGTCAGCGACTGCTCAACCGGCAGCGATGTACGAGGTGCTCGAACCAAACACCACCAACGACACCATTGCCGCGCTGAAGACACGCGTGATCGCCAATGAGACGCGCCGCGACCGAATCGAACTCACCGGGCTCGGCTTTCACTGGCCCAATGTCAGTCTGACGCATGGCCTGGAAAACGTGCTGGGGTATAACCCGCTGCGGCTGGGTCACTACAGCGCGGCCACAGGTGCGGAAGACCATGTCGGACTTCCCGATCAGCGTCGTTTCTCGCCGCTGTTTCCGTCCTATCGATCCACCCTGGCCGATCTGCTGGGCCTGCGATTCATCGCTACTGGCGTACCGATCGAACGCATCGACTCCAAACTGCAACCGGGCGATCTCCGACTGGTGGCGCGCACCCGGGAAGCATGGATCTACGAAAATCCTAATGCGCTGCCGCGCGTGATGTTTGCCACCCGTGCGGAGGAAGTCGATTTTGACGAGATCATCGCGAGCGGGCGCTGGCCTGCACACGATCTGAACACCACGGTGCTGATTGAAGATGAGCCGGGCGACACCCACCTTTCAAAACGTCCAGGGCGCGCGCGGCTGCTCCGCTACGGCAACACCCGAATCGACGTGGAGGTTGAGAGCCCAGATGGCGGTTGGCTGGTTCTCAATGATGTCTGGCATCCCTGGTGGTTTGCGGCAAAGCTTGGCCAGGACACCGAGACGCCTATTCCATTGCACCGGGCCAACGTGCTGTTTCGGGCGGTCGAACTCGATGCCGGTCGACATATTGTTCGGTTTGAATTCCGCCCGATTGATGGTGCGCTGAATCAGATCGCCGAGAGTTTGCGCGAGCCCTGAGCATTCTGGCCGACAGGGACGGCCGCGGTAAGCCCCCTGAATGCAGACGGGCTGCGATCGGCCCCGCGGCCCGCAAGGCTACACTGCGCGGCCACTTAAGCTTGTGCTCACCCACCCCCCATTTTCATGGCTATCGCAACCGCCTCGGACGATGCAGGCGCCGGCTACCGACTTGAGCCGCGCGTCGCGAAGGCCTTTGCGCGTTTCTCAGGCGGGTTTTGGCGGGGCGATGGCGCGCGCCGGGCCTGGGCG
>Ga0194123_10004832_pt1 | contig 14952 bp, 12 predicted proteins | sample TA2MahsurfametaG_5_FD_155479 | JGI IMG/M metagenome (GOLD analysis project Ga0194123, IMG submission 155479) | Freshwater microbial communities from Lake Tanganyika, Tanzania - TA2015023 Mahale A surface | ecosystem: Environmental > Aquatic > Freshwater > Lake | place: Tanzania: Lake Tanganyika... | reverse complement strand
CAAAAGGCCGGTCTCACGGAACACGGCCGCTGCCGCGTCGCGCAGATATTCGAGCGTGCTCGAGTAACCCATCGCAGCCAGCGCCTTGCGTGCCGTGCTGTAACGCAGTTCGGGTTTCTCACCCAAGGTGAAAAGCGCTTCCTTGCAGCCCATGGCGGCACCATGGCGAGCCACGGCCAGCACTTCTTCCAGTGTCATGTAAGGCTGCACCACCCGCTTCGGCGCCTTGGCAAAGGTGCAGTAGTGGCACACATCCCGACACAGGTGGGTCAGCGGGATGAAGACCTTGCGCGAATAGGTGACGACGTTGCGGAAACCCTGGTCACGCACCTTCGCCGCCGCCTCGAGCAGCGAGGGCAGCTCGGCATCGATTAGGCACAGGGCCTCAGTGGGCGACAGGGCTTGCCCCGCCAGCGCTTTCCCGAGAATCGGATGATTGGTGGACACGGGAGTCACCACGCGGACTGCGCCTGCGGCCGAGTGATCAGTCCGCGCGCAGTGAGATAGGCCAAGGTCTGGGCTTCGGAGTCGTAACTCATGAGATCACGCAAGTCTTCCGGCAGGTCGATATCAAAGGAAATTCCCGGGAGATCCAGCGCCTGGACTGCAAGGCCGGCCTCGCGGGCGGCGGCGCAATGCGCGGCAAAACTCTCCCGGCCGAACAGGAATGGCACGCGGCACGGCAGATCGACGGCGAGTGCATTGGTGCCGAAACCTTCCCGATCCGACACCAGAGTGACGCCGCCCGTTTGCTCATGCCGGGCGATGAGGGTGTCGATTTCGTGCGCGCCTGCGAGCGGTATGTCGCCGGGCAGCATGAGCATAGAGGGCATCCCTCGCGCGGTGAGGCTCACCGCCGCCTGCGTCACCGCTCGTGACAGCCCGCGCTCTTCCTCCGCCAACACCTTGCAGCCATGGCGTTGTGCGATTTCGCCCAAGGCGGCGGGCTGTCCGACCAGCAACACTCCTGTCGCGCGCTCGCATAGCGCCAGAGTGCCCAGCAGATCTTCGAGCATCACGCGTGCGAGCGCCGCCCGCTCCGGTTCCTGCAGCAGATGGGCGAGGCGTGACTTTGCGTAGATGAAAGGCTTGACGGGAATCACGACCCACATCGGCTTCACACCTCCGGGGCGCGGGCGCGCGTGCAGCGCAAGGGATGAGGGAAAGAATTCAAGGCGCGTACAGTGAGTGGATGAAAGCCAGGGTTGTCCGTGCCAATGCAGTCTTGTCGTCCAACGTTACCATGACCGATGGAGTCGCGATAGCAGGCAAATCCCGCGCAGCGAGCGCCGGAATCAAGGCTTCATCCTGAGCGTCGAGGACGAAACCGTCGAGGATGTCCTCGTAGTGCGATGCAACAGCCACTGCCGTCTGCGGCACCCTCAGTTCTTCCATCATCTTGGCCGTCGGCCCCTTGATCGCAAGACCGGCCACGATGGGCGACACGGCAACCACGGGCGCGGGACAGTCGCGCAAGGCAGCGCGCAGACCCGGAATGGCGAGGATGGGGTCGATGCTCACGAAAGGATTGGAGGGACACACGATGACCCCGGCCAGCGTGGGATCCGCAAGCCATGCCCGGGCCTGGACATTGAGCGTCGCACTTTCGGCGCCAGCGAAGGAAAACCCGGTCACGGCCGGCGCGCAGCGTTCGCGCACGAAGTAATGCTGGAAGGCCAGGGTGCCCGCGTGCGTGTGAACCTCGGTGCGCACCGGATCATCACTCATGGGCAGGATGGCGTGTGCGATGCCGTGCGCCTTGCGCAGACGATCGGTGACTTCCGCGAGGCCAATGCCCGCGCGCAGCCATTGGCTGCGCAGCACGTGCAGTGCGAGGTCACGATCCCCGAGATTGAACCATCCTTCACCGCCCAGCCCGCGCAGGGTTTCGATGAAGTGCCAGCTCTCGTCGCGGCGACCCCAACCAGTCTCCGGATTGGAGAGATCGGCCAGCGCGTAGGTCAGGGTGTCGATGTCAGGCGAGACGTGCAGCCCCAGATGCTCGAAGTCATCGCCGGTGTTGACGAGGAAAGAGAGCTGATCCGGCCCCAGCAGTCGCGCGAGGCCCACACAGAGCTTGGCTCCGCCCACACCGCCGGTGATGGCGAGGTAGCGGGGATTCACTGGAACATGTCCTCCTCCAGGGGGCGCACGATGTCGCGCGCCCCCTGACTGGAATCTTCTGGCGGCAGCCCTTTGATCAGCACCGCGGGCGTGCGCTGCACGCTCTCGCCCATCAGCAGGGTGGCGGTTGCCGCCATCGAATCCACGCGGTTGATCACGGTGACCTTGAGTTCACGCCCGAACATGTCGTGGGTGCCACGTTGATCGTCGAGCACGGTGAGCCCGGCGGCACCAATGGCACCGCCGATGGTGCCCAAACGCCAGGCCCGGTTCATGCTGTCTGCGATGATTATGCCGAGACGGCATCCGGTGGCCGCTTCCAGCGCTGCACGCAGGCCGCGCGCCGAGGCGTCGGGGTCGCCTGGCAACAGCAGCGCGCACTCACCGCCTTCATGCTCGATGTTCGACTGGTCGATGCCGGCGTGCGCACCCACCAGTCCCAGCCGGTGGCGCATGATGAGCACACCCGGCTTCTTGCGCATGACCGCCACGGATTCATCCAATATCAGTTGCACGAGACGCGGATCCTTGTCCGTCTCAAGGGCCAGTGCCTCGGCCTCCGCGCCCGGTGTGACCGTTGCGAGTGGAATCAGACGTCCTTCCGCCTTCGAGACTATCTTCTGCGCCACGACCACTACGTCTCCCGTCTCCACCGTGACCGGCAGCCGGGCGAGCCCCGCCAGCAACAGCGCGGCGAGATCGTCGCCGGCCTTGACCAGTGGCAGGTCGGGAATGACATGGAATTGCAACACGTTGTCTGGCCCTTGCGGCAGCATGGAGGCTGGGAGCCTACGCCTGCGGGGTGCATTTTTGAATCCGGTGGATTGGAACCCCTCGTGTTCACGAGGCGGCCGGGGCTCGGGTACCATGCGTCAGCGCCGCGGCCCGTACGGTGGCGTACGCTGTCAGGTTCTTCCGGTGCGCGCGCTGATTGCCGCAGGCTGCACCCCGTCCAACCGAGGAGGTCCTCTTTTCATGACCGCTGAACATGCCCTGACCCAGGGCCTCGCCATCAACGCCTCCTTGGCGACTCTCCTCGGTACGCTGCTGCGGAGAACCCGCGACCGGTTGAGCAGACAGGGCTCGCTCGCCGAGCAGCTCGATTCGGCGCAAGTCCTCGGCTACGAGTTCGCTTTCATCAAGGCCGAACTGCATGCGATGCGGGCGATGCTGGACTACGGGCGGGCGTGTCTTGCACAGGACGATGCACCGCTGGAACATCATATGGCGCTGGTCTTCGCTGCCGATGCGCTGCCCAAGATCCGGGCACGCTTCGAGCGCATCCGCCATGCCGCCGGGCTGACGCGGGAAGAATCCCTTGCGGCCTTCGAGAATCCGGAGCTGCTCGAGTTCTGCGCGCTGCATGGTGCGCCCGAATCGCTGGCCGCCTGTGGCGATGCACTGCTGGCGGCGGGCCATTGCGGTCGCTCGCTGCTCGATGAGGACAAGCAGATCATTGCCGCCAGCTTCGCGCGCATCGCCGAGGAAGTTGTGGCTCCGCGCGCCGAGGAAATCCACCGCGAAGATCTCACCATCCCGGATGACATCCTTGAGGCGATTGCCGAGATGGGCTGTTTCGCGCTTTCCGTGCCCGAGCGTTTCGGTGGTACCGCACCGGAGAGCGGTCATGACAACGTGGCAATGGTGGTGGTGACCGAAGAACTTTCACGAGGCTCATTGGCCGCCGCCGGCAGCCCGCTGACGCGGCCCGAAATCGTCACTCGGGCGCTGCTCGCAGGCGGCAATGAGGCCCAGATGGCGCAGTGGCTGCCCGGCATTGCCAAGGGCACGCCGCTCTGTGCAATTGCCGTGACGGAGCCCGATTGCGGCTCCGACGTCGCTGCGGTCCGCCTGAAGGCCACCCCCACCGAGGGGGGCTGGCTGCTCAATGGCGCCAAGACCTGGTGCACCTTCGCCGGCAAGGCCGAGCTGTTGCTGGTGTTGGCCAGAACCAACCCGGATCCGGCGGCGGGTCATCGCGGGCTCAGTCTCTTCCTGCTGCCGAAACCCGCCACCGACGAGAAGGCCTTTGATGTCGCGATGCCGGGCGGGGGCAGACTTTCCGGCAAGGCCATTCCCACGCTCGGCTATCGCGGCATGCACTCCTACACGCTCTTCTTCGATCAGGTCTTCGTGCCAGCGGAAAACGTGGTCGGGGGGCCGGAGGCCGTGGGCAAGGGCTTCTACCTCACCATGGCCGGATTTGCGGGTGGCCGCCTGCAGACGGCGGCGCGAGCCTGCGGCCTCATGCGTGCGGCCTTCGCCGCTGCGGCCCGGTACGCGCAGGAGCGCTCGGTCTTCGGGCACAAACTTGCCGATTACCAGCTCACGCGGGCCAAGCTCGCCGTGCTTGGCGCGTCCCTGCGCGCCTGCCAGGAGATGACCTATGCAGTGGCGCATCTCATGGATACTGGCGCAGGGCACATGGAGGCCAGTCTGGTGAAGCTCTATGCCTGCCGCGCGGCGGAGCTCCTCACCCGCGAGGCACTGCAGATTCATGGCGGCATGGGCTACTCGGAGGAAACTCCCGTGAGCCGTTACTTCGTGGATGCTCGCGTCCTGTCCATCTTCGAGGGCACGGAGGAGACGCTCGCGCTCAAGGTGGTGGCGCGCGAACTCCTGATGACAGCCTGAGTCGGCAGGCTGCCGGGCCAGGTGCCGGGCTGGGGCTCGGCGCCTATGCCTCATGCGGCACTGCGGCTAGAATCTTCCGACCGCTTTACCCTCTGCCGAACGCCGTTACATCACGCAGGATTTGTCGCCATGCAGGATTTACTGAAGGGGCTGCGCATCGTCGAGGCGTCCGCCTTCATCGCAGCGCCCATGTGCGGCATGACCCTCGCCCAGTTGGGCGCGGATGTGATCCGTTTCGATCAGATCGGTGGTGGCATCGACTACCGGCGCTGGCCTGTCACGGCGGACAACCACAGCATCTACTGGGCGGATCTCAACAAGGGCAAGCGCTCCTTCGCGGTCGATCTGCGCAGCCCCGAAGGCCGCGAACTGGTGCAGCGCCTGATCGCGGCACCGGGTCCCGAGGCCGGCATCTTCTCGACCAATCTTCCCGCCAAGGGGTGGCTGTCCTGGGAGAGCCTCTGCGCGCTGCGCCCGGATGTAATTGAACTTGCCATCGTGGGCGACCGACATGGCGGGACGGCCGTCGACTACACGGTCAACGCCCGTGTCGGTTATCCGGCCTTGACCGGACCCGAGGACGATGAGCGCCCCATCAATCATGTGTTGCCGGCGTGGGACATCACCACCGCGATGCTCGCCGCCACCAGCCTGCTCGCCGCACTGCGTTACCGCGATCGCACCGGCCGCGGCCAGCGCATCGACCTCGCACTCGCTGACGTGGCGTTTGCCACCATTGGCAATCTCGGCTTCATTGGCGATCGCGTAATCAACGGTACCACCCGCACGCGCGGCGGCAACTTTCTCTACGGCGCTTTCGGCCGCGACTTCACCACCCGTGACGGCGTACGCGTGATGGTCATGGCCATCAGCGCCAAGATGTGGAGTGGCCTGCTCGCTGCGACCGGTCTGGCCGACGCGATGGCCTCGGAAGCCACGCGCCTCGGACTCGACTTCGCGCAGGAAGGTGCGCGCTATACGGCGCGGCGCGAGATCGCGGCCATCCTGGAGCGCTGGATCGGCGAGCATTCTTTCAGCGAAGTGGCTGCCGCTTTCGAGGCCCAGGGTGTGTGCTGGGGTCGCTACCAGAATCTCACGGATCTCATCGACCATGACCCGGGGGTGTCGCCGGCCAATCCCATTTATCACCTCGTGGAGCAGCCGGACATCGGCACCTACCCGGTGCCCGGGATTCCGGCACACTTCAATGCCGTGCCACGCGCACCGGCCCGACCGGCCCCCCGACTCGGTGAGCACACAGACGAGATCCTCGCCGACATTCTCGGCCTCTCCAGTGGCGAGATCGGCAGCCTTCACGACCGCGGCGTCATCGCCGGTCCCCGCTGAACCCAAGAGACAATCACGGAAACCAACAGCATGAGTACCTCGCGCCAGGAAATCTTCTCCGGCACCAAGGAAGTGGAAGCCCATCTGCAGCTCGATCTGGTCAAACTGGACGGCTATCTCAAGGCGCAGATCCCGGACTTCGCCGGCCCCCTGAGCCTCAAACGCTTCAAGGGCGGGCAGTCGAATCCCACCTACCAGCTGCTCACCCCGGGTCGCCGCTATGTCCTGCGACGCAAGCCGCCGGGACCGTTGCTGCCCTCCGCCCATGCGGTGGATCGCGAGTACAGGGTCATCAAGGCCCTGCATGGTGCCGGCTTTCCCGTGCCGCGACCTTTCGTGCTGTGTGAAGACACCAGCATCATCGGCACCATGTTTTATGTCATGGAAATGGTCGAAGGCCGCGTGTTGTGGGAAATGAGCCTGCCCGGCATGGCGCCGGCGGAACGCGCTGCCATCTACGACTCCATGGTCTCCACGCTGGCCCAGATGCAGAGCCTGGACTACCAGAAGCTGGGTCTGGAAGGTTTCGGCAAACCCACCGATTATTTCGCGCGCCAGATCACCCGCTGGGGCAAGACCTACGTCGTCTCCGAAACCGAGAAAATCCCTGCCATGGACCGGCTCAATGCCTGGCTGCCGGCCAACGTGCCCGTGAACGAGGAGACCTCACTGGTCCATGGCGACTACCGCATGGACAACATGATCATGCATCCCACCGAGCCGCGCGTGGTCGCGGTGCTCGACTGGGAATTGTCCACGCTGGGCCATCCGCTCGGTGACTTCACCTACCACCTGCTGCCCTGGCTGCTGCCGACGATGGGCAACAAGGTGAGCAATCTGGGTGGACTTGACCTGCCGGCGCTGGGCATCCCCACCATGGAGCAATACATGGCGCGCTACTGCGCCCTGACCGGTCGATCAGGTATTCCACACTTCGAGTTCTACACGGCCTACACCGTGTGGCGTCTCGCCTGCATCTACCAGGGCATCATCAAACGCGTGGAAGAAGGCACGGCCGCCAGCAGCGAAGCACCCAAGAATGCGGATCTGGTGCGCGAACTGGCGGACATCGCCTGGAGTTACGCCCTCAAGGCAGGAGCACGATAAGCCATGAATCTCGATACCCTGCGTTTTCCCCCGTATGAGCTGCCCGCCTCTCTCGCTCCCTTGCGCGCCGAGGTGCGGGAATTCCTGAAGACCGAACTGGGCGCATACCGCCCGGTGGTCCGCAGCAATACCTGGGACGGAACCGACGCGGCCTTCAGCCGAAGCTCGGTGCCCGTGGCTGGCTGGGCATGACCCTGCCCAAGGAATACGGCGGCCATGGCCGCAGCGCGCTGGAGCGCTATGTGGTGGTGGAAGAGACGCTCGCCGCCGGTGCACCCGTGGGTTACCACTGGGTGGCGGATCGGCAGAGCGGGCTCATGGTCGCCCGCCTCGGTACCGAGGCACAGAAGAAATCGATCATTCCGGCCATCACCAGTGGCGAGGCTTGTTTCGCCATCGGCATGAGCGAACCGAATTCAGGATCGGATCTCGCTTCGGTCAAGAGCAAGGCGGAAAAAGTCGCGGACGGCTGGCTGCTGAACGGCACCAAGATCTGGACGTCCAACGCGCACAACGCCACCCATATGATCGCCCTCTTCCGCACCGACTTCTCGCCGGACGCGAAACACAAGGGCCTGTCGCAATTCCTGATCGACATGAAGACCGTGCGTGGCATCACGCCGCGCCCCATCCGCGATCTCACCGGCCGCGGGCACTTCAATGAAGTCTCCTTCGTCGATGTGCTGCTGCCTCCCGATGCACTCCTCGGCCGCGAAGGCGATGGCTGGAACCAGGTCACCGCCGAACTCGCCTATGAGCGCAGCGGTCCTGAACGCTATCTGTCCTGCTTCCTGCTGCTGTCGGAACTCATCAAGGTACTGGACGGCAAGGCCAGTCCCTCGGCACTCGCGAAGATTGGGGCCGAGCTCGCCTGGGCCGCCACCTTGCGCAACATGTCACTGTCCGTGGCTGGCATGTTGAACGAGGGCAAGGATCCCAGCCTGCAGGCTTCGGTGGTGAAGGATCTCGGCTGCCACTTCGAACAACGCCTGCCGGGCCTCGCTCAGGAGCTGGTGGCCATGGAGCCCACCCTCTCCGATTCCGGCATCGACTACCAGCAGGTGCTCGGCAATCTCATGCTGCTGGCCCCTTCCTTCTCCCTCAGGGGAGGCACCTTGGAAATCCTGCGCGGCATCATCGCGCGCGGTCTGGGAGTACGCTGATGAACGAAGCACAGACAATTCTCGAAGACAGCATCTCGCGCCTGTTCGCAGACAGCGTTGACCGCGAGCTCCTGGCCCGGATGGAGCACGAGCCCTGGGACGCCGGCCTGTGGGAGGCCTGCGTCGAACTCGGCCTGCCCCAGGTGATGGTGAGCGAAAGCCGGGACGGCATGGGCGGCAGTTGGGTGGAAGGCTTCATCGTAGCCCGCGCCTGTGGCCGCTATGCAGTGCCGCTGCCGGTGGTGGAGCAGATGCTCGCAGGCCACCTCGCCGATCACGCTGGTCTCGCGGTGCCGGAAGGTGTGGCAGGCCTCCTGCCCGAAATCATCCCGGGCTCCGCCATAGCCGGCAGCACGGTCAGCATGACCCAGCGGCGCGTGCCCTGGGGTCGGCGCGCGGACTGGTTCCTGGGCCTCGGCGCGGACGGCGAGCTGTTGATAATCGGCAAGGACGGCAGCCGCTGCGAAGCCGAGACCAATCTGGCGCGCGAGCCGCGCGATCAGGTGGTGCTGCAGGCGAGCCCCATACTTGCCCGGGGCGCCTCAGGCCTGCCGGCAGAGGCGGTGCGCTGGTTGGGGGCGCTGTTGCGCAGCGCGCAGATTGCGGGGGCTGCCGCCGCCTGTCTCGAGATGAGCGTGAAATACACCTCCGACCGCGAACAGTTCGGCCGCAAGCTGTCGCAGTTCCAGGCCATCCAGCACCACCTTGCGGAAATCGCCGGGCAGATGGCAGCGGTGGACACGATGGCACTGGAGGCTTGTGTCGCGCTGGATCAGCGTGGTCTTGCAGCCACAGGCCGTGATGCCCGCTTTGAACTTGCGGCGGCCAAGTGCCGGGCCAGCGAGGCCGTGGAACCTCTCACCCGTCTCAGCCATCAGGTGCATGGCGCCATCGGCTTCACCTACGAATACGACCTCCAATTCCTGACCCGACGGCTCTGGTCTTGGCGCGCCGAATTTGGCGCGCATGGTGAATGGGGCGAATACTTGGGCAGCATCGCCCAACGCGAGGGCGGCGACGGCATCTGGGCCTACATGACCGCCTGATCGGGGCGGTTCCACGCATCCTTATCCGAAAGGCATTCCGACATGAGCGACGATTTGCTGCTGTTTGAAAAACACGGCCATGTGGCCAAGGTGACCATCAACCGTCCGGACAAGCGCAACCCGCTGGGCCTCGCCGGCGACGGTGATCAATTCCATGCCATGGCCAAGCGTGTGAATGACGACTTCGACATCCGCTGCGTGATCATGACTGGCGCCGGTTCGGCCTTCTCCGCCGGCGGCGATCTCAAAGCCATGCGCGATCGCAGCGGCGAATTCGGCGTGGACAACCTGCGCCTGCGCGACCATTACCGCAGCGGCATCCACGGCATCATCAAGGCCATGTGGAGTATCGAGGTGCCGATTGTCGGCGCCATCAACGGGCCGGCGATCGGTCTCGGCGGCGACGTGGCTTCGCTGTGCGATATCCGCCTGTCCGCGGCCAGCGCGAAGTTTGGTGCGACGTTCCTCAAGATCGGCCTGCTGCCCGGCGACGGCGGCGCGTGGCTGCTGCCGCGCATCGTCGGCTGGTCGCGTGCAGCCCAGCTCTACTTCACCGGTGATGTGGTGGATGCGGAGACCGCCCGCAGCTGGGGCCTCGTGTCCGAGGTGTATCCGGATGATCAGCTGATGGCCGAGGCCGAGCGTATGGCCGCGAAAATCATCCAGCAGCCCCCCCAGGCGCTGCGCATGACCAAGCGCCTGATGCGGGATGGGGTGTCGGCCAGTTTCGATGCGATCATGGAAATGTCAGCGGCCATGCAAGTGCTGGTGCAGCGGACCGATGATCACATGGAAGCCGTGAACGCCTTCTTCGAAAAACGCCCCCCGGTGTTCACCGGCAAATAGCCAGTCCCATGTGAGGCCATGAACCGTGCAAGCGGTTCATGGCTTCGCACTGACCAGCCAGGTACTGCTCGCGAGGACCACCCTGTGATCGCGCACATGCGGAGCCAGAGCTGCGCGCAGGGCGACCCTCACTCGCTCACGCGTGGGTTCATCGGCCTCGTCGAACACCGGCGCGGCAGGCCCCATGCGCGTCATCTGCTCCACCGCTTCTTCCAGCGGCCCGAGATCCAGCGTCCGCTCATGGGCGCGCGCATCCACATCACGGAATCCAGCCCCCTCCAGCACCTGCCGCAACCAGCGCTCGTCCGCGAGCCCGAACGGCCCCGGAGAATTCCGCACGCTGGGGGCGGGGCGAGGCAGGATTTCAAAGGCGGTGGAGGCCGCGAGGCCCATCCAGGGGTTCAAGGCCATCTCACGCCAGCAGATGAAACGCAAGCGGCCGCCAGGCTTGAGGGCGGCCCGAAGGTGACTGAAAGCGGCGACGGGTTCCGGAAAGAACATCACGCCAAAGCGTGAGGTGATCAGATCGTAATGGCCGGAAGGCAAGGGCATGCTGCCGGCATCGCCCTCCACGAAACGCAGATTGGCCTCCCCCGGAAACCGGGCACGCGCCACCTCCAGAATGACGGCTGACACATCGAGCCCCAGAACCTCGCCTGCGGGGCCCACCGCTTCGGCGAAGGCCTTGCTCGTGAGTCCTCCACCACAGCCGACGTCTATCACGGCCTCACCCGACTGGGGCGCGGCATGTCGCACCAGTTCATCAGCGAGAGGAGCCAGCATGCGCTCGACGCGATCAAGGTTGGAGACCCAGCGGCGACCGCCGCCTTCGTTCCAGTAAGTGGCCTGATCGACTGTGGTGGATGCTTGCTGTGACATGGATGCTCCGCAGAGGACTAGGGGGAAATGGTGGGCGGACGCACCTCTCGCGCCGCGCCAGCCGTGTGCGGTGAACTGTACTAGGATCACGCCATGAACGGCATCAGCAGGCGGATTACCGGACTCACATCGCAAGAAGTGGCCAGCCGGCTCGCCGCGGACGGTCCCAACGAATTGCCGCGCGCCAAGCCCCGGGCCGTGTGGATGCTGCTGTGGGAAGTGCTGCGCGAGCCGATGTTCCGCCTGCTGGTTGCCGCAGGCCTTGTATACCTGCTGCTGGGTGATGAGGGAGAGGCGCTGCTGCTCCTGTTCTTCATCCTGCTGTCGGTGTTCATCACCGTCGTCCAGCAGCTGCGCACGGACCGCGCGTTGGAGGCGCTGCGCGATCTGAGCAGCCCGCGTGCGCTGGTGATCCGCGAAGGCGGGACCTGCCGCATCGCGGGTCGCGAGCTGGTGCGCGGAGACATCCTCGTGCTCGCCGAAGGCGACCGGGTGCCGGCCGATGCGAGTCTGCTGGAGTCTCAAGTGCTGGAGGTGGACGAGTCCTTGCTGACGGGCGAATCCGTCGCCGTGCCGAAGCGCGTGCGCGAGGCCCAGCCTGCCATGGCGGATGAAGCCTTGCATCGCGTGTATGCCGGGACCCTCGTGGTGGCGGGGCGCGCACTCGCCGAAGTGACGGCCACGGGCGCACGCTGCGAGATGGGTCGTATTGGCGCCCTGCTTCGTGAACTCGCACCGGTGCAGACGCCACTCGCCCTGCAGATCCGCCAACTGGTGCGCGTGGTCGCGGTGCTGGGCCTTACGCTCAGCTCTCTGGTGGTTCTCATCCATGGACTCAGTTTTGGCGACTGGCTGCAGGCGCTGCTGGCCGGCATCGCGCTCGCCATGGCCCTGCTCCCTGAAGAATTCCCGGTGGTGCTGACGGTCTTTCTCGCCCTCGGTGCGCGTCGACTGGCGGGAGATCAGGTGCTCACCCGCCGGCCGGACACCATCGAGGCGCTGGGCGCGGCCAGCGTGCTTTGTACCGACAAGACCGGCACCCTCACGCGCAATCGCATGGCCGTGGTCGAGCTGCGCACACCAGAGCACCCTGATGGCTGGCAGGCAGGCGAACCACTGGCCGAGCCCTGGATCTCACTCGTGCAGTGTGCGCTGGATGCAAGCGCGGCCCACACGGCCGACCCCATGGAGCAGGCCTTGCAGGCGCTGCTGCCGGCAGGCCAACCGGCCGCGCCTTTGAATACCTACAGCCTGAGCGCCGAGCTGCTCGCCATGGGTCATGCGTGGCCCGCGGATCGTGGCTGGGTCGTCACGTTCAAGGGCGCACCGGAAACCGTCGCCGAACTGTGTGGGCTCAACCAGGAACAGAAGGAACGGCTGCACACACAGCTCGGTGCCATGGCGACCCGCGGACTGCGCGTGCTGGCTGCGGCACGCGCCGAGTCCACGCACGGCGCTCCACCCACCAGCCTGGTCGCGCTGACGGCGGGCGCAGCCTGTACCTTCATGGGCCTGATCGGGTTTGCCGATCCGTTGCGCGAGAACGTGCCCGAAGCTTTGCGCGAGTGTCGGGAGGCGGGCATCCGTGTGCTCATGATCACGGGCGACTATCCCGCGACTGCACGCGCCATCGGAAAGCAGGCCGGGCTTGCTGCCACGGATGAGTTGTTGACCGGCGAAGACATCGAACGACTGCCGGATGATGAGCTCGCCGCTGCACTCTCACGGGTTTCAATCTGTGCACGGGTATCTCCCCGCCACAAGCTCAGGATAGTGGAGGCATTGCGGCGTACCGGTGCAGTCGTCGGCATGACCGGCGATGGCGTGAATGACGCGCCGGCCTTGCGCGCGGCCCACATCGGCATTGCCATGGGTGGGCGGGGTACGGATGTCGCGCGCGAAGCCTCCTCCCTGGTGCTGCTCGATGACGACTTCAGTTCCATCGTGACTGCCGTGCGTCTGGGCCGCCGCATCCACGACAACCTGACCAAGGCGCTCGCTTACATCGTGGCCGTACATATTCCGATTGCCGGCCTCACGCTTTTTCCGCTGTTGCTGGGATGGCCATTGCTGCTCGGTCCCCTGCATATCGTGTTCATGGAGTTGGTGGTGGACCCTATCTGCTCCATCGTGTTCGAGGCCGAACTTCCGGAGCGGGCTCTCATGCAGCGCCAGCCTCGCGGTCCGCGCTCCTCAATCTTCAACCGCCGATTGCTCGCCTGGAGTCTCTGCCAGGGCTTTGCCACCCTGCTCATGCTGCTTGCCCTCGATACGCTGCTGCGCACTCAGGGCACGGCCGAGTCCGAGATTCGCACGGTGGTTTTTTTGGGATTGGTCGCCAGCAATCTCGTGCTGTTGTCCGTGAATCGGCGCTTCAGCGCCGAGCTCACCGAGATCTGGTTGCGCAGGAACCCCGCGCTCTGGCCGGTGTTGTCGGCCGTGATGTTGCTGCTTGCGGCGGTGATGTTCATCCCCGCCTTGCGTGCGTTGTTTGGCTTCACACTGCCCGCATTGGCACCGCTCGGCCTGCTGGCGCTGGGCTGTACGGGACTGCTGTTCAGTCTCGAACTGCTGAAGCCCCTCTTCCGCCCGCGCCCCTCAACGGCTGCACGGGCGGCATAAGACTCAGCCCGCCGCGCGTTGCGCGCGGTATTCGGGCAGCGGACCCTGCCCCAGCATCTCGCGATAGTTGTTGTGGAAGTGGTGCAGCGCCGGCTCGTTGCGCCCGAACACGAATTCCTTGATGAGGCCGCTGTTGGCCGCCGCCTGGGTCTTCACTCCCATCGCATAGTCTTCGTGTTCCACGGTGCTGATGAAAAGCTCGGCACTCGCCTCCAGACTGAATTCGACCGGCTTGGCCATGTCTGCCGCATAGAGGTTCTCGCCGGAGAGCTTCTGTGCCGCCGCCGTATCCGCAAGCTGGGAGGCGATGTGTGGCAGCCCGTAGTGCGAGACGCGGGTGAGTGACTGCCCCACGCGGTTGGCATCGGGATAGATCTTGGCCAGCGCCAGCATGCTGTTCAGCAGGACTATCTGGATATTGGGGAAGAGATAGTAGGCCACCACGGCGCCGTCGCGGATCGTCCACTGGCTCTCCGGCTGGTGGCGCATGACGTCGATGAATTTGCTGGCCAGGCAGATACGGTGGTTGCGGCCGAACTCGCGATAGGTCGCCACATCCCCATGGAGCAGATTGGCGAGCGTGTTCCGATGCAGGGTGTTGAAGTGATACACCTCGCCAAAGGTGTCGTTGGCAATCTTCCAGTTCACCGGCACGTCCAGCACGCTTTCGCCTGCGTATTCGGCCTTGCCCAGACCCCACGCCGCGAGCTCCGGACCAAGATCACCGAGCAGCGCATCGGCATCGATCACCCCGTCCTCGCGGGGATGCACGAACAACAGGCCGTGAATCTCGAGGGTGGGCAGCTCGATGAGGTTCAGGCAAGCCTTGTCCACGGCCCCGAACTGCTCGGCCGCCCGGATCCCCATCAGGCTGCCGTCGTTGCGGTAGGTCCAGCCATGGAAGGCGCAGGTGAAGCGCGCCTGCTCGCCCCTGGCCCCGCTGACCAGTTCGGCGCCGCGGTGACGGCACGCGTTGACGAAGGCCCTGAAACGCCCACTCTGATCACGGGTCGCCAGCACCGGCACGCGGAAATCATTGCAGGTGAGGTAGCTGCCGGGTTTCGGCAGTTCGCCTGAAAGCCCGATCATCTGCGGGTGATTCGCGAAGAAGGTGTCCCATTCCTGACGCGCGAGTTTTTCGCAGGTATAGGCCTCGGCGCGATTCACCGCGACCCGCCCGGCAT
>Ga0194123_10004830_pt1 | contig 14954 bp, 14 predicted proteins | sample TA2MahsurfametaG_5_FD_155479 | JGI IMG/M metagenome (GOLD analysis project Ga0194123, IMG submission 155479) | Freshwater microbial communities from Lake Tanganyika, Tanzania - TA2015023 Mahale A surface | ecosystem: Environmental > Aquatic > Freshwater > Lake | place: Tanzania: Lake Tanganyika... | reverse complement strand
GGATGCGGTTGTAAGACATAGAGACGTCATCACCGAAGCTTTTGGACCATAGTTGTTGTTTATCTTTGGTGCTGACAATATCTCCGTTAGTAGGTCCTTTTTTTCCGCAGAGGTATTCGGCGTTGAGGTTGGGGATGAGAGGGGCTTCGAGGTTATTGATTTGTAGGTTGGAGGTGGTGAGAGATTGGATGAAAACATTTTTTTGGAAGTGTGTGGATCCGTTGATATTAATGTCGGCGAGGTTGGCGGTTGTTTTGTAGAAGATGTTGCCGGTGGGATTTATTTTGAGGATATCGTCGTTTTTGGCGGTTTTGATGGAGAGGAGGTTATTGTAGACGGTCATGTCGTATTTTTGGTTAACTTCGAGGTGAGTTTTGTCGCCGTTGAGGGATTCGATGGTGACTTTATCGAGAAAGGTTTTTGTGATTTGGTATTGGATGGAGTTTATGATGAGGAGGTCTTGGATAGAGAGGAATTCTTGGATTGAGCCTTGAGAGATTTGGAAAAAGAGAGTATTTTCTCCTAAGTAAGTTGCATTTTGGATTGAGAAGCAAGGGAGTCCTTTAATAGTTACACCATCGAGGTTTTGGTTGGTATGGAAGCCAATTTTTCCCATTTTATCGATGCAGAAGTCGTTGTTTATGCCGAAGTCAAGGGAGTCGGGATAGATAATTTTACCTCCAAGGTATAAATTTTGAATAAAATTTTGGGGACCTCCAATATTGGAAGAATTATTATCAACTGGGATAAAGTCATGATTATAATAGATTGGACCTTTAAGAATCAAGCCAATTTTTGGGTCGTGTTTGACAATATCTTCCAGACGTTTTATACGTATTTCATTTTCTTCTGTTTTTTTACCAAATGTTCGTAAAAATGTTAAAGTATCTCTTTCTGTCATTTTAATAATAAATTATAATACTTTTAATTAAATTTTTCCTCCAACATTTCTAATCTCTTCCTTATCTCCTTATTTTCCACTAACACCCTCTCCATCGGATCCCACACCTTCTTCACAAAATCCTCCTGACCCATAAACTCCCATATCAACTGATTCAAATAATTTATCACAAACATCCTCCTACCATTAATCTCCCCATAACGCACCAACACTATCGGCGTTATTCTTGGCCTATTTTTCACAATATCAATACAATCATCCGCCAATTGTAATATCCATTGCTGATTTCTATGTCCTTTTGATATGACTACATAAATACCATTTTCTACTGTATTTTCTTGGTTTTTAACTAAAATGCGATCACCAATATTTACTTCAATACTATCGACTATTAATTGTTCCATATTTTTTGATAATAATTGGTAAGATGATGCCATGAATACGCTGTCGAGTTTGGAGTTCGTTGCGAGTCTTGTGGGTTCGAGGATATGTCCGCTGACGACGAATTGGTCGACGTATTTTTTATTGGCAACATCGTAATTGTCACTGGGGTTGTCGACGTTGGTAATTTTAAAGAATTTGGCATCTAAATTGGAGCCGAGATGTTTGTTGGAGAGTTCTTGGGGGAGGTGGGAAATAAGGATATCTCCGTTGGGTATTTTTTTGTTATTTATGTAGGAGATGCTGAGGTTATCGATATGAGAGAGGTGGGGGAAGGCGATGGTGGAGTCTTCTTCGGTGAAGATGATGGATTTGTGGAGGTAAACGTTGTTGTGGACTTCGATGCTTTGATTGAATTCGGCGCTTTTTTTACACAGAAAAGAGCCAAAGATTTGGCAGTTTTGTTGGATGGTGGCGTCGTTTTCAAGAGTGAGGTTATTGGCGTTAATATCGGTGCAGTCGATTTGGTTGGTGGAGAGATTATTACAAGAGAGGTTTTGGGTAATTTCGGTGTTATGGTCTACGAAGAGGGAGCCTTCGATTTTGGTGGTTTTGGTGATAAGTTGGGATTTGATGGTGATGGTGTCTGTGAGGGAGATGAGGTGACCGTCGAGTTTGAGGGAGCCTTTAATGAATGTGTTAGCTTCGATGGAGAGAGAGTTGTTGGGGTTGGAGGAGAGGATGGATGATTCGAGGAGGATGTTTTTGGAGTAGATGTTGTTATGATGAGAATTTTTGAGGCGTAGGTTATGGAGATTTGAGGTATTTTTTTGTGAGAAAAAGTTTTCGTTTGCGAGGATGAATTCGTCTTCGTTGGGGTTGAAGAAGAGGCCGATGGTGGATGAATCGTTTCGAATGCGGAAGCCAGAAGGTTTATTGGGGAGAGAAATAAGATCGAAAAAATTATCTTGTTTAGAATTGGCAATATTTTCATATACTAGGTTACCTTTGATAATGAGGTCACCGGTAATGCAGCCGCGTCCTTTTATAAAAAAGTCGTAATTTGGATTAAAGTCGCCGATATAGATACCTTCTTTGGCGTAGATTGTTTTATCGCCAACGATGTGGTGTTTGGTGTGGATGTCATTTTCTTGGAGGAGTTGGGAGGTTAGTTTGACAATTTGGGCGATATGATGTTCATTTATCATTTTTAGTAAATAATAAATAAATTTTTAAGTATATTTAAAAAAAATAATAGTTTATAAGTTAATGCCTGGAGGTTTATTGCAATTAGCTGCGTATGGTCCACAGGATGTTTATTTAACAGGAAATCCACAAATTACGTTTTTTATTGCTGTTTATAAGAGATATTCTAATTTTGCAATAGAAAGTATTCAGCAGTTGTTCCATGGTACCGCGAATTTTGGCAGTAAAGTTTACGCCGACATAGACCCTAATGCAGATTTAGCTTATCAAATATTTTTGAATTTAAGATTACCTAATTTAAATGTTCAACCTGAAAAGAATCCAGATTATACAGTTAGTTGGGTTAATGCTATCGGACATGCGATAATACAGCATGTGGATGTGGAAATTGGGGGTGTAATAATGGATAGGCAGTATGGGCAGTGGTTGGAGATATGGAGTGAGTTGACATTAACAAGTGAAAAGGAGTATGGGTATAATTTGATGATTGGGAAGCAGTTTAATTTTAATACGGATTCTCAGCCGGGGCCATTAAATTTGTATGTGCCATTGCAGTTTTGGTTTAATCGAAATATTGGGTTGGCGTTGCCATTGATAAGTTTGCAGTATTCGAAGGTGAGGATAATTGTGGCATTTAGGAATTTTAATGAGTTATGGATTAGTAGTAATGGGTTGCCGCCTGGATTAGGTGGGCCGGATAGTAGTATAATAGAGAGTGATCAAATATTGGAGGCTAGTTTGTGGGTGGATTATATATTTTTGGAGAATGAGGAGAGGAGGAAGTTTGCGTCTTGTAATTTGGAGTATTTAATAGAGCAATTACAAGTAAATACAGTTGGAGTAGATGAAAAGAATGTAGTGGTACCCATGGATATAAATCATCCAGTGAAGGAGTTGATATGGGTGTTGCAGACGGACAGGATATTTCAGACGGGGCCAAACAAGAGTTATGAATTTTTTGATTTTAGTAATGGTGAGCCCAAACCAGGAGATACCATAGATAGTGCGACGATACAGATGGAGGGACAGGATAGGTTTAGGTGGAGGGAGCCATTTTATTTTAGGGTGGTGCAGCCGTATCAGTATCATACGAGGGTACCGAGAAATTTTATATACTTATATTCCTTTGCATTAAAGCCGGAGCAGCATCAGCCGACGGGGACGTGTAATTTTAGTCGGATAGATAATGCTTCATTGGTTTTAACATTGAATGAGTGTGTGATACAGAAGAATACGCAGTTGAATATATATGCAATTAATTATAATGTGTTAAGGATAGAGGCTGGGATAGCTGGGTTGGTTTATGCGGATTAGTCGAGGAAGGAGGATTGGACGAGATGGGGAAGGGCGATGGCAGCTTGGTAGTTAATTTCGACGAGGACGGTGAGGATGAGATTAACTCCGAGTATTTTATATTCTTTATCTTCAGATTCGTCGATGATGCGTTCCATTTCTTTAAGGATTTCAATTTGGAGAATACGTTTATGTTTATGTTTGAAGTAGCTTACTTCATTTAGAATTTGGGTGAATATTTTGCCGTTTTTGATGATTTTTTTAAGAATTTCGGTGGGTAATTGAGCACGGTAGGAGAACATGTCGTTGGCGTTTTGATATAATTTTTTGAGTTGTTCAATGGATAAATCATCAAACCAGTTGATATCGGTGTATTGGCCGGTCATGTCAAATTTTTGGAAGACGCGGAGGAGGAATTGTTGGTATTTTTGTTCTTCGGTGAGTTTTGGGGAGTCGAAGGAGAGATTTTTATTTTTCTTTTTGATATTATCGATTTTGCTATTTAATTTTTTAAGGAAGAGTTCATTGTTAGGGAAAGGTTTTTGATTATAGGGGTTAATAGGGTTAATTGTATTTTTTATCATTTCGAGGGTTCTTATATCAAAAGCATAAATGAAGCCATCGATATCTTTGTATTGGAAGTAATATTCGATAGGGATGGTGAGAATGTTATCGAGTGTGCCACAGTCTTCTTTGTTATTACATTGTGTTCGGCGAAAAATGTTCCAACGGCGAAAAGATTTTTGGATCTTTATTGCATTTATACTTAGACGGGAGTTGTTGATAATTTTGTCGATGCGGGTGATATTTTTGGATTTGAAGTGTACACCGCAAAAGTCGGAGTTTTGTTTTTTGGGGTGAGGGCATTGAATGTAACTTCCTTTAGATTTTATAGATAGGCAAAGAAGAGCATTAATTTCCATAATTAGTTATTTAAAGATGATAATTTTTAATTCATAATTTTTTAAATGATGTGAAAATTAAAAAATCAGTTTAAAAAAAAATTGATTTTTTATTTTAACGATTAGTGTATCTAAATATAGAGAATGAGTGATTTCCCGATTATTAGTCCAGATGAATTGGATATTTCCAAGATTACTGCCACAGAGCCAAAGAAGAAAAATGAGCGTCTTCAAAGTTATTTGATGTATGATGGTGCTCAATTTTTCATTGAGACTGAATGGGGTCGTGCTCCATTTGGAGTGAGATCTTTTGTTGGTGGTGAGAAAACGGATTATACATTGAATATTTCATTGACACCTGATGGTGATTTTGTTAAAAAATTGGTTGCTTTGGATGAGTTTATGATTGATTTTGGAATTGAGAATAGTATGACAATTTTTAAGAAGAAATATACGCCTTCTCAGAGGGAGGTTGTGAGAGCGATGTATACATCGAGTGTGAAGGTTGCTGATGAGGGTGATTATCCTCCGAGAATTGCGCCGAAGATACAGAAGAAGAGTGTGTCGGATCCTACTCCTCGTTTGTTGTTTTATCACTCGGAGACTGAAGAAGTTGAGATTGAGAACTTTGATCAGCTTGTGAAGTTGGTACTTCCTAGTTCGAGGGTTAAGGCGATTATTCAGTTGAAGCCTTGGTTTGTTTCTGGACGTTTTGGAATTACTTATACTGTTGAGCAGCTTTTGGTTTCCAAACGTGCTGGAGGACGTCCTCTTACTTATGCATTTAATGATAGGACTGGAGCCGTTGCTACTAAGATTCCGGCTGCTAAGGCTACTCAAGGAATTGAGGATGATGAGGAAGGTCATGCCGCTGAAAATGATGCTGATGAACAAGAGAACACTGATGTTGTTTCTGTTGAGAACAGTGACAATGTGGCTGAGGTTGAGGAGGTTGAGGAGGAAGAGGAGGCACCACCGCCGAAGAATGTGAAGAAGGCGCCTGGACCGGTTGCTTCTGCGCCGAAGAAGGCTCCTGTGGCTGCTCCGAAGAGGAAGTGAAGTAAAATTTGAATTTACTTAGGATAAATTATAATAGTTTTCGTTTTTTTGGATGGGATTAGGGATTTAGGATTAAAAAATTTAGTATATATATTTATATGGATTTTTACACCAGTTATGATTTAGAGGCATCAAGTTATGAAGATATTGTAATGAAATTAAAAATGTTGAAAAAATATGATAAAGTAATCATAGTTAATGATGATCCGGATTATACTACTGCAGTAATAAATTTAAATAGTTCGTATAAGAATATTTTTACGAAGAAGGATTTTACATTTCATTTACCGAAGTATAGAAAGGTGAAAAATAATATAGAAAATAAAACATGTCCTATTTGTCAGGATAAATTTGAAAATAATGAATTTTATAGAAAATTAGATCAATGTGGTCATACATTTCATAAAAAGTGTGTAGATGAATGGTTTTTTAAATCAAAATGTTATTCATGTCCTTTATGTAGAAATGAGCCATATTGTCGAATAGGTAGTTAATCATTTTAAATTAAATTTAAAATGATTTTTTTTTATGTTTTTTATAATTCAACTTGAATAAATTTAGCTTTTTAAATATTAAAATTTCACTTAGGCGGTTGCTTCAGTTGCATCGTCTTTTTTCAAATGTTTGCTTAAGGCTCCCATAATGGAATAGAAGAAAAATTCTTCCTCCTTAATAACCTTTCCTGACTTATCCTTCTTTTCAGCATGATCCGGAAATAACTTCTTCAAAGTAGCATCCATTGCAATTCTCTTCTTGTCATCATACTTCTGCATATTGTTTGCCTTAACATAAGCGGTAATAATCTTTAGGGCTGACTTACGGCTAATCAACAAAGCATTCTCTCCGTCATAAGTGAGTTCAGTGATGATTTGGTTTCCATCCTTGTCCTTCAAGTTTTGGTAATTCTTCTCGACAAACCCTTGAAAATCAGGGGTCTGGATTGGAATAAGCTTGTCAAGACCATTGGTACCAGACCGTTTCTTCTTGCCGCCAGCACTCTTCTGCGACATCTTCGCAGTTCTTTTCTGCTCTTGGGTGTAAGCCTTGTGTAACTTCTTTACATACTGTTGATATGCAGTAATGTCTTCAGACAAAGCCTTTCCCATTTGGAGGCAACGTTTAAACATAAATTCAACAGAATTCTCATCTTCAGTCGCTACTTCAGCATCAGTTTCGTCTTCAGTAGGTATGGCAGCAGCAGCGGCAGTGGGGATGATGACTTCATCTTTTTTTGGAATTTTCTTCTCAACTTTTTCAGCCTTTTCAGCCTTTTCAGCTTTAGGGGCTTTTTCAACTTTTTCGGCAATAGGGGAAGGAGTAGCTACAGTAGTAGCTGCAACAGCTGTAGAAACAGTAGGTTTTCTGCTTGGCATTCTATATTATTTGTATAAACAAGTTGTCAAAAAAAAAAATCAATTTTTTTTTATTTTAATGAATTTCAATCAAATCTTTTAACCTATGAAATTTTTTCACCATGATTTTTCACTTTTTAAATAATATAAAATGGATTTTTTCAATATAAGTTTGGTAAATTGAGTATTTGTGAAGTGAGAAGACAAAATTATTTTTTAGCAAAAAAAATAATAACGATGATAGGTTAGGTAGTATCCATTCTCATGGTATTTTAGATGTTAAAAGGCGTAATATAAAATTGATTAAAATCTCCAATTTTATAAAAAAATGTTAAAGTATTAAAAATTCAAGACACGTAAAAAAAATATACAAAATCCTTTAGGAGAATATATTTGTTATTCGTAAAATTTTTGATTTTTTTGTCACTTATATAATTATCTAATATGCCTGGAACCACCGCAAAAAGAACTTCCACCCCCGCTACCAAAGCTACCCCCAAAGAATCCACTCCAGTTGAAACTAAACCCACTGTAGAACCAGTACTTGATACTACTGCTGATGCAGAAACTGAAGAGACCTCATCTCCCATCCAAACTGAAGTTCAAAATCTTATCGAAATGGCTAAAAATTGCATGAACATTGTCCAAAACTTTGTTCGTAGCACTCGTGCTATTGCCGCTAACATCAAAAAATTGGAACGTGATGTCAAACGCCTCGACAAGAAAAACCGCCGCTCACACCAAAATCGTGCATCAAATGGCAATAAAGGTCTTCAACAACCTAAACCGGTTTATACAGCAGAAATGCGCACTTTTTTTGAATCAAACAAATCTCTTACAGACAATGACGGCCAACCAATAGTCTCCGATCTTGTTTACGACAGCGAACATCTTCTTGTTTCACGCAAACAAGCTCTTAAACTTGTAACTTCCTATATCCGTTCTCATAATCTACAAGATCAAACTGACAAACGTAAGATAAATATGGACTCAACACTCCAAAGTCTTTTCCCTGAACTTTGCGCCGTTAAGGATAAGAAAGGCAAAGTCTTGTCTGAGGAAAACTGCAAATACAACACTTTGATGGCTGCTCTTTCTCGCCACTTCGATGACCCTAAAAATCCAAAGCCACCCAAAGCTAAGAATTAATTATATTTAACATATAACTTATATGTTAAATTTTTTATAATAAAATATAAATTGAATTAATTAAAACGTAATTCATCGACACGCCAATCTTCAACCACACCATTTGGAAGCGCCCTCCTAATTATATAAGGTATCTTCCTTTCCTGCAACTCCTTTAACGCAATATCCACTGGATTCTCTAATTTGTCAACATTAACAAGAGTTGGAGCCCCCTTTGAAATTTGCATGGCACGTTTGCCAATGATTCTGGCTTTTTCAAATTTTGTTAAAAAAGGAATTGTTTTTCTTGGTCTAGCTAAATCCATATTTTGATATGTTTTTGTAAAATCTTCAACTTCATTACTTTGCTCCAAATCTTCTATTTGATTAGAATTCTCATTCGCTATACTCTCCAAATTTTCTTCCTCATAACCTTCCTCTAAACCCCTGTCATCATTATTTCCTTCAAAATCTGACATAGTTTATATAATTTATACTTATTTTTTTAAACCATTTTTAATCATTTTTTTCACGAAATTTTATTTTTATATTTCCGGTTATCATTCTTGCTAATATTTCCACTCTGTCTGACAAGCCTTACATATAAATACGTGTTTTAAACTATCACCCTCATTAAAAAATATTGCTTCCTTTTTCGTATCATCTTGACGTGTTATGCAATCCTCATTCGGACAAATATATTTTGCTGTACGAGGGAAAGTTGGATCATATACATAATTCTTCCTACTACCAAAAGCAGAAATCGCATTCTTTGCATAAGAATTCTGAGCTATTAACGTTTTATTTGACTTATCCTTAAATCCACAACTCTGACAAAAATTTATCAAATCTCCATCCTCCTCCTGATAATACAAAATACTCTCACATGTCGGACAAAATTCCATTTTACTTCTACATTATATTAATTTTTTTTTATATCACTTTTTATAATTAAATTCGCCTCCAATACTTCTTCCCACTCTTATTCTCTTTCACCACAAACTTTAACCCATCAAACTCCATCTCATAACCTACATCATACATATTCGCAGATTCTTTCGTTTTTTTTTTATCTTCTTCTATCATTGGATCTGGAATTTCTGCCAATATAGGTACTGACTTCACCCCAAATTTCCCCCCCAACTCAATCATCATCTCCTTACATCTCGCATAATTTAATAACCATTCCGCCCCATATCGAGGCTTTACAGTTCGTCCATTATACTTCAATATATTCTTCTCTATCTTCTCCATTATTTTCAAATAATCCCTCCTAAATCGATCAACCATTTTATCTAACATTGGCTTAAACAATAAATGACAATTATTTAATTGATCAATTATCCCATGTTGTAGAGAACGGTATTCTACAACCGCATTATACTCTTCAATATCTATTGGATTGGCATTTTCCCATCCTGGCTCATTTTTAATAGGCTCATTGGTCATAACAAGGGCGATAATAGACATAATGATATATTTTGTTGTCATTACAGGGGTCCAACTGGGACCTTGCCAGGTTCCAAGAATGGAAAGACAAATTTTACCATCAACATAAAGATTTGGGTTAAATCGGGTGTGTCCGTCTCTTGTGCAAAATGTTCCTTTTGGAGGAACCATGGGGTAATTTTCTGGATAAGCAAATTCAAAAAAGAATGGGGCAAATGCATAAGGGGTATCTTCTTGTCCTGTAATAACAACCCATATTTTTCCTATATTGGATTCATCAATATGCCAATAAATTCCATTTTGATTTAATTCTTCGCTATTTTTATCTAATTCATTAATATCACTTAAAATTCTTTTTTGAACCTTAGGTAGAAGAGTTTTAATATCTATACTCATTTTATTTATACAATAATTATTGCTTTAAATATTTTTTGAATCAATTTTTTTACATAACTTTCCTCAAAAATTTGTATTAAAAGATTTTTTATTTTATTAATTAAAGCAATGAATACCCCCTCCAATTTAGAAGATGAAAAACATAATTTAACCGAAAATCAAAAAAATCTTCTCAATTTTCTCAACGAAAACCGCTCCAAAAAAGGAAAAGCCACTCACACCGGCGTCTCCTGGTGCACCGGAAAATTTATAATAGAAGGCCCACAACTTCCTAAATTTTACAACCTCTACAACAAAATTATGAAAGAAAACCAAGAAATCTGCCTTATTGAACAACACGCTGACATTGGTCCTTTTATTATTGACATAGATATGCGTTTTAAAGAGGAAATAGAAAAAAGGGTTTTTAATTATTCATTCGTTAAACGTATTTGTAACTCCTATATACAACAAATTCTTGAATATTTTGAGCTTACCCAAGAAGACATCCAAAATAAAATCCAAGCATTTGTTTTTGAACGCCCAGAACCCTACAAATATAAAGACCAAATTAAAGATGGTATCCATATTATGTTCCCTTATATCACCAGTGAACCCGCCATCCAAAATATTATTCGAGAAAATGTCATTAAAGACCTCGAAGAACACTTTAAAACAATTCCCCTAGAAAATTCTATATCCAACGCCATAGATAAAGCCGTTATTGAACAAGCAGGTTGGTATATGTATGGTAGTACAAAACCAGGCGTAAAAAGATATAAATTAGTATATGTATTTGATAGTTTAGGTTTACAGATGGATGTTAAAAAATATAGTGAATTTGATTTGCCGCAATTGTTGAGTATTCGAGATAAAATGGAAACAACCCCTATAAAAGAATCTAAATTAGAAGAAGTTAATTTATATAAACAAAAAAATTACCAAAGAAAACTTAACAGAAAAAAAGAAGCATCCAACCTTTCCGCCGAAGATATCCAAGATATATACGACCTCGTCAACCTTCTCAACCCAATTCGAGCAGATAACTACGAAGACTGGCGTAACGTTGGCTTAGCTCTCCACTCCATTGAACCCAATAATGAAGACCTCCTCGAAATCTGGGATGATTTCAGCCAAAAATCACCCAAATACGAAAAATCATGCCAAACATACTGGAACAAATTTAACTATAAAGAAGACGGCCTCAACCTAGGCAGTCTATACCACTGGGCCAAAATCGATAATCCAGAAGGCTACCACGAATTCCGCAACCGCCAAATACGCTCATTTATCGACCAATCTATGACCGGCACAAATGTTGACGTTGCCAAAGTATTACATAAAATTTATAAATATCAATATGTTTGCTCATCAATTAAAAATAAAAAGTGGTTTTATTTTAGCAATCATCATTGGCATGAAGATGATTGTGGAATAAGGTTAAGGAATAAAGTGAGCAATGAGTTGGTGCAAGAATATTGTAAATTGATAAGTTATTTTAATGAAAAAATAGGGGAAATGGAAGATAAATTGGAAGATGAAAAAGATAAGAAGAAACAATTCGAAATGCAAAAAAAAATAGAACAAATGGAAAGCAAAATTGAAAGATTAACAATTATTACTAAAAATCTAAAAACCACCAGCTTTATTGATGCGGTTATGAAGGAATGTTTGGGATTATTTTTAGACTCCGATTTTGAAGATAAGTTAAATGAGAATCATTTTCTTTTTTCTTTCAAAAACGGCATACTTGACCTAAAAACTGGCGAATTCCGCGATGGACGACCCGACGACTTCATCTCCATCTGCTGCGCCGTCAACTACATCAAATATTCTCCCGACCTTCCATACCTTAATGATATTAACGACTTCCTTGGCACAGTTCAACCAAATCCGAATACCCGCAAATATTTTATCACTCTCATGTCCTCCCTTCTTGAAGGTCACAATGCAGATGAAAGCTTTCACTTCTGGACTGGATCGGGAGGAAATGGTAAATCAAAAGTAAATAACCTTTTGGTTGAGGCTTTTGGTAATTATTCCTATAAATTCCCAATCACATTGTTAACTGGAAAAAGAGGTGCGAGTAGTGGAGTCAGTCCGGAAGTTGTTGGTAGTAAAGGTAAAAGATACGCTTATTGTGAAGAGCCGGATGAAGGTGAACGTATTAATATTGGTTTAATGAAAGAGTATACTGGTGGTGATAAAATTAAAGGAAGAGGTTTATGGGCAGACTTCATGGAATTTCGACCCCAATTTAAGTTGATTCTATTCTGCAATGATATGCCAAAAGTCCCAGGTGATGATAGAGGAACGTGGCGAAGAATTAAGGTACTCGAATTTTTAAGCAGCTTTGTCCTCAATCCAGTAAATGAAAATGAATTCCCAATTGATAAATATCTATCCGAGAAAATACCAAAATGGGCGGAATCTTTTATGTCTTTATTGGTACATACTTATTTTACAATATATAAAGAATTTGGTGGGTTGGAAATACCAAAAGAAGTAGAAAAATTTACTGAAGAATTCCAAAAAGAAATGGACTTCTACTCCGACTTCATTAGCTCCAAATTAATTAAAACAGATAATAAAAAAGATAAAATACTTCTGGCAAGTGTTCACGATGACTTTAAGGTTTGGTTTAAAAATAATATGAACTCCGAAAAACACCCACTCAAAAGAGATATGAGAAAACATTTTGAAAAAAAATATGGGAAGAAATGTTGTACTCCTACACATATAATTGGATTTATTAAAAAGAATGATGACGAAAACTATAAAGAAGACGATGAGGAAGAAGATTAGAAAAAATTACCCAAATTTGTTTTGCCAAAATTAGAAAAATTCCCAAAACTATTCGAATAATTCCTCTGCACATACACCACACCATAATATACAATCATTAACAAAAACATTATAAATAATATTGTAATAATTGCACTTAAAGTACCAACAATTCTATTTCTTCTTTCAAAAACAATATTGTTTTCATAAATATTTTGTGTCAAAGTATTTATTTTTCCATTGACATTGTCTAACTTCAAATTTGTCTTCTGTATTGTTGTTGAAGCAGTTGCCAATAATCTATTTTTATCAGCGAGTTGTTCATTGGCATTAGAACTGGCGCTATTGAGGGTGGTAAGTTGTCCGGTGAGAAGAGCGATTCTTTCGGTTAGTTGTGCGGTATCTTGTGCAGTTTGGGCGCGTTGGGCTTGGAGTTGTAGTTGTTGTTTTGCGGTTTCTTCGCTGATGTTGTTGTTGATGGCGTAAATTTTAGCGTTAATTTCTTGCATTTTAAGTTTTTCTTCTTCCATTTGGCGGTTTAATCTTACAATTTCTAGGTTAAGGGCTGTTTTGGCGTTGTTTCTTATACAAGAGTCAAAAGAGGTGCAATTTCCGTCAGGTACTGGATAAACTTCAAATAGGTTAGTGGCACTGGGGTCATATGAGTCTTTAATTGGGTCAAAGTTGTTACCTGCGTAGCATGTGCCGATGGTTTCGAGGCTGTTGGTATTGGCGGTTGAGGAAGAGGGTTTGAAGGCGATAAATTTTTTGTTTTCTATTTTGGCGTTGTTCATGCATCGTTGGAGGGACATGTTGGAGCCAATTTGGGTGAAGTTTTTGACTGTTGGATTTATTTTGCCAATATAATAATTTACCATTATTATTATTATAAGATTTTAATATGATTTTAAAGGAAAAATTTGCACTGAATTAGGCTCAGCAAATGTATAACTCGCTGCAAATACTTTTGCCAAATCCTTCACCTTCTCCCTAAAAAAATTATCTACATTTCCATACTTCTGTATAAATTTCTCATTCTGCATCATGTAAAACATAAAAGCTACATACAATAACGCTATACTCATTTCATTCTTTTCATTCATCGCCTTCGTTATATTCTGCAACCATAAATTATAAACATCCTGTGGAATTGGCTCCCCAATAAAATACATCCAAGACTCATTCAAAAATGCAGATGGCTCCATCCCTACATTCTTCCTATATGAATCATACCTTTGACATACATTTGTAATATTTTCTTCCAATCCAGATATCATTGGCAATTTGATATAATTCCAATAAGGAGATGTGGCAATATCTGTTGTCTCTAAATCTGTCACATTCAATTTCTCAAACTTAAATTTCGGATCATTCAAACTTATACCCTGCTTCTGTAACATCTCCAACCATAACCTAAAAAACTCCTTCACTAAAGGACTCTTTATCGTATCCAATTTTCTCTGCACCTCCCTCGGAAAAGTCATCAACTTCCCATCAACCACAAAATCTAAACTAGCCATTGGCTGTGGCTGTATCTGCTGTGGCGGCGCTGATCCATCATAATAATAAAATGGTCCATTACTATCCATCACAAAATCTCTCTTGATATTTCTATTGTCACCTTCTTCATCATAGGCTTGTTCTTCGCCTTCTGGACAAATACAATCGCCGTCTGTGTCTCCCTCTAAAATATTTTTCTCATTATCTATAAAATTCTTAATCTTTTGTTCATAACTAGATATTTCTCTTAACATTGGCTTCACAAACTCTTTAAATGTTTTCTTCCTTAATACAAACATATATACCAAATAAATTATGATCACTATAACACATATACTACCTCCCAATGCTGGACTTATCATATTAGTTAACATTAGGGTAACTGGAATGATAAGAATGATGATAACAATGAAGAGACCGATAATAAGTTTTTTGTTGAATTGTTTACGTTTTTCGCTTTCTTCGTTAAGTTGGATGATGCGTGTTTTGAGGGCAATTTGGTCTTGGATGGTATTGAGTTGGTCGAGTTGTTGGTTAAGTTTTTGGTTATTGGTTTCGACGAGGGTTTGTTGTTTATTAATAAAGTCAACTTGTTTGTTATATATGTTTGCGTTAGTGGAGTAA
>Ga0194123_10004828_pt1 | contig 14963 bp, 12 predicted proteins | sample TA2MahsurfametaG_5_FD_155479 | JGI IMG/M metagenome (GOLD analysis project Ga0194123, IMG submission 155479) | Freshwater microbial communities from Lake Tanganyika, Tanzania - TA2015023 Mahale A surface | ecosystem: Environmental > Aquatic > Freshwater > Lake | place: Tanzania: Lake Tanganyika... | reverse complement strand
TCATTGACTTTAGTATTGAATTCAGCAAAATTGGTTTCGCGCTCATCAATAACTGAACTGCTACTACCGACCGTATACGAACCGCCCCCTACTTCAATCGTGCCCGTCCTTGGATTTAGTTCGATTTTAGCCTCTGGCGCCTCCTTTGGAAGCGTGATCTGAAAGTATGCTACTCCGTTAATTCGCGTATAATCGGCATTAATCTGCTTCCCATCCACGAAGTCATGCACGTGACGCAGAGAGAGGTCATGATCCCGGAAGCTCGGCACAAGAACCACTTCCTTTATGAGCTTCTGATTTTCAAATCGTTGCTCATTTTGCTTGAAGTAGATGTTTAGGCCTGAGCCAAAGAAGCCTGTCGATTTATATTCCCAATAGGGCCCGACTTTAACCTCATCAAGTCGGGAAATAGATATTTCTTGCCACTCGGTCAATTCGATAAACTCAAACTTGGGCTTGAAGAATTGAACCTTCCCTCCTGCCGCGACTTGATGACTCTTACGCGTAGCGATACCGAAGAACTTTGCTTTGAAGTACTTAGTCATAACTCTTGAACTTCAACAGTCTCCTCCGTTTTCGAAAGCATATTGGTCAACATTACTTCAACGCGACGATTCATAAGGCGCCCTTCCGGAGTATCATTTTTATTCTTTGGCTGATCTGGGCCAAAGCCTCTCGTTTTAATCCTTGAAGACTCTACCCCCAACTTAACGAGGAAGTCTCGAACGGCATCTGCCCTTCGTTGAGAAAGATCAAGGTTATGATTACGATCCCCCACATTATCAGTATGGCCGTAAATATCTGCTTTGACATGCTTATTCTTTATAAGAAATTCGGCTAATCTCTGAATATCGGGTAAAGAACCAGGGACTAAAATATCCTTATCCGTCTCGAATTGAACATTGGGAAGCTGAATTAAATCTGTGGTTTTGGTGTTATTCGTTTTTAAAAACTTGGTAGTGTCAATTCGCACCACCTCAATCGTATCAACGCGCTCTTTGACTACCTCCACAACTACAGTATCGTGGATGTAAACAACTTGTTCGCCGGAAGTTCGCTCACAATTTCGGAGCATAGACAACAGGTACAACAGCAAAGCAAGAAGGCCTAGAAGTCCAAGAATTCGACCAAGCCATCCCATTGAAAAACAACCGCCCGGCTGTTGGGCGGCATTAAAACAACCACCCAAAGTGGATGGACCACCAAGGCGAGAAAGACCGCCAAAAGGTAATTGTTTATTAAAGCAGCCAGACTGATCCGGAGCAGTAACTGACCCGCCTATCGAATTAGTTTTACGACTAAAGCAGCCTTTTGTTGCCGCCACCACTTTATAAATGAGTGTATCAGCTTTTACCTTTTGAACTATGGCCTCTTTGATTAACTCCTCATCTTCAATAACTTGAATGAAGCCCTCTCCAGTAAACTTGCCTGATTTTCCTTCTTTCGCATAAAATCCTCCATTGCCACTGTTGGTCCGTAAACCGTCGTATGTGTAAAACGCAGCAAATGAATCAAAATACAGGTACCTCCCCCCTTTTGTCTCTGCGCCAGGATATACTTCTATAAAATCGCGTGCAAAAACCCTTACAACATGAAAATCCTTAATTGAATGCAAATAGCTCTTACACTTGGAAACAACTGTGTTGCACCTAATTTGCTTTTCAAACTCGTCAACAGAGATAGCCTTAGCATTGAAGAGCTGAAACTTAGGTTCTAAAATAACCTCATAAAGTTTACGACGTCCATTGCTATGATCTGTATAGTTCCCCAAAGAGAACTGAGACCTGAACTGCCCCCGGTAGTAGCTGTACTTTATTTGCTTGGCCATAGCAACTTCAAAAGTTCAGCGTCATTTTTTACTCGAGCAGCTAATTCGGGACGTTTAACCGAGTTAATTGGATAATCCAAATAGGCACTATTGTGCGGAAACTCAGCAACTGCGCCATATTTAGCAAACTCACCAGCCATTAACGCCTCTAACGTTTGGAATTCTTGGCGCGCATCTATCTCAAGACGTTCATTTAGAGCGTCTTGGTAGGTGAATTTTGGTAAAAACTTAAGAGCCAACAATAATGCAACCGGTAAGAAGACTATCGAGCCAATTAATAAAATCAAAAATCTCGTTAAGCTAGTTTGCAGTAAATCAGAATAAACCGCAACTGGATAATGCGTATGCTCGCTTGCCTCCATGTCCGACTGGATGCTTGCCGCAAAACTTATCGTTGAATTATCACTTTGTGTAAGGCGCCTTAATTCGTCCCTTTTATCCTCTGCGATTTTTTCAACTCGCTCGTACTGCAAAATTCCCGAGATGGGCATTGCAATTAGCAAAGTGAGAACCAAGACAATTGCTATGCGAACAAAGGAACCAACGTCAGGTAGCCATTTGACAGTCCAGCTCTTTTTGGCGAATCGTGGTGGCCTCTTTATGCTGAGCAATAGGACTCGATATAAAAATCCGAGCAAAACAGGGAAAATCACAGCTCCGACTACTATGGTAATCCATCGGTCGTCAATGTAGTAGAGATTGACTGCTCCTGAAATGGATGCTAGCAAGAGAAAAGTCCAAAATCCCAATCCTACAAAATGGTACAGTGAACGCTCTAACGCACCACACTTCTCAAGTTCAGACAACTCAAGCCCCAAGACAAAGACGCCGAAGTTCATTTTCAGAGCTTCAACGTTTCGTAGAATTGTTTTGGAGTTTCGTCAATTTCCTTTAACTGAGCATTCTTCCAAGAACCAATAATCTTTCCAGTCAGTTCTTTTTGCGCTTTTAAAGCATCTTCCTTCTCTTTTTGAATAGCCTCAACCTGAAGGTATCGGTACGTCTCCATCAGAAGCGCTCCTTTCTTACCTTCATAGAGATGCTCTTCACGGATAATTCCGTTTTCAATGTTCTGCTTAAAGTTAAAATTCTCTACCATGTAATCATAAGCCCCTTTATTCATCATCATTTTAAAAAAAATTGGGCCCATTTCTATACAGAAAAGCATCGCTGTAATGAAGATTGAAACCCACCCCCCTATTTCATGGCTTATATCTATTCTCGCCAAAAGACCATCGTATTTGTTCGCTTTTGCTTCGTTACCTTTTAATTCTTGCTCATGATTCTCAATACATTCTTCTCGACGATTGTTTAAGATCTCTAACTGTTTAGAAGATCTCCTGTCATAATCTTCTATTTGTTTAGCCTTTTCATTCTTCAAAGCCTCTAATTGCTTCGACCTAATACCGTATCCAATTCCTGATCCAGCTCGTCCCTGCATTTGATCTATGAACTCCTTCTCGGCGGCTTTCTGATCTTCGACTAATTTGTTTCTATCCGACTCAAATTTGGCTATATCCTTATCAATCTCATTCATTGCCCTATTAAATCTCTCATCTGCTGAACGATCTAGCTTTTCTCGCTCTTCGTTAATTCTTGAACTCAATTCTAAATCTATTTCCGTTTTTAAAATTTGTATTTCCAAAGGTGCGGACATAACCATTCCTAATACAAATGCGATAAAAAGTCTTGGTATCGCTTGAAAAAACTCTTTCCAAGTGACATTATCCGTTCCATCACCCTTTCCAGTACTGGAAACAATAAATCGATCGAGATTAAAAATCATTAGCCCCCAAAGGAATGCAAAGACGACGGATCCAACATTGAATACAATTGATGGACTGTCAGGGCTGTCTACCCCTTTAGGCCCAAACGCCGTTCTAACAGCAATCCAACCAGAAAGAACGGCCAAAGCGCCGGTTGCCAAAACAATACCACCAATACCGGCATACTTTACTCGATCTTGCTTGGGTGACCTCAGTAAGAAATACTGGTCAGCCCCTGCACACCACCACAAGATTCGTGTAAAGCGCCTGACCGACTTAGGGTCGTAATTAAAATACTCTGTTTGACTCATGATCTTTTAAGGAGCTTAACGTTTAGGGGATTTGGTTTAAAGATACTTTCGTGGCTTGAATCGAGGATTACGAAAGGCGCCACTCGCTTAAAATCTGATGCGTTGAGATTAATTTTCAAGGTTCGACTTAATGATGAAGGTAATGAGGTGTCGACATTCAAAACCTTAAATGTCGGACTAATAGGATTCTTAACCCTTGCTGAGAACCTTGAAATCTCGAAGCCAAAAGGTTGAATTGGGTTATGTATCGTTGGAAAGCGAAGTTTCTCGAATCTTAGACCGAGCGGCCAAACACCAAAAAATAAGGCATACGAAGACCCCTTTTGTGGAGCAGCCACAAGAACTTCCTTTCGACCTAATATAAAAAGACTCCTCGACTTGAACTCTGAATTGCTACGATAAAAGGTGATTTTGAAACGAGACTTGACTCCCGATTGAACCTTGTCTCTAGGAATCACAACATTCCCAAAGTAAGCCATAGTCCATTTCGGGATGCTTACACTTATTGCGAGTCGAGAGGCTGATTGCATATGATTTACTGAATACGCTAGTGTTCAGGGCAACTAGACCGACCTCACTGCCCTTACAAAGTTTGTATAACCAATATTATCAGATACCGGCGCATTTGAATGTTCAAGTGGAAAAAAGCAGACATAGTTACCTTCACTACTCCAATAACATGCGTCCTTAAATAAGGTATCCTGTGTTTCCTTCAAATACTTTAACTCAAGCCGCGTAGGTAGCCTCCAATCTTCGCCAAGACCAGAGCAAAGGGATTTCGCGGTATCAAAATCCACTTCATGATCAAAGTCAGTTGAAGCTAACTCGATTAACCCATTTAAAGTTTTACATATCATAGCACTCAGATCTTTCTGCAACGATGTTCAATATACTGCGAATTTTAGAATTTTAAGTTACGAACGCATTCTCATGACACTCCATAACCTCCAAGTACCTTACAAGAGTTAGAATCTTCCTATTTTATTCCCCTCGAATAATTGAAACACCAAAAAGGTAGGTTAGTACTTTCTTAGGGAAATCAAACAGTATTTGCTGAAACTTGTCCCACAATTTAAACTCACGACTTTACTGGTCGCTAACATTGGATTCAAGTATGATTTAGACCTGCTCTTTATCACCTCCACTATTTGCCAATAGGTTCAATACCTCTTCTATATCACTAATTGTAGAGGCAATATCAGGATGATCTGAGCCTAAAATATTCAATCGTATATCTAAGCATTGCTTGTAGAATTCCAGCGCCTTATTATATCCACCATTCAATTTATAAACTCCACCAATATTATTGCAAACTGCAGCTACATCAGAATGCTCCTTTCCATGTAGCTTTAACAATAGGTCGAAACTCAGTTGGTAGTACTCTAGCGCTTTGTCGTATTCACCTTTATTTTTCCATGCAATAGCAATGTTGTTAAAAGTCGACGCCACATCTGGATGTTCCGCCCCTAATGTCTTTAGGCGTACACTCAAACACTGCATATAGAACTCCAACGCCTTGTCGTATTCGCCCTTGCTATTCCATATTGAACCAATGTTATTGTATGACATAGCCACAAGCGGATGCTCTAGACCATGTGCTTTTAGCCAAATACCCAAACTCTGCATATTGAACTCCAACGCTTTATCGAATTCGCCTTTGTTTTTCCATACTACACCTACATTATGATAAGTCGAAGCCACATGTGGATGCTCTGACCCAAGGGACTTTAATTTAATATCCAAGCACTGTTGGTAGAACTCCAACGCCTTGTCGTATTCGCCTTTGTTTTTCCAAACTATACCTATGTCCTGATAAGTCGAAGCCACATCTAGATGCTCCGCCCCTAGTGTCTTTAGGCGGATACCCAAACTCTGCATATAAAACTCCAACGCCTTGTCGTATTCGCCCTTGCTATTCCATATTGAACCCATTTTATTGTATGACATAGCCACAAGCGGATGCTCTAGACCATGTGCTTTTAGCCAAATACCCAAACTCTGCATATTGAACTGCAACGCTTTATCGAATTCGCCTTTGCTATCCCAAACTACGCCTATGTTGAAACACATTCCAGCAACTTCAGAACTCTCTGACCCACGTGTTTTTAGTATGCTATCCAAGCACTTTTGGAAGAACTCCAACGCTTTGTCGGTGACGCCTTTGATTTTCCAAACTACGCCAATGCCGTTGTAGGACATTGCCACATCAGGATGCCCTAATCCGAGGGTTCTAATTTGAATTTCCAAACACTGTTGGTGAACTTCTAACGCTTTATCGTATTCACCTTTGTCTTTCAATACTACCCCAATGTTATGGTACGACGAAGCCGTATGCGGATGCTCCTCACCTAGAGTTTTTTTTCGGATAGCAAAAGCCTTATGGAAAAAATCCAACCCTTTATCGAGGTCACCTTTAATAGTCCACACCCGACCAATTTGATGATATGCTGTGGCTACACTAGGATGCTCCAATCCTAAGTTATTTAGAATCATATCTAAATACCTCTGATTATACTCTAAAGCTTTGTTATAGTCGGCTAAGTGATGAAATACGGCACCTAGACTCTTACATATTTCAGCATCATCTTCGTATAGGATACCGTTTTGCTCTATCTGAGATAAGAACTTTTCCCCATCTTTACGGTCAACCAAAAGAATGCCCTTTAAGCCATATTGAACGGCATTTTTAGAGGAAAAATCACTCCTTCGCAATGCTTCCATTGCCATTTCTTTACGAAGCGGATGCAAGGTTAATTCTTCTAGGACCTCATCGACCTTGAGTAACACGATCCAATCATTCTCGGTTGGTTTCTGAAGCAGAATATCCAATGTTTCTTTGACTCCTGAAGTCTTTAGATGCAATACAATTGGGGTGGTGCATACATCAATGAACTCTTCGCCCAAATCAATCAGCTCGCAGACCAAACCCAAATTCCCCTGAAGGGCAAGCTGCTCTAAGTAGTTCCCCACTCCCGCTTTTTGAAGCTTGCTCCCTGATTGCAATAGACTTTTAATTGTAGTCAATTCAATGGCCGGCTGATGATTGTTAAGTTTCTTGCCCAGTAGGTACAATAAAGCACCTTCGACAGTTAGCCCAACGCATGCATTTAAGTCCTTTACATAGCGACTTATCCAGCCCAAATTTCTAAGACGCGGATAAGGTGCATTCAACTGGTCGGTCGTGAAATACCCTTTTAGCCGGTCATCATTAAGTACGTCGTCGAGCAAAAGTTCATTCTCTCCTTTTTCCCAAATGGCCTCAGCGAGGGTGCTAAAGAAATGCTGCTCTTGTTCAGAGAAGGACGCCAACCAATCGCCCCAAACGTCCAAATGCAGTGTACCTTTTTTCGGAAGTACTTTGCCCTGATAGGTTTCCAAAAACAACCGAAGGACTAAAGGATTGGATAGTTGATTGTACAAGGAGCGATCAAATGTGGCCAGATCGTCAAATGCAAACTGCGGCTTGAATTTGCCCTTGTCCTTCTTTACATAAAAGTCCCAGGCCTCCTTCATCTCTTCCATGGAGAGGGCCGTAAGCCAATGGACAAAGGCGCTTACCTGTAGTTCATTATCCTTATTTTCTCCGTAGAGATGGCTTACTTGTTCCGCAGTAATAGAATAACGATTGACCTCGGCGGAGTTATTGGCTCTGGTGCTCACCACAAATTTTAGACTGCCCGGAGTAAAGCACTGTGAGATTTCAAATAGCTCCTGCCAAAGTGATTCTGCATTGTGCGCTTCGTTCAATCCGTCGATCAACACCATAGTTGGAGCCTCTTGTGTACCCGCGATTGTGGAGTATTCAGCTAGGCCTAGGCTGGAATCAATGTTCATCAGGTAGCACAACTGGTTTGCCAGGCTGGTCTTTTCCATTCGACCTGCTCGAATAAACAAGGTGGGCAAATCGAACGAAGCAAACTGCTGCTGCATTTCAACAAGTAGATTCGTCTTACCACTCCCTGCCTCAGCAGCCACAACAAAGATGTTCGCACGAGCACCAATCCACTGACGCAACTCAATCTCTATTTCCTTCCGATGTACATAAACTCCCGGTATGACCTTCTTTTCAGAAGTAAGCGTTTCATAAATCAAACTGTTTTCTTCGCGCACCCGGGCAAGAAAAATCTCTTTGGTAAATGCTTCCGGCGAATAGGGTTGCTCCTTTTGCTTATCGCGAAGGAGGATGTTGAGTCGCTCAAGTATTTTCCCTGAAGTTTGCTTCTCCGTTCCTTCTGGACTGAAAAACTTGATTGTTCTACCTGTGTAGGACTCGTAGGTTAATATTTGCTCTTTACCCTCCTTGGCAATCGCAACTTCACCGGGAACGATGAAGAACGGAAGGATGTCCATCGATTGACCAAGTGGGTTTTCCATCCAAACGTTTCCTGAAGCCGGAGTTTGCTTCTCACAACTTTGAATCTGATCCGATACCAAGCGATACGTCTCCCCGTGTTCTGTTTTATACATGGGGTAATCGACGCTGTACGTCATCCGCAACAACAAATCCCTGAAAATTGGATAGTACTCATTCCACAGATTCTGAGCCGTTGTAGGGTCCAATGTCAGACCGTGTCCCAAATACCGATTCCTGAAGTTAATGAGCATTCCAATGGCCGTGGCCTCTTGCTTCTTGTACTGAATGTCACCATTACCATCAATAAACTCAATCTCGCCTTTAAAGAGCTTTCGCTTCTTACCCGTTTCAACTTCGTCATAGTACTTCGGTAATTCGGGACAGAAGAACGTGTGGTTGTTTTGCTCAAGGTAAGCAATGGTCTCGCGTATGAAATGGTTCCAAGTACCGAAGGAAGGTTCCGCAATGCTGGACTGAAACAACGCCACCATGCGCTTATCCTTGAATGGGCTGTTAAAGAACTCCGATGCCGCCACCAACCCCATGTACTTGAGGTAGTTCAAAAAGGTATCCTTCAGTAAATTCACTTTATCGCCCAGGTGCTGTTCCGTAACGGCACGCTTCAAAGGATAGGCGATTACATAGGGCAGGTTAGCGAATAGACTCAATTCTTCTTCGCTGAACGAAAACACCTCTACTAGTGGCTCGTCACAGAAAGGACAATCCATCGCCGAAGGATATGCCTTACCCTTCTTATTCTCAGGTGCGCTGCACTCCGTATTTGAACAGACAAAACTCATCTCAATTGGAATTGTATTTCACTCCTTTGGTTTTGAACCAAGTTAAGGACTCAAGTCCTATACTGAAGCTTTAAAATAAAATTGTAATTTAACAATCTCAAAACAAATTCAAGACAACTGAATATAATTCATGTATGGTGAACAAATCATTACTCTTCACAGTTTTTCGTTTAAAAAATAACGTAACCTTTGATGCAGACAAGAATGATATCACACCTGATTCCCTTTTCAAATATGGAAAGGACCGATATTTTCGTTTTTTAAAAAGTGATATTCTCAATCTTGATGATGCCAAAATTCGTAGGTATCAAATAAATAAACAATTTCTTATCGGTGATAAAAAAAGTATCGAATTAGAAAATTTTTATCTTACCATGATAATTTTTCCAGAGCAACAAACTGGGTTTTTTCTCTTCGATTACCATTGGACATCAATTAGTAACGATCCTTTGAGTGAAATAGCTCACTTTTATGAACTCCGATATTTAGGTATAGATGATAATCGTAGTAAAACGAAAGATAATGCTGGAAGGAGCGAAAATTTATTAAAAATAAAGAACACGACTACAGAATATACATGGCATGACATTATAAATTCTGAATTTTCTAATGCTCCGAATCTATTGGAAAATATAGAATTTTACTCAAATAAATTAGGCCGTTTACATTTAATTGACTACAATTCCATAGACTTAAACAATGAAGAATTCTTCCTTAAGGCATATAACGCAATAAGAATTGTTGGAAAAAACACGGGCGAATCATCGAACGTACAAAGTGATATGACATTGTATACTGATCCAAGAATTAAATCTCTTGCAATGAACGAGGGATTTGTTATTTTTGAGAAAGGGTTAACTGCAAATAAATTACATGAAAAATATGCTCCAATTCTGTATCTGAGTATTATAACTAAATTAGCTTTTACAGACATATCCTATCGGCTTCTTGCATTTGATAGCGAAATAAGGATCAATCCTCGAAAAGGAGTAAAAAAATCAGAAAGCATAGACAACATAAGGGAACTTAGGAAATACTTCTTACTAATTAAATTCAGTTCAAAAGTCCCAATTTCGAATTACAATGAAATTGAGAAACTTCGGGCATACTTTTTACAAAAGTTTTGCAGTGATATTGACTTCGAGATGTTCAGCGATTCACTAGAAGATTTGTTTGCTTTTTTACAAGATGAAAGAGACCGTGAAGATTCAAACAGGAACGAAAAAATGAGTTTGATTTTAGGCGTATTGGGAATTACCGGATTCATTTCATTCATTTTTGACTACATTTTTGTCAAAGGTGAAGTGCGCTTGATCGATTATTTAAAAGGTCCAACTACTTGGTTTCCAATACTATCATTCTTTTTAGTAACTGTGTTATTTTATCCTCTTATTAAAAAAAGATAAGTTTTAGTTAAAAAAATTTTAAATTACCTCTGTTATTCATTAAGTATGACTATTTATGATTAATTTTACTAAAAACAACGACAGCTTTTTTCTTTTATTGGGCTATAATTATATAAACAAATGCGAAAAGATAAGACTGCCAGTCACAAGAGAGGAAACTGAGTACATGGCATCCTTCTTCACTGAAGAATTCGCAACCGCCATAGGAAATTGCGAAAAGGAATGCTCGTTTGGTTCTTTCAAGGTGACTGATGCCCCCGATCATCCATTTGGGTGGACCGATTCGCGTCCAAGGACGCTACTTCATTATAATGAAAGAAGCTGGCATATGATTGTGCCTGAAATTGTACAAATAGGTAAGCTTGCCCAAAGGGCTTTGGATTCCAATGAGTGAGATTTTTTCAAAAGAGACTATCCTTAAAACATACCTTGATCTAAAAAATAAAAAATATTTAGATCGGAAAAAACAATTGCCCATTGGCTTGGATGGTGTCAGTTCTGATTCGTTCGAAAAAAATCTTGACAATTCCATAAACGAAATTTACCGCAAATTGCTGCCACGAGAAGGAACGATTCCCTATTCATTTGCCCCCCTGTTACGGATCCACAGAAGCAAGACAGAAGGAGGAGTTAGAATGTTGCATATCCCAAGATTGAGAGACCAAATCGTTCTTCGCATGATCCACAATGAAATTTCAGGCCAACTCGACCTTAATGCAATTGGTGTTACCCTGAAATCCCCCTATGCTTATGTCAGGGAATTTGATTTGTACATGAAAGACAAAAGGAACGTATTCGTCCTTAAGTCTGATATTGCGCAGTTTTACGATTCTATTCCCCGTAATCTTGCCATAGCAAACTGTAAAAAATACGGCATACGAGCTGAAATCATCCAACTTTTGGAAAATTGGAGTGAGTCATTAACGATCAGAAACGCTTTCATGCAAGGGTCAGTTGAAACCAATGATTTTCAAGGATTGCCACAAGGATTGAGCATTTCTTCCATTCTAGCAGAGCTATATGCCAGACAAATTGATGTGGAATTCTATTCGGATTCTGGATACTTCAGATATGTGGATGACATTGCAATTGTTTGTGATGATCTTGTCGAATCTAAAAAGATCCTTGAAAAACTTAGATATACAGTAAGAAATCTTGGCTTGTATCTGTCACAAAGCAAGACTGAAATTGTAAAGTTGGAAGACGGATTAAATTGGCTTGGATTGATACATTATCCCGATAAGAAATTCATCAATCCGGAAAAGATTGCCCAAACATTTAAACCGATTACATCTATCCAAAAGGTCTTTGCCCTCAAACTGCAGCAACGCGGCGATAGAAGCCAAAAAATCGAAGTGATTTCCGAAATGATCACGGAAATTGATGGATTTATTTCAGGCCGAAACCAGGTCAGACTGAGATGGTACTCATTATGTGAGGATATTGGCCAATGGAAACAAATTGACAGATTTATTCATGGAACTATAAGATCATGTATAAGAAAGGCTGGTTTGAATGAAGAAGATTTACCTTCACTGCCCTCAGTTCATTTGAAAGTCTTATCTTATAAAAAATTAAGGGAGTCAAACACAAATGCCGATTAAGGGTAATGCGCCATCTGTTAAATAAACAAATAATGCCAACTAAGGGTCAATAGCGCTAATGACTCCCTTTCTCAAAATATACTGCATCATTATTAAGATATAGATTTTCATCATGGCTGACAAATTGCAATCGAGCCAGGTCTTTGGCTCTATCATCCCTCATGAAACCTGTCAAATGATAAAATGAAACTGCAATTTCAGCTTCAATCAATTTAAAATCATCCTGATGTGTTTGCGTTTTCACGAAAATTTTCAAACCGCTACCACTTGGTGTAATAAATGAACACCATACCCAAGTAATCCTCTTACATCTTTCTTTCAATGCCGCAGGATCATTGACATTATCAATATCCAAACAGATGATTCCAGAATACCTCGTAAGTCCTTGGTTATTTCTCATATTGAATACACCAGTTGGAGTAAAACTTGGTAGTTTCTTCTTATTTATTGAGTCTTTTTTGCACTCTTCTATTTCTTTTTCCCATTTCGGACTTTTGATCATATGAAAGATTTCCTCGATGCAAACAGACGAGTGAGGATGTACAATTTTAAGGTCGTTAAAAAAACTGACCCAAATTTTATCAAATCTTTTCATCGATACAAAAGGATAGTATGCGGTTAAGGGCTGCGTGAATAACAATAAGATCCTTTCCTACTGGCATTTCTGGCCTTCTTTCAATTTTTTCCTTATAATGTGCGGCTTCATTACCAAGTACTCTAATAACCTGACAATAGATAAGTACCCATGGTGAAATTCTTTTGTTTTCTTCCAATCGTTCTATATAGGCGAACAAATTTCCGCTTTTTGGTTTTAAATCATATTTTTTACATAGTTCAAGACAAATCCCCTCAACTAGCGCTCTGCTCTGAATTAAATCGGCAGCAAGCGATGGAAAGTTCGATTGAAAAGATTCTCGGGACATTTGTATAAGATTTACCAGTGATTTGCTTTTGGTAGAATTAGCTAAAGAAATTAAGATACCCACATTTGTACTGCGCAATTTCAGCGCGTCCCCGAATTCCGAATTGTCATCCTTACTTTCCGCCGCTTGTGAATCCCATGCTCTCTCAATTAAGTCAGTCCGAATGCCTCCACCATAACTAATTATTGCCTTATTAAACTGGTCATTTCTAACAATCCAATCACTCAACACTTCTGTAAATATCCTGATTCTCAACTTGTAGAGATTGTCTGCCGAAAATTCATCATGACCAAGATTGGCAATCAATCTTTTATCAATAAGATTATTACCAATATCTGAAAGAGCGATACTCTGATTGGAACCAACTATATTTACTTGGGAATAAAACGACAAGAATGCACTTAAGCCTGACAAGATAATTCTAAAGGTTTGAGACAATAGAAGTTCAAATTGGTCTTTGTCAACTTCCTTATTTTGAAATGAATGAGCTAGTATCCATAGGGGGAAATTGAAGACAACGATATTGGGGAAGGTATCATCAATATTTCTTTCACTTATCCACAGACCCCAATTTTCCACTTTATCACCTTGCTTGGACAATTCAGACTTTGAAATATTGAATTTAAAATAATCAACATCTTTGTGGCACAAAGGAATAATACGCTTCCAATGTTTCAATTCCCGATTGGACGATGCTCTTATCTCACGAAGAACTTTACTCCCTTGTTCAAAAGGCGGAGGAGAATCACCATTGGCTGCAATAACAATTGTTGAAACATCATATTTGCTATTGATTGATTCATCACTATTGTCAAAACTGATCAAACCCGAAGAAATGATGATTTTCTTCTCTAGACCATTTCTGTCGATCACAATCTCTATTTCTTTCATAATAAAAATCTATATTTTTGAGCTGTCCAAAGAATGAAAACTGAATTCATGCGTCTTTCTCGATCAAAAGTAGAACTATACATAGAATGTCCCCGCTGCTTTTTTGCAGACGTCATTTTGAAGAAAAAAAGACCATCAACACTTCCATTTACCTTGAATAATGCCGTTGATTCACTACTGAAAAAGGAATTTGATGAATTCCGGCAGATAGGCACTCCCCATCCTATTCAGCAAAACACTGGATTTATTCCTGCCGCACATTCAAACTTAGATTTATGGAGAAATCCTTTTAAAGGTGGCATTTCATTTTTTGACGAAAAACACAAATGTACCTACTATGGTGCAATAGATGATATTTGGATTAATGGAAATGGTGAATTTGCAGTGGTTGATTACAAGGCGACCGCCAAAGAAAAACGAGTAACTACTTTGCCCGAATGGGCAACCTCGTATGTAAGACAACTCTCATTTTACAATTATTTGTTGGAAAGAAATGGATACAGAATGTATAAAAAGGGTTTTTTGGTTTATTTAACCGCCATTACAAGTCATGAACGATTGGATAGCCATCTAAAATTTGAAGCAACATTAATTGAAGTGGATTTGGACATGACTTGGATTGAACCTACGCTAGATGACATAGATATTGTTCTCGGTCAGCAACAAATGCCCGAAAAATCTAATACTTGCAAGTATTGTCAATTCATAGAAGACAGGATGTGATACTCCTTGCGAAATCTATAGATTGCTAAAAAAGCGCTGATTTCATCGTCCTGTATTGTATTCCCCCCGAATAATTGAAATACCAAAAAGGTAGGTTATTGCTTTCTTGGGGAAATCAAACAGTATTTGCTGAAACTTGTCCCACTAGTTAGACTCAAGACTTGATGGGTCGCCATCGATTGGATAGAAGTATCAGTTAGACCTCCTCTCAATCACCTCTACAAAGATGTAAGCCCGAGTCTTTGGCTCGGGTTTTTCATTTTTAGCCGCGAGCGAAGTTCTCTTCGGCGAGCAGGGAAAAATGAAAACCTGCTAGCAGCGGGTTATTAAGAATGTGCACTTTAAGTAATTGCCACA
>Ga0194123_10004824_pt1 | contig 14971 bp, 4 predicted proteins | sample TA2MahsurfametaG_5_FD_155479 | JGI IMG/M metagenome (GOLD analysis project Ga0194123, IMG submission 155479) | Freshwater microbial communities from Lake Tanganyika, Tanzania - TA2015023 Mahale A surface | ecosystem: Environmental > Aquatic > Freshwater > Lake | place: Tanzania: Lake Tanganyika... | reverse complement strand
AAACTTGATATCTTCTGCATCTTTATCGGTTATTTCAGGAAAAGGGAGAAGCCTACCTGGAACGTTAACCCCTTTTCTATTTTTGATAACGCCAAAATTTTGCGCCTCTAGCACTACATTATCGAATTCTTTTTTTACTACATGGCACTCAATGTAACCATCATCGATCAATACAGCATCGCCTAATTGAAGATGATCGATCATGAGTTCAGGATCGATTGTGATGCCGTTTGCTTTATTTTTGGAGATTGTTACTTGCAAGCCGGGATGAACGCTGATTCCTTCGGGAGGAACATTTTGCGTTCTAATTTCAGGGCCTTTGGTATCGAGCATGATCGCCAAGGAGATACCAAGCTCTTCTCGAACAGATTTGAGATGCTCTATTACCTTGGCATGTTCTTCATGACTTGCGTGGCTGAAATTAAGACGAGCTACGTCCATACCAGCTTTGGCAAGTGCAAGAATTTGCTCTCTTTGGTTACAAGAAGGGCCTATTGTGCAAATAATTTTTGTTTTGCGAAAGCGCCGTTTAAGCATATAAACGTCATCGTATCAGACGTTGTATGAACTCGCAACAATATTTTCTGCTTGATTTGCAAATGAGTTTTCACGAGTTGGATAAAACCAAGAACCCATCGCTTTTCTTACCCATTCCCATCTATAGTGCTCATTATTGATCTGCCTTAAAACCCTATCTCTTTCATTAACCGTGCTGATAGTGCTATATTTTTGTCTACCATCGTAGGTTAAATCTTCGCTATGAGGGCCAATGACTGCAAAAAATGCTTGCAAGAAGACACTTAAACCTGATTCAGGCGCCTGAATTTTTTCATCTTGAATATCATCAATAGTATCCATCCAATGAATTTTTTGCTTGATCAGCGGAGTTTTTCCCTCCTGGACTCTTTGCTGATCCTCTTCTATGGTATAAAAGGTCATTTCTTTATCTTCTGCATGATGCGTTCTATCATCGGGCTGCCAGATATTGCTTATTTTGAGAACATACTGATCATTTGGAATAGATCCATTTTGTCTAAGTTGCGAAGCACATCTATTAAATAGCTGCGCAGTTCCTTCATCTTCTGCAGGAGCACAAATCTTGATCAACTTTCGAACTTTACCTGTAGGAAGAGCTAAAGCTGCAACTTTTGAAGCCTGTGTTCCCCCTTGACTATACCCGATTAGATCAAATCGTTTAAAAGCAGGATCTCTTTCAACAATATTTTTTATGCGTGGCCAAATTGCTAACACCCCTCTTTCACCTAGGGCCGGCTGGAAAAGACCCATAATTGATTGCCATTTTTGCGCTAGCTGATCAGCATATGCCTGTGTTGGTAAAAATAGCAGCTTAGAAACGTAGCTTGAATGTCTTTGCATCCCCTCACTATTTGTGCCTACACCTGTCGTTTTATCATATGGATTTAATGCTTTCATCGGAACGCAGTAGCATCCTACGGCAGAAACCATAGGTTCTAAGTAGCCATATCCTTTCTTTTGACGGATGACTTTTCCTTTAATCGAAGGTGAGCTTTCTTCTGTAAACGAGCTAACAAGACTTTTCATTAATGTGTAGTCACAATCTCTTTGCGTCATTTTTTCCCAATTGACATGCAAATGGTTTTGCTCAATCCAAATCGCTTCTATTATACTATTGATTTCGCAGCCTCGATTCTGACTTGCTTGGATTTTGCCAAATCTATCAACGAACATCGTAGACATTCTTAATGGAGTCATTACATTCCATATGCTGTCATAATCTTCTTTTGAAAGGTGGTCAAAATCATCATGGGTAAAGTTTTGTACAATTTCTTGCACTTTCTCAAAAGACAAATGGAGATACCCAGAAGATCTTTTGCTGCATGCTTGAAGATCCTCAAAAACTCTTTTCATATCATCTACATGCACAAAACCGGTTAAAGCTAAAAATTTGCTAATCGTTGCTTTTGTTAAAGGCAAACCATGATACTGTAGGTAATGGATGTCGATTCCCATCATTTTGAATAATCTTTCTGAACGATCTAATCCAAAATGATCTATTAAAAATTGAATAGTTTGTCTATTTTGTTCTTTCCATTCATCTGGAGTAATAATTGCAAGAACACAGTCTGGCAAGCGGGTAAAAATCGGCTCGGCAAATGTCTGACAAGAAAATGGATCTTGATTTTGGATAATTACTCGATCAAAATCATCTTTATCTCGAATCGTTTCAGCTATAATATCCATTTTAATTAAAGCGGAATTATCTGAATTCTGAAGATCTTCAAATAATTTATTCATGTGCGTTTCAGAAACTATCTGCTTTACACGATCTATATAAGATATCTTTAAACTAATAAAGATGATGCCCGGAATGATAAGAATCCAAGCAAGAGCCCACAAACTGATTTTAGCTGCGATTTCGATCCATGAAGTTGAAAAATCATCACTTTGCGAAATAAAAGATCCCTCATGCGCTTGAAATTGGGTAATCCTGTTGAAGGATAGTACACGGCATAAAGGCTCAAGTGTTCTGCAAAAATTTAAATTTTGATTATCTACTTCTTCGTCAAATTTTATAAACATATGACTATGAAAAGATCTATCTTCTGCGCGTAACCAATTAGGCGACTCAAACATATCAGTTTATTTTGTTAAAATTTATTAAATATGCTAAATTCTAGCATTGCTCCAAAAAAAAGGAAAGCCTTAATAAATGACTTTATCTCCTTTATTAATTTGTAAAAATGTTTGTGTTCACAATCTTAAAGGTATTAATATAAAATTAACTCCAGGTCAATTTATTGTATTTACAGGCGTTTCCGGTTCAGGCAAATCATCATTAGCGTTTGACACCCTATTTATAGAGGGGCAAAGAAGATACATCGAATCTCTTCCTGCAAGTGCCAAAAGAGGACTAGCTCCTCTTGCTAAGCCCGAAGCGAGCTCTATTTCAGGCATATCCCCTACTATTGCCATAGAGCAAAAAGCAGGGGGAAGAAATCCAAGATCGACCGTCGGCACAATGACACAAATTTACGATTTTCTTCGGGTTTTATTTGCAAGAGTTGCAGAACCTCATTGCCCTTTAAGCGGGGAAAGACTCTCTCCTTTATCTACAGAAAAAATCTTTCACCAAATCATGGAAAGCTTCAGTGGTCAAAGGATCTTACTCTTAGCTTCTTTTGCTAAAGGAAAAAAAGGGGAATTCAAAGAGGAACTTGCCGATCTTACTAAAAAAGGTTTTTTGAGAGTTCGTATTGATGGGTCTATCTACAATCTAGCCGATGAATTACCAAAACTTGATAAAGGCGTTTCTCACACTGTAGAAATTGTGGTGGACCGAATAGTTGCAGATCCTTTAGAAAAAAACCGTCTTCTTGAAGCAATTGAACAAACCCTTGCTCTAGGCGAAGGACTTATGAGTGTTATTTCTCACGACACAAATCAAGAAGTTTTCTATTCACAATATGCGTATTCGCCAAAATCCAAGCTTTTTTATCCTCCTCTAGAACCTGAAGATTTTTCTTTTAATCATCCGAAAGGAATGTGTGAAAGTTGCCATGGACTAGGTTGTGATGTTTGTGATTTTAGCCGTTTAAAACCCTATCCTAGCGCAGCCAAACTTGCTCAAAAAAAGATCGATGAAATCACCAAATTGTCTGTAGAAGAGGCATTTGCTTTTTTTAGTACACTTTCTTTGGATCCGCTAGAAACAATTATAGCCGAGGGTCTTATTAAAGAAATTTCCTCTCGTCTATCATTTTTACAAGAAGTGGGACTTAAGTATTTAAGTTTGGATCGTACCCTTCCCTCTTTGTCTGGTGGTGAGACGCAAAGAGTTCGTTTAGCTTCCCATCTAGGTAGCAGCCTAGTAGGAGCGACCTACATTCTTGATGAGCCTTCTATCGGTCTACATCAAAGAGATAACCAAAAGCTTTTATTAACGCTTAAAAGGCTTCAAAAATTAGGAAATACACTAATCGTAGTTGAGCATGATGAAGAAACAATAGCTAGTGCCGATTACGTAGTAGATATTGGCCCAAAAGCTGGCATATTGGGTGGTGAAGTGGTTGCTGAAGGAACCATCGAAGATATTTGCAAATCCCCTAACTCTCTTACAGGGGCCTATTTAAGCGGTAGAGAAAAGATACCAATTCCCAAAAAAAGAAGAAAACCGAGTGATCAAAAAATCGTATTGAAAGGAGCCAGTCACAACAACTTAAAAAACGTGAACCTCTCCTTGCCCTTGGGGCTCTTTATTGCGATAACTGGGGTTTCAGGTTCTGGCAAATCAAGTTTGATCGACGATACTCTTTACCCTCTTTTGTCGAATAAACTCAATAAAACTGATCTTTTTGTAGGTAAGCACAAAACGATTCAAGGTGCAGAATTATTAGGAAAAGTAATCGGCATAGATCAAACTCCTATAGGAAGAACACCTCGCTCAAATCCAGCAACTTATATAAAAGTATTTGACAATATCCGCGACCTTTTCGCATCTCTTCCTGAAGCCAAAGCCAAAGGTTATACTTCAGGACGCTTTAGCTTTAACGTAAAAGAGGGTTCATGCGCTAGCTGCTCGGGAATGGGCATGCAAAAAGTGGATATGGATTTTCTAGCTGATGAGTGGGTAGTTTGTGAGTCTTGCCAAGGCCAACGCTTTGATGAAAAAACATTAGCTGTCACCTACAGAATGAAAAACATCCATGAGATTCTAGAGATGTCTGTAAGAGAAGCTCATGATTTTTTTGAGCAGATTCCCGAAATACAAAGAAAACTCCATTTTCTTCTTCAAGTAGGTCTCGACTACATTAAATTAGGTCAGTCATCAACAACGCTGTCTGGCGGTGAAGCTCAAAGAATCAAACTGGCAAAAGAACTGATCAGACCCCCTAAACAACACACTCTATACATTCTTGATGAGCCTACAACAGGTTTGCATTTTCACGATATTCGGCTTTTGACAGAAATTTTACAAAATCTTGTTAATATTGGGCATACAGTTGTAGTGATCGAACATAACCTCGATTTGATTAAAACGGTCGATTGGATTATCGATTTAGGTCCTGAAGGAGGTCCAAGTGGTGGTGAAATTATCGCTGAAGGTACTCCTGAACAAATAGCCAAACTTCCAACTCCCACAGGAATTTATTTAAATAAATCTTTTCAACCCCAAAACTATTCATCTTCTCCATTATCTGTAGATCTTTCTCATCAATCGATGATCAAAATTCTTGGGGCTAAGCAAAACACTCTCAAAAACCTATTTGTTGATATTCCCCTTTACCAAATCTCTTTGTTTGCAGGTCCCTCTGGATCTGGAAAAACCTCTCTTGCGTTCGATACACTGTATGCAGAGGGACAAAGAAGGTATACAGAGTCTTTAAGCACCTATGCTAAACAGCTTGTAAAGCCTATGCCTAAGCCAAAAGTAGATGATATCAAAGGACTGATGGCAGCAATTGCAGTAGAGCAAAAAAAACAAGCAGGCAATCCTAGATCTACTGTTGGTACGATTTCTGAAATTTATGATTATTTGAGAATTGTCTATGCACGCCTAGGAACGGCTTTTGCCCCTGAAACCGGTCACAAATTAGAAAAAATTGATCCAAGCTATGTAACAGATGCGCTGCTTGAACTACCTGAAAAAATGAAAATTCAGATTTTAGCCCCATTGAAAGGAAAGTCTCTTGATGAGGTGCCTGAAGGATATTTGCGCATACGTTTAAATGGTGTTTACTATGAATTAGACCAAGAAATCCCCTTCAATCCTAAAGCAAAAAACATTCTTTTTGTTGTTATCGATCGTATTGTAATCAATAAAAACGATAGAAAACGGCTTCATGATGCTGTAGAGACTGCTTCGAAAATTAGCAATGGAATCGTGGTTATTGCCAAAGAAGATCAGGACATCTCTTTCAACCTTAAATTCGCAGACCCTTCAACAGGGACATGTTATCCTTCCATCACCTATCAAACATTTTCCTTCAATACTGAAGAAGGGATGTGTCCAGAGTGCTTTGGTCTTGGCTTCCGTTATGGCTGTCATTTAAGAGATGATCCGGCGATAGGAAAACTTTCTTGCTATGAGCTGTTTGTGTATTTAATCAAAGATCATTTCACAAGAGAGAGTGAAAAGTGGTTTCTTACCGCTTTGAGACTGCAAAAAATCGATCCTTCTATTCCTATCGAAGATCTCAGCAAACAAGATAAAGATTGGTTTTTTCAAGGAACTAAGCATGGCTGGAAAGGAATAGACCATGTATTTGCTTTATTAGCAAAATATGCTTCTGGTGACATGCGCTTTTATATCTCCCCTTTTCTATCAAAAGCAGAATGCACAAGCTGCTTAGGAACAAGACTTCACCCTTTAGCAAGATCCGTTCTTGTCAAAGAGACTTCTATTACTCAAGCATCTCAGATGCCTTTAGAAAAACTTAAAGCTTTTGTAGAAGAGATCAAACAAGAAACTCTCCACAAAACAAAAGGGCTAGAAGAGGTCTTTGATGAAATGATTGACCGCTTAGAATGGATTTGCGATCTAGGCCTTTCTTATTTGAGCCTGCATAGATCGGCTCCAACACTTAGCGGCGGCGAGATCGCTAGATTGCGGTTAGCAGCGAGTCTTTCATCTAAAATGACCGGAGCTCTTTATGTATTAGATGAGCCAAGTGCAGGTCTTCATCCTGAAGATCACCATTTACTTGCCAAAGCTCTTATCAAACTTAAAGAACGTGGCAATACTTTAGTGGTTGTCGACCATAATCCATTGACTGCAGAAATAGCTGATACAATTTTTGAATTTGGACCCCAAGGAGGCTATCTTGGCGGAGAAATCATTGCACATGGATCTCTTGAAGAGCTAAAAAATCGTAAAGAGTCTCTCACAGGACTTTATAGAAGTGGCAAAAAACTCCCCTATTTGCCAAAAAAACGGCGCGTTTGTTCCGAATATCTATCGATAAGAAATCAAAGTAAACACAACATAAAAAATCTCGATATTGATATTCCCCTGCATAGCTTAATTGCTGTAACAGGAGTATCAGGGGCAGGCAAGTCCACATTGGTTCACGGCATACTAGAAGAGAGCCTTAAACAAAACCAGATTCGATGCATCTCCTTAGATCAAAGCCCTGTGGGTGGTACAATACGCTCTGACATCTCTACTTACGTCGATCTATTAACTCCTTTAAGACAGTTCTTTGCCTCTTTACCGGAAGCGAAAATACGAGGTTTAACTCCCGCTCACTTTAGCTTCAATCATCGATATGGGATGTGCAAAAGATGCTGGGGTATGGGAACGCTTAGCATCGATTTACAGTTTCTCCCTTCTGTAAAAACAGCATGCCCTTCTTGTAAAGGTTACAAGTTAGGACCTTTAAGCCTTGAAGTGAAGTATAAAGGCAAACATTTAGGTCAGCTATTTAGTCTGACGATACAAGAAATCAAAGAGATGCTCCCCCCTATTTCCAAACTGATCAAAATCATCGATATTTTGAGCTCTTTTGGACTTGAGTATTTACAACTTGGTAGAGAAACAGTCTCTTTATCAGGAGGTGAAGCTTCAAGGCTTCGCTTAGCAAAAGAGTTAATCAAGCCGGCTAAAGAGCATACTTTTTATCTTTTTGATGAACCCTCTAGCGGTCTACATGATATAGATATTGATAGATTGCTGCCTATTTTCCATAAAATTGTCGATCAAGGCCACACAGTATTATTCATCGAACATAATCTCACAATGATCGCAAACGCTGATTATATTATAGATATGGGTCCGGGCGCTGGAGAAAATGGGGGTAAAATTGTAGGCAAAGGAACAGTGCAAGAAATTATGGAACTTTCAACTTCTACAGGGAAATTCTTGAAGAAATACTTTTCTATGCTATAATTAAGACGCCGGGGAACCGGATGGATAAAGTCGTTCGAATCAGGTCAGGACAGGAATGTAGCAGCCTTAAGGATATCTCTTTATGCCTCCGCTTATCTCCGGCCCATCTTTACTCAATCAAAATTGATCATTAAAACGTTGCCGATAGTCCCATAGTCACCGTCTGAAAGCGTAATGCCCCTTCATACCAAATCGAATAATTCTTGATTTTTGGGCTGATTTGATAAGCAGACATAGCAATATTTTTCATATACATGAACATGTAACCGACGTTGAAACATATGTGCCTATTTACGCGAATAGTAGCAAGCGGATTGATTTCAAAACTGTATGCAGCTCGCAGCAGATTCGGATCGTAATTGAACTGTATAACGGTATCGTTAAAGTCGTAAAGAATACTGGTTTTTTTCATAAAATCAGCGTAAAGACCGCCAAGAAGAGTTACCGACCATGAAAAATAGTTCATAGGCGTTGCTTCTAATTCCACACCTACTAGAGCCCCTCCTAAGTCATTTTTACAAGTTGTATAAAAATGGCTAATATCTGAAGCCCTTTGGCTTGTCATTTGCAATCTATCGTTATAATAGACATAACGAAGCCCTGTATAGGTAGAAAAGCGAAAATAATCCCTTCCTCTTGGCGCTGAATGAAACCATGGACCTATGTTGACATAGTCAAATTGCTGCTTTGAATTGGTTTCTACGTTAGCAGCTTGAACCCAATCGTAAAAATTTTCTACACCATAAACATTTGTTACAAGCGTAGAAGCTTCTGAATGAGCTCCTGTGATTCTTCGCCAATTGACAAGCCCTAAAAAATCTATTTCTACATCCCAATACGGATCTTTAGCTGCCTTGATCGAACCTTTTAATCCATAAGTAAAAACTTTTTCAGCAGCAGAAGCGAGTAGCTGGGGATTGACCGGGTCTGAAGTTACTCCATCTGTTGTCGATACCAAAGTTCTTCTATGCTGCCCTTTTGGATCTTGCCAAATGAACATATAGTCAGCTTCCAATGAGATGGAGTATTCAGAGGAGGGAATTTTATTTTGAATTTTAGTGGGATCTATGGCTAACAAGAATCCCGGCACTGCTAAGCAAAGAAAAATTTGACGCATACGCCGGATCATATCACATACTGTCAAGTTTCGTCTAGATATTGTTACCTTGTTTATTTGTTACTCGTAGTGTATACTATTCATATTCAAATGAGGATAATTTATGAGTTTAATATCTTTTCTGGGAAATAATTTAGGAAGTTCTCTTTTAAATTTTGTATTACCAACTTCCGATCCATTAGCAAAAGATCCCTTATTTGAGCCAAGAGAAGCTTTAGAGGTTTTTGAGCTCTGTTTAAAAAAAGAAGTTCCTTTGAATCACCTCAAAAAAGCTTTTGATCATCTAAGAGCCCTCAAACATCCTAACATTACACAATTAAAATTAGCATTTACTGAATTACTCAATCTACAAGAAGAAGATCAGCTCATTAGAACGAATGAGGCTCATGATAGGTTAGTCAGTGAATCTATCATTCCTTTTTTGAATCAGAAAATCCACGAACCTACTTTACTTGGTAAAACCACCAATGCTCTTACAAGTTTAGTTTTTGGAGTAGCGCCTCCACTGATTGCTGAAATTGAAGAATTCGCTGAAAATTTTCCTAATAACCAAGACCAATTTTCAGTAAAAATTGAAGAATGGAAAGGAGAAATTAGAAAATATCCTATTACAATAACGCAAAAAGCTACAATCGATACATCCTTTAATATTATTGAAAGAGAGCTCCGCGAACAAGTAAATTTAGATTTGATCTTAGCTCATTTAAGTAGACTAACAGAGACTCTAAAAAAAGCGTTGAATAAACAGGGTCTTTTACAAAACTTTCAGCAAGAAACGACCAAACGTTATCCAGCTGCTCAACAAATTTTAAATAAATCCTCACTTGATGAAAAACGGTTCCTTTTGCAAGAAACCATTGAAATTTTTTCTTTGGATCAAGAAGAAGAAGCTTTTGAAACCTTATTACCCAATGCCCTTAACAATTTGCGAAAACTAGGGCTGAGTGATTTATTACTAAATTATCATGCGCATAAACAAAATCCTGATGCAAATTTTATCGAAGAAACTCTACTTCCAACACTTCAAGTTCAGTTACAAGAAACCGATGTAATTACTCCGCTAGTGACTAAAGTTAAAGAAAATATTTTGGGTAAACATGATCCACGTATTGACAACTTTTTTAAAGCTAGCAAGGCGCTAAAAAGATCGTTAACGGAACCGAAAAAAGAGCGCTGCATTCTATGCCTTAATGAAATTCAAGCCCATATTGATGACTACAAGCTTACTGTTTTACAAAAACGAGCTTTATTAGAAAAACTAGAAACTACCACCAACTGTATTGCTAATCGATCCAGCACTCAAAAAGATGTATCAGAGCATCTAAACGATACCGAAAAGTTTGTTTCTAACCATCTTGTTCAAAGAAATATCTTAAGTAGTTTTTCAGCAGCCGCTTCCTCACAAAATACACTAGCAAACAGCGTAAGCGATTCATCAATTGGATCAGAGCTTACTTTGGGTGGAATTCTCGAAACCTTTTTTACTAAAGGGCTTTCTACAGGGCTTTATTCCATTGCTGCAAAAGCTGCTTTAACTGCTTTAGAGCATGCAATAACTCATGTACGTGGGCAAAATCCTTTAGAACTTGACACTCTTATCGATCCTCTTGAAGAATCGATCCATCTATTAGAAGAACAAATCGGATCAGACAATCAAACTTCAAAAGCTTATCAGCACACATTTCAGCAAGTTTGGCAGCTATCGACGCAAAATCCGATTCTACTTGGAGGGATTGAACTGCCTATAGGACTTGATAAAGAAGAAGGTCCAACTCCAGTAGAACAGTTACAAAGAATTGCAGCCAAATTCCAAGAAAGTCACTCCTATCTATACGATAGAGTAATTACTAAAGAGCAAACAGATGCAAAAATTGAAGTTCTTGCACAAACTGCTGCTTGCTTTTCTACCTACCGCATCTCTTTGTTAGCCATTGGAGAGCTTGAGGGCTTTCCATCGTTTTATGAAATGTTAGGAGAAGTTTCTGAAATTAATGATCCTCAAGAGAAAAAAGAGGCATTTTTAACTGTTTTAAATCGTGCTATTCAAGAAAATAATCAAATCAATGTTGTGATTTCTTGGGCTATACGGGCCTTTATGCCGGTAATTTTCTGGTTTTCAGAGCTTTTTTCTAATAACCTTACCGGTGGATTAAAAAATTATTTCAGAAATGTAGTAATCCCTACAGTAAAAAAAGATGTAGATAAAAGGCTCCACTCAGCATCGATTGCATGCATCGGGAAATGCTTTGATGATCTCAATAAAATGATCGCGGATTCAGCGGAAAATCCAAAAGGCAGAGCATGGAATATTAGAGAACACATCCGATTGACTAAAGATCGAAAAATATATAATGGTGAGCGCACAGCTGATGAACTTTATACAGAATTTGCTGAAATTTGCGTTGAAGAAATCATGCCGAAGATCGATTGGACAAGCTCAATACATAGCTGGGATCTACAGTTAAATGCATGGGCTAACGATTCTGATTCTGCTGCGTTTAGTATCTTTAAGCATATAGTTGTATTTCCCCTCCGTTTACCGATTTGGATTCTCGAATATATGGTCGTTTTACCGATCCAGTCAATCATTCAATCTATTTTGACCTGGGGAGCAAAAAAATGCTTTGTAGATACGAATCTTATTAAAGGCTTGATGGATAACATCAAAACTACCCGCTTTCAAGATACGCCTTATGTGCCAATCCTCGATACACTCGCAGGAAGGCTTCTAGATATCCATGCAGCGCAAAAACGTGCAGCAGCGCTAGATCCTACTTTATACAACAGCGATGATGAAAATAAACAGACCATTAAAGATTGCTTAGATCGATTGTTTGGATTTGTTTCTCTTTGGAATCTCAATTCACCAAGACAAATTCGAGACGTCATCCAAGGCCCTCAAGGGTTTTTTGGCGGTGTGCAAAAACTCGCTGAAGATGCGTTGTTACCTCCTATCCAAAACGTCCTTGTAGAGCTTATTGAGCTAGTACAATCTTTGGCCACTGAAGAAACTCAATTAGAGCGATTTCTCTATGAACTCTGTGATGTTGCTAACGATTCTTTCAGTCAAGAAGGCAGGCAACTTTCTGCAGAGGAAAAAGCTAGAAAAGCTCAGCAGTACGTCGACACAAAAAACCTTATTGACTGCACACTGAATGCAATTTTATGGACTGTATGTATCGATGCTACCAATTCTTTAGGCAGCCCGGCTCAAGTACGCTCGGCAAAAGATCATGTTAACTGGCTTAAGGATATATTCTTAGGTTCAACAAAAGGGTATCCATCTGTTACGAAAATGGAACTAGATAAAATTCGATCTTTTGCCCAAAGGCCAAATGAAGCGCGCATTCTAGATGAAGATGAAGGAGGCTCTTTGATTGATGAAGAAGAGTCTATGCCTAATCTTGATGATGCAGAATCTTTTAGCGGTTTAATCCAAGATGAAGATTATGATCTTTTTGATATTGAAAATACTGCGCCACGACTTGGACAAAGAGAGCACTCTTTATATGTACAATTAGATTCTAACCCCCACATCGAAGAAGAACTTTCATCTCCAATGGCTAAAAAAGATAAAGGTGTTATCCAAACATGGATGGAAGCTCTTGATACCTTGTGTGATGATCCAGAAAACGGTAACGAGATATTAAATAATGCCTATAAAGGTTGCTCAGAACTTGTTCAAAAGCTTGAAATTAGAGAAGTTGAGCTGCAAATCAATCCAGGAAGCAGAGCTCCTAAATTAGGTCCTGTAACAGCTGAGCACCTAAAAAGAAAATCTTCGTTGATTTGCGCATCTTTAGAAAAAGTATGTGATCAGTTCCATAGGCTGCATCGTTTATACACCTATCATCAATACTCAAACCTCGAAAATAATCCTGTTGATCAGATTTTAAGCGGTTTTGGAATCGTATTGAATGATGTAGAAATTGATTATCCAGCTCTCGATGCTTGGATAACACAAACACGTCAGATGCCTTATGAAAATTGGCCACTTTCTTTGAATCAAGCTATTGCTGCTATTGAACAGCTTAGAGATTGGGCAAAAGAGGCTGAAGAAAATCGTGAAAGAATAGATTCTCAATTAGAAAAAATAGCAGAAAGTTTTGATCTGATTAGAAGGGAAAATGAAGAGAGCCAGTATTTGCTAGAACAATTTCCAAATACGCGATTGACCCCGCTTATTAATGAAGTGGCTCTACTCAAAAATCATATTACGAATCTTAGAAAAACTGTTGAAGATACAACTCACGTTGAATTCTTACAACTAAATATGCCTAAGGGAGTAAAGAGTGCTTCTGATTTTGCTATGTCTGTATTAAGACAAACTTTATTTAAGGAAATGTCTTCACGCAGTATTACCTTGATTCAAGCTTTAGGCAATTCTGAAGTTTTTGAGATGCTGATTCGCCACCTAGCGATTCGCCCTCTTGTAGAATCTTTCAAAGGAGAAAAAGTTCCCTCCTTTGCAGCAGATGAATAACTAAAAATTAGATAAAAAGATAAAGAGTTTTGGATTTCAACCCAAAACTCTTTTTTTTACTCTTGAGATACTGAAGTTTGGCTTACTTCTTCTACTTGAGAAACTACACTTCTAGTATTCTTATATTTACTTGGATTTTTTTTTGGTGCTGGTTTTGCATTCCCGCAGCTAACTAAAGCAAAAGCGCAAAAAACAGTTGTACCCCAAAATAATGCTTTTTTCATGTTCTTCTCCTAAATGAAATATTAAATAAGTTCAACTACAAGAGAACGTGGGGTGCATTTACCACACTTTTTCTGCTGTTTGTTTTCTTTTTGTTGAGTTTGGCAAGAAACACAACCTAATCCTAAAGCAACTACAGCTGCTAACATTACAAAAATACGCATATTGACTCCTATCTTTCTGTTCTTTTTAGATAAAAAAACCTTTATTTTCTTTCAAGGTATATAATAAAATTACAAAAATGAAGAAAAGATCGATATTTATAGCAGCTACAGGTCAAAACGTTGGAAAAACAACGTGTTGCTTAGGACTGCTGGCCGGACTGCAAAAAAGAATTGCAAGAGTTGGATTCACTAAACCGGTAGGTCAAGAACATGTTATTATCGACGACAAGCTTGCCGTCGATAAAGATGTGCTTTTATTCAAAAGCTGCTTCCATCTTCCTTTCCACATCAAAACCATGAGCCCTATTATCTTTGCTAGGGAATTCACAAGAGAATATCTTGATGGTAAATACGATATGGATTTTTTTAGACAACGAATACTTACCTCTTACGAAGAAATCAGATCCCAAAGTGATGCTGTGCTTGTTGAAGGTACAGGACACATAGGCGTTGGCGATATAGTAGGATTAAATAATGCACAAGTAGCAAGCCTACTTGGACTTAAAGTGATTATTATTGTTCCCGGAGGCTTGGGATCCTCCTTTGATTCCTTAGCCCTCAATATCGCCATGTGTGAAAAATATGGGGCAGAAGTTGCTGGCGTCATCATCAATAAGGTTCTTCCAGAAAAAAAACAGGTCGTTGAGCACTACATGCAAAAAGCTCTAAGTCGTTGGAACATCCCGATTTTAGGTGTTATACCCTATGATGATTTTCTTACTCTGCCTTGCATGAAAGATTATGAGTTTCTCTTTGGCGTACCTATGCTTTCAGGTCAAAAACACCGTTTGCGACACTTCAAAAAAAATAGACTTGTTGCAACTTCCGTAGAGCATTACGAAAGGCTTATTTCTAAAAATCAGCTCATTATTACCCCCGCAACAAGGGATGATATCATCTCAGCTACACTTAAAAGACACTGGCAGCAAGATTTAGAAACAGGTTTTATCCTTACAGGAAGTTCTCCTCCAAAAATTTCACTTGTCGAAGAGATTGTAAAAGCAGAAATACCAATGATTTACGCCCCTATTAACAGTTTCAATGCTATGAAAAAAATCACTTCTCAACAAACGAAAATACGAACTGATGATATAGAAAAAATTAAAGAAGCGATTGCG
>Ga0194123_10004823_pt1 | contig 14971 bp, 12 predicted proteins | sample TA2MahsurfametaG_5_FD_155479 | JGI IMG/M metagenome (GOLD analysis project Ga0194123, IMG submission 155479) | Freshwater microbial communities from Lake Tanganyika, Tanzania - TA2015023 Mahale A surface | ecosystem: Environmental > Aquatic > Freshwater > Lake | place: Tanzania: Lake Tanganyika... | reverse complement strand
ATAGAAAGCAATCAATATCTATATCAACTAGAAGATCTCGCAACAGCCTTCAAAGGCAGATTCTGCGGCAGTCTTCTTGCTTGTGGTTAGGTAGTGCTTATACTCTGAATAAGAAAGCCCTGGATTTGCAGCTGTTCTGCAGTCTCGTCAAAGAACATAGTCTGGCAGTGTCTTCTTATCAAGATTGGCCCCTTGCAACTTGGGCATCTCTCCAATCGGATACAGTTTTCTGTTCTATACCAACTCAATTGATGGCTTATCGTATTCACGATTCCAATCATAGTGGGGCAGCACATTCAGTACCCCTCCTTCGCCGTAATGCGTATAAAGGCTTGTGTACATTTGTAATTATCGATGATATATTGTCTCTTTACCCTCGTGAATGTAAATATGCCCCTCTTATTCGTTCAAAGCGATGCTACTATGAGTATCTCGTGTCAATCTGTGACGGAAACTATCTTCACGCATTTCGTAGTCTTTTCATGAGTCTTCATTTCTTAATCTCAAGGCCCTATCTATTTCTAAAAGAGTCTGTACGGGCCTCGTTTCTCCTGGTATTTGGCTTTTCCCTCTATGGTTATTTTAAGGTTTCCTGCCGAACAGTGCGATCCCGTCGCTACAGGGATCCTGCCTGATAATGCTAATCCAGCATTAGCCGCCTCGTCTGTTCATTTAATCATCTCTTTTCGCAACACGGTCTTTGCTATCTTATTCCAATAAGTCCACTTGTAGTGTTATTGCGGTTATCTGCGTGTCCTCGTGTTCACAAATATAAGAGCACTTCTTGGCTAATTGTCTGTTCGTGGTGTTATGCGTGAAGTTTGCAGATCGGTCGGCATCCGCTTTTCTTTCAATCTTTTTCTAGATCTGTGAGATTGATGCATTTTGTTAGACAGATCTTACCCCTAACATCGTTGACTCCGGGCGAGAGGAACAGGGTTCGTTCTTTGTGTAGATCTTATTGGGAGTTGTTCCTCCCAGCGAGCTGTGTTGCCTTACAAGGCAGTATCTCCAGAAGAGTCGGGCCAGGCTGATTTCAGCCTCCCAACCATCGCTGTAGGCGTCTAGATAGACCTCTTCATATTTGACTGTTCGCCACAGCCTCTCCACCAGGATGTTGTCGTAGCACCGCTCTCTGCCTGTCCAGCTGATTTTTAATCCCTCAGCTTGCAGCCTGGCCACAAAGTCAGAAGACGTGAATTGGCAGCCCTGGTCGGAGTGGAAGATCTCTGGTTGCGGCCACCCTCCAGCGCCATTTCCAGAGCCTTGAGGTAGAACTCTGAGTCAAGGCAGTTCACGAGTTTCCAGCTGAGCACGTTCCTGGAGAACAGATCCACGATCGCCACCAGATAGAGGAAACCCTTCTGCAGCGGGATGTAGGTTATGTCGGTCGCCCAGATCTGGTCCACTGTCGTGACCAGCCGGAGGTCCACCAGACAGGGGAATCGCTCCGATGGGTCTCTTGGAACGGTGGTGCGTTGCTTCTGGTAGATCGACTGTAAACCCATCCGCCGCATGAGGTTTCGTACTCGATCGCGGCTGATCGGAATGCTTCCTCTGGCCAGGTAGTCCACCTTCCTGCGGCTGCCGCTGTAGGGATCCTCTAGGTGGAGAGAATCGATCCTGGGCATGATTTGCAGTGTCGATTCCCGCACCGGTGTCGGCCGGTAATAAAGCGTGGATCTGGGCAGACCCAACAAGGCTATTGCCTACTGACGCTGAGCTCTGGATGGTCGTGATCGACCAGCTTACGAAGTTCACGAGCGTCAGAGCAGCTTTGACTCTTTTTGAGCCACTCCAGCTCAATCTGCAGCTTGCCGATCTGCTGGAATCTTCAGCCTCGTTGACCTGGCTCTCGCCAGTGTCCTTGCTCTTTTTGCCTCTGGTGAACAGCTCGCTGGCGCCATCGAGGAGCTGCCGCTTCCTCTGGCTCACCTGGATCGGGTGGATGGCGTGATCATCGGCGATTTCCTGGATCGTCTTGCGGCCACTGATCGCCTCCATGGCGACTCGGGCTTTGAATTCGGGGCTGTGGGTGAGGCGCTTACTCATTGACGGGAGCCCCGATCAGGGGCGGTACCCCGCCTCAGAGGTTAACGATAGGGCCTGTCCAGAAAAACCAGTCCACCTCACTGTGTGACGTGGACCGGTGATTGCCAGGAAGGATGACGCTCCTGCTGCTGTTCAAGCATTTATCGTCAACGTAGCTGGTTTGAATTCGTCTTCCGCTGGTGGTGGATTGATCCAAACTTCTTCTGGCTGATACCAGCGCCGGAGGCTCAACTCCTGCCTGATCGCTGGCGCTGGGAGTACAGCACGTTCAGGCCACATTCGGCCCTCCAGGGGCGTAGGCCCCTGGAAGCAGCTCAACAAGGAGCGGCAGCATGACTACGACCACCCACACTCATCAGCACTGGACCGATAACGGGGGTCGTCATGTGCTCTCTGCGTCACAAAGTTCAAGCATCCTCGCGAATCTGATATTCAATTTGATGGCAAGCATATTGCAATATCGTGTGCTTCTAAATACACGCTTGCAGCTTTCTTGTAGAATGAATACATTCTTAGTTAAGTAAGTTTGTAATTTACTATGGTAACTATTGCTCTTGGTTCTTCTTGCCTGCGTATATTGTATTGTGCTGTCTAAAGTCAAGTGACTTGGTCGTCTCTGCTATTCTTTCAAGATATATCTATGGGTTGGACCTAACTTGCTATATCATGCCACCCTTCCCTCCATGAGGTTCATGCTTGTCCATTTCTTTATGCGTAACTACTTAACAAATGCCTAGTGACATTCAACCTTTGATAGGCTCATGTCTCTTCTGTGTTCTCTGTACATCAACTCCCAAGCCTATGCTTCTCCCTTGAATTGGCTAGACGCATGAGACTATTAAGGCATCTAGTCTTCTTTCTCAACTAATCTCTATTTCTATCCTTCGCAGCCTTGTGAGTCATGCAACAAGACCCTCCACCACTTTTTAGCGTTGTTATACCAACGCATAATAGAACAAGCACCCTTATTCATACTGTTTCAACTGTTCTTCGTCAAGACTATTGTGATTTTGAAATTATTATATCAGACAACGGCACCACGGACAGGGTCTCATCTATTCGCCATATTCTTTCTGATCCCAGAATAAAGATCCACGACCATTCTGAATTCGCTACAATGACAGCCAATTTTGAGGCTGGAATTGCAAAAGCCAAAGGCAGTTATATTATAGTTATCGGAGATGATGATGCACTTATGCCAGGAAGCCTTAAAGCCATCCGTAACTGTATAGAAGTATCTAACTCCCCTATCATATACTGGCCTGTATCCATATATTTCTGGCCTATCGGCAGTTCTGCTCCAAGGTTCATTCCGGCAACGTCCCAGGCATCTAACTGGAAGGATATATGGTCTATCGCTAGAACTAGCTCCTTTCTGGGGGACATACTTAATCACAAGCTACCTTCATGCTATCACTGTGCTGTATCTAACTCATTGTATCAGACCGTTAGGACTGAAAAAGGCTTTGTTCTATCTACACAGGCTCCCGATCTTTTCGCAGCGTATATGCTACCTTACTATTCACGCCTAGCTTACTTTCATGGTGAGCCATTAACTATCAATGGGCGATCGAAGAATTCTAATAGTGGCGTCGGCTATTATCAGGGTGGGACCAACGCATGGAATTCCTTTGTAGACCAATATAAAGATTACATATACCACCAAATGATTTCCCCAAAAGCTCCATCCGCACTTAATCATGTACTAGATGTGGCCTGTGTCGCGAGAGACAACTTTCCAGATCTCTACAATAATAAGTGCTATGTTGAGGCTTCATGGGCTCGGCTAGTCAACCTTGTTCGATCAGATAATACACTGAGGGAGAACGGAACTCTATACTATAACTTCTTTGATTTATTCTCTATTAAGTTAGTGCATTACCCTCGCAAACCATTTTCCACTCTTGCTTTAATCTTCTACTTTGTGCTTTTGAATCTTTACAAGCAATCCGCAAAGTTGGTTCGATCTTCTGCTCTCTTTCTCCGCAGCACTAAAAGTCTTTCTTGCCTATACCCTATTCAGAAAGATTCTTTTCGCTCCTCACCTGTTCCAACCACTATCTCTAGTCTTTATCTACTGCTCTCACAAAGAAAATGAATCTTCCTGCATTTACTGTTGTAATTACGACCTATCAGCGGCCTGATCTCCTAACGAAAGCTCTCGAAAGCTGTGTACTTCAGACCTATCCTAATTTATCTATTCTAGTTTCTGACGATTGTTCCGGAGATGATACTTTCTGCGTGGTCAAGCGCTTCTGCGATCCACGAATCATGTATTTTTGTAATTCTTCTAACGTTGGTGCTCAAAGGAATCTTGCTTTGGCTATATCTCGTGTAAATACTCCCTTCTTCTCTATCCTCTCTGATGACGACTATCTTATGTCTGACTTTGTGGATAGAGCAATGAATTCCTTTGCCCTGCATCCAGGGGCCAACCTTTTTGCATCCTCGGTTATTGCCGTAGACATTCACGGTTTTGTTATTGATTATTCAAGCCTATGGCCGCTTGAAGGACAGCTTGACCCTTGTGACTCATTGCCACTCTATTTAGAGCATAATCTTGCATGGCAAGGCGTTGCTTTTCGCAAGCACTACTTTGATATGATTGGTGGTCTTGATCTTTCATCACTCGAATCATTTGACTTCGAGCTTCTAACTCGAGCACTTCTCCATTCACCAATTCTTTACGAGCGGCGACCTGGTGCAATCTGGCGCTTTCATGCTTCAAATACTTCAACAGTCTCTACGTCTAAATCCCTCTTGCCTGGCTGGTTCAAGGCCTGGTCAATACTAAGATTTTCCGATTCGATTCCCGAGTTTCAACGTGTTCTTTTATCCCATAAACTACTTTCTGTCTTGTCAAAAAAACTCTTCTGGAAATCACTCGTCTGCTTGCGAGAGAGTAACTTCGCTGATTATAGTCTTCTCTTTGCCGGTCTAATGTCTATACCTGTACCTAGTGTCTACCGTTTTATATTGTCTTTCATGCCTCCTCCCTTTGCTTGCACTGGTTTCTTAGTGCCTGTGCTTGAGCTATTCACATCTATTAAGGCTTTGTTTGCCCCCTACCGCCGTCGTAAAGTGTCCGTTCTGGATCTCTTTTCAGATTCTCAGATCTTGGAAGATGCGAGGCGTTATCTTGCTTAATGCAACTTCTGACTCGTATATTAACTTGCGTGCCCAAAACTAACCTGGTTCTCCTCCTTTGGAGATTATCTCATGTATTTCTTAAGAGTACCCATGCAAGTACAACTCCACTGATGCCTCGACAAATCTTTTTTCCTCTCCCTTGCACGTAGCTCTGCCATAGCCTACATCTGTCCCATGCAATCAACACACTTCAGCCTTTTGCTTCGCTAATTGACGATGGTCCTCCCTTCCGCCGAGATCTGCCTGATTTATCTCTCGTTCTGATTTACGTTGTATGACAGTTAGTGATCATGCAATCGATGAGAAAGCGTCACAGCCTCTACATTACTTACGACGGCTTGCTTGACCCGTTAGGTTCAAGTCAGATCCTTCCATATCTGAAGGTTATTGCATCCCGGGAACATCACCTGCACGTTTTAAGCTTTGAGAAGCCCGAGAGATTTGCGCTCATGGCCAGCGCCCTCCAGGTGGAGTTGGAGCGCACCACAATTAGCTGGACTCCTCTTAAGTTCACGCGCCGTTGCGGCATGCTCGGCAAGGTTTGGGATTTAGTAAGGATGCAGCTGGCTGCGTGCCGGATTGCTGCACGGATCCATCCTTCTGTTATCCACGCACGCGGCCATGCACCGGCCCCGGTAACCCTACTTATCAGGCAGTTCTTCAGATCTCGCTTCCTTTTTGATTGTCGCGGCCTCTGGGTGGATGAGCGGGTTGATAAGGGCGGCTGGGTGCTCACTAACCCTTGGCATCGTTTTCTGTTTATCAGTTACAAGTGGATCGAGAGAATCCTTTTTGTCCAAGCGGACCACATTGTGGTCTTGACTGAGGCTGTGATACCTGAGGTTCTACGGCTTGGTGTGCCTCATAGAAAAAAACTCACTGTCATACCCTGCTGCACAGACTTTGACCATTTTCAACTTGTTTCACCCCAGCGCCGACAGACCGCCCGCTCTGACTGCAACATTCCTGAGGCTAGTCTCGTGCTTGGATATCTCGGCTCTGTCGGTGGCATGTATTTGCCAGATCGGTTTCTTCGGTTTGTTGAGATCGCTAGCACCAGATATCCCTCTATCCAAGCACTAGTGTTAACGCCTGATGAGGAGAAATTCTCTCAACTCATGAATGCTCATCTTTCGACTTCTTTACACTCACACGTTCACGTTCGAGCCGCAAATCGTGATCAGGTTGCGCGCTGGTTGCCCGCGACTGATCTAATCGTGGCTTTTGCTAAACCTACTTACGCTCGCATCTCGATGTCTCCTACCAAACTCGCGGAAGCCTGGGCAATGGGTATCCCATCCCTTTGTAACCATGGTGTGGGAGATGTCGCTGGGCTCCTACAAGAACTTGATGCTGGTATGTTGATAGATGCCTCTTCTGAATCTGATCTGTCCTTCGCAGCCGACTGCCTGCTTAACTTATTGGATAAGGGAGGACAACGATTGCGTACAGCAGCTCGAGTAAGGCTCGATCTTGCTGTGGCTACGAGCAAGTACCTTAATATCTATGACCAGCTTCGCTACTGATGCTTGTTCCTGTGTACTAAAACGTCGTTCGCAATCTCTTATTCTTGTGTAGCAGCCTATCCGTACGAGCCTTCACCAGACAGACTACTCCTTCACTTATGAATCCTTACTCTCTCCAGGCTAGACTTTGTGGGAGTTGATAAAGCTTATTCGACTACGGTAACTGTTTCCCAGCTCTGTATGTCGTGATAATGCTTATCGGATTTGTTTTTCGTCATAACCATTATTCCTGTAATTTCGAGTTTTACCATGGTTCTCTCATGAAAACCATTTTGTTAGACTATGAACCTGCAATGCCTCGACGCCTTTCAATCACAGTCTTCCATTGAAGCTTTCCCAGACATCAGCCTTCATGTGGTGGTCCTAATCTGTAATTTAATACTAACTTGCTCATGGAAAGTGCATGTCCGGTGGTGATTGTATATAGTCAACGACCAAGTCAGATATGGCCATGGTCTTCAGAGCATGTTCAGTTATATTCATCCTTGTGCTATTTCATTTCTCTTAATATGCTTTCTTTTCTGATTGATACCTTACATTCTGGTCGCCTTAGACGCACCGGCCTTATTTTCTCCTTCCTCCCTTGCCTTGTATGCGAGACTTGCTTACCTTGTCTTTGAATCTCGAGTTAGGCTCTTATCCTTTCCGCTCCTGAATCATTCTTGCTGGTGATTTGATCCCTTCAATTCTTTGAACCTATCTATTCAAAGGCAGTCTTCTTGCATGCGTCATCCGCATCCTCTATCATCTTTTCTTATTCTAACGTGATTTCGAACCTCGATGTTGTCTACCGATTTATATTCAAAAGCTTAGGCTAGTCGGTTCAAAAAATAGCCCTCGATAGCCCACCGATCCCCTGCCTGCTGATGTCTCATCCACTTCTCAACAAGAACTTTGCGTTGCGGCGTTGTAATTTCACGCCTACCCCCTCTATTGGACTACATCTATTGCAGGAACTCGTAGTAGATATCTCTCCGGAACGAAGTTTAGCTGTCTTTCTCGTCCTACAGCATCAAGGTGAACAACTTACATGTTGTCTTTCGCCTCAACCAGTTTCACACTCCGAATTCTCCATCTCGTGCCGCAGCATGAATTCTAAATGAAAGATACCACGAATCGCCGGACAATGTTAGTCGTTTGCCCTTTTCCGCAGGGTGTCGCTGCCGGTCAGCGTCTTAAATACGAACAATATCTTGATCAATGGCGGGACGATGGGTGGGTCATCCACCTTTCCAGCTACATGGACATGGACATGTGGAATATTGTCCATACACGTGGACACTCTCTACAAAAGCTGAATGGTGTTCTCCGTGGCCATTTCCGCCGTCTCTATGATCTATTTCGTATTCATAAATACGACGTTGTTTATCTCTTCATGTGGTTTACGCCTTTCGGCACCACGATTACAGAACGACTTGTTCGAGGCTTGGCCCGTCAACTTATCTATGATGTCGAGGACAATGTGCTCCTCGATCAAGCCCTTCCCAAGGGCATGAATCCGAACTCCATTGTTCGCTGGCTAAAGAATCCTGGGAAGTCTCGCTTTCTCATTCGCACCGCAGATCATGTAATTACCTCGTCGCCTTTTCTCAACACTGTCTGCACCGGCATTAACACTAAGAAGTCGTGCACGTATATTTCCTCTTCCGTTGATACCAATCGCTTTCTTCCCGCTACATCGTACACTAACCTTAACAAAGTGGTAATTGGTTGGACAGGTACCTTTTCGTCCAAGCTTTACCTTGACATGCTTTCAGATGTTTTTCGTAAACTCGCACAACGTGTTCCCTTCAAGCTCGTCCTTATTACCAATTTTGACTATGAGTTGCCAGGCGTTGACCTCCAGGTTATCCGCTGGACATCCGAACGCGAGGTTGCCGATCTCCAGATCTTGGACATTGGCGTCTATCCACTCCCCATCAATGACTGGGTCCTGGGCAAGAGCGGTTTGAAGGCGATTCAATACATGGCCTTCGGCCTACCCTGTGTCGCTACCGATGTTGGCACCACTCCTCTGCTGATCACCGACGGTGTCAATGGTCGGCTTGTCCGAACTGATGACGAGTGGCTTGATGCCCTTGAGGAACTTGTCCTCGACCCTGAACTCCGTCGCAGACTCGGCACCCAAGCTCGGTGTGACGCTGTCGCAAATTATTCACTTAGCGCGACAGCAATCAAATATAATCACGTTCTTAACGACACGCTCGAGATTTCCAGATGATCATTGGCAAGAGAATCTACATTGCCGGATCCGGTGGAATGCTTGGAGAAGCATTCCACACGGTTTATGGAGCCATGAATAACTTGCGTTGTACCGACAAGGATGTCAACGATGTGTGGTTGTCCTACCTAGATTTCCGCGATCCTGATGCTTATGCGCGTGATGTCTATGATTTCAAACCCGACTACCTTTTTCATCTCGGAGCACACACCAGCCTCGAATACTGTGAGGAGCACCCTGACGATGCTTATGCCACTAACACAATTGCTGTTGAGACAGCAGTTCACATAGCAAACAAGCTTGATATCCCACTTCTCTATATATCGACTGCTGGCATCTTTGACGGTGCTAAGGACATATATGATGACTGGGATATACCAAACCCACTAGGTCATTATTCGCGTTCAAAGTACATGGGTGAGCGTTACGTTTCCCAGAACATTAGTCGCCATCTCATTTGCCGGGCTGGCTGGATGATGGGTGGCGGCCCTGCGAAGGATAAAAAGTTTGTCCAGAAGCTTCTGTCTCAGATTAAGGCTGGTAACACAGAACTCATGGTTGTCGACGATAAGTTTGGAACGCCCACCTATACTCATGACTTTGCTCGTAATGTCGCCCTCCTCCTCGAGAAGGAGTACTGGGGTATTTATAACATGGTGTGCTCCGGTGTAACCGGGCGTCTTGAAGTTGCGCGCGAACTGGTTAGACTTCTTGGTAAAGAAAGGGCCGTTAAAATTGTGCCAGTCTCTTCAAATTATTTCGTTAATGAGTATTTCGCCGCTCGGCCAGAGTCTGAGCGTCTTTCTACTACCAAGCTCTCGCTGCGAGGTCTATACATTATGCGTGATTGGCGCATTTGCCTCGAAGAGTACCTCAATGACTATTTTGGTAACTATTTTGAGTAGACCTTGCATGGCCACTTGTTCATTTGATCTGATTGCTTTCTGCTAAATATATTTTCTAGCCTACCTCGTTGTCACTTCCGATTTGTTTGCCTGAGCTTTTTCTATCTTTCTTGTATCTTTCCTTTCTCTTCCTTTTGTTCGCTGGATATGTTTCGCTGATTGTTAGTGAATCTCCAGGTCTGGTTCAACTCGTTCCTAACTTATGAAAGATGTCTGTATGTGCTCTAATATTATCTTGTGATCCCGCTCTTTCCTGGTTTCAGTCCTGAGCGTTTTATTTTCCGACCCCACAATTAGCCCCCCTGCTCATCATGATCTTTTTCGACTTCTCCTTTTATACCTTGCGCAATTTGCAAGTCGCCTCTTTGTTTTGCTTGGTTTAACGCCTCAATGTCAACCGCTTGCTGTTCTGCAACTAATAGCTATGTATCCCTTTGCCTGACCTCGCAGTCTTCTTGCCTCTTACCTGCATTCACCCCTCGTAGTGCCCGCCATGTTGCAATGTGATTAACAACTCTTGTCCTAGTTCTTCTGCTGTAGTACCTTAATTCTCCCAGTCGACCCAAGAACGCTTCGATATATCTCGTGGCAGCTCCGTACCCTTTCTAGTGCAGCTCCTACCCATTCATGTCCAGTAACCAAAACCTAGACCCCCTTACTGTTGCTAGTTTCGGCGATGAATGGCAGCGCTTTGACCAGCAGACCATGCTTTCCAGTGATGCTGAAAGGGTTTTTGGCGACTACTTCGCAATCTTCCCCTGGGAGCAGCTGGCTCCCAATGCCGAGGGCTTCGACATGGGCTGTGGCTCCGGCCGCTGGGCACGCTTTGTGGCACCACGAGTTGGTCAACTGAACTGTATTGATCCCTCCAGTGCACTTGAGGTTGCCCGTCGTACGCTCGCAAATAATCCTAATGTCAATTTTCACCAGGCCTCCGTAGCCGCCAGTGGGCTGCCGCCCAGTTCCCAGGATTTTGGCTACAGCCTCGGTGTGCTCCACCACGTGCCCGATACCGCCGCCGCAATTGGCTCCTGCGCCGAGTTGCTCAAACCCGGCGCCCCGTTGCTGCTTTACCTCTATTACGGCTTCGATAACCGCCCCCTGTGGTTCCGCATGCTTTGGCGCCTCTCCAATGCCGCCCGTCTCCTGATCTGCCGCCTGCCTCCCCGCCCTAAGCAGCTTGTTACCGATCTGATTGCCCTCACGATCTACTGGCCCCTCTCAAGATTCGCTGCCCTGGTAGAAGCCACCAAGCTGCCTGTCGCCTCTATTCCCTTGAGCTACTACCGCCACTGCAGCTTTTACACCATCCGCACTGATGCTCGTGATCGCTTCGGCACCCCCCTTGAAAAGCGATTCACTCGCGCTCAGATCCGTGCAATGTGCAGAGCTGCCGGCCTCGTCAATTTGCAGTTTTCGCCGCGCGAGCCCTACTGGTGTGTGGTGTGTTTCAAGGATGACCAATGATGTGCGGTGTCGCTGGCCTGTGCGCCCTTGTTGATCACGCTCCATTTGAGCTTGAGCCGATGGCGGCACGAATGGCTTATGCGATTACCCATCGCGGGCCAGATGCAGCTGGCAGCTGGCATCATCCAGCGCTATGTGTAGCGCTTGCCCATCAGCGCCTGGCGATTCTCGAACTCTCGCCAGCGGGCCACCAGCCGATGGCCAGCGCTTCCGGTCGCTATGTGATCGCCTTCAATGGCGAGATCTATAACCATCAGCAGCTGCGGCACAACCTCGATGCCGCCGGGTTGGCTCCAACCTGGCGCGGCCATGGCGACACCGAAACCCTGCTGGCCGCCATCGAGGCCTGGGGGCTGGAATCAGCCCTCCAGCGCTGCGCAGGCATGTGGGCCCTGGCCCTGGTGGATCAGCAGGAGCGGGTGCTGCTCCTGGCCCGCGATCGCTTTGGCGAAAAGCCCCTCTATTGGGGCCTCAGCGGCAGCGGCTCCAGGCGAGCTCTCCTGTTTGCATCAGAGCTCTGCGCTCTGCGGGCCTATCCGGGGTTTAACAACCCTATCGATCGCGCCGCTCTTGCCCAGCTGTTGCGCTTTGGCCAGGTACCAACACCGCTTTCGATTTACTCAGGCATCGCCAAACTCCCTGCAGGGCATTGTCTGTCGATCCCTCTTCCCCTCTCATCCGCAGCGCCGTTGCCGATCAGCAGGCCCTGGTGGCAGCTCAGCTCCATTATTGAAGCAGGTAGCGCTGAGGTTTTTCAGAACGACGCTGAGGCCCTGCACGTCCTGGAGCAAAGCCTGAGTCAGGCCGTGGCTGAGCAGGCGATTGCCGATGTCCCCCTCGGTGCCTTCCTGTCGGGCGGGATTGATTCCTCCCTGATCGCCGCCCTGCTGCAGCGCCAGAGCAGCCAGCCCCTGCGCACTTTCACCATTGGCTTTGAAGAAGCCGGCTTCAACGAAGCACCCCATGCCCGAGCGGTGGCCAAACACCTGGGCACCCAGCACACTGAAACGCTGCTTACCAGCGCCGATGCCCGCGCCCTGATCCCGCAGCTCCCTCAGCTTTATTGCGAGCCCTTTGCCGATTCCTCGCAGTTGCCCACCCATCTCGTGTGCCGAGCAGCGAGGCATGCCGGCCTCACAGTTGCCCTCAGTGGCGATGGCGGCGATGAACTTTTTGGTGGCTATAACCGCTACTTCTGGGGCCCGCGCATTTGGAATCGCCTGGCCTGGCTGCCAGGCCTGCTTCGCCTTGGCCTCGGCCGCGCCATCACAGCCCTGCCGCCGCCCGCCTGGGACGCTCTGGGCCAACCGCTGCCGATGCGCCAGCTCGGGCACAAAGCCCACAAGCTCGCGGCTCGCCTGCGCCATGTTCAGAGCAGCGACGATCTCTATCGCTCGCTCGTGAGTGAATGGCGCGATCCGGTCGCTCTGCTGCAAGGCGAGGCCCCCGATCTGCCCCTCACAGCGATCGAGCAGTCATTGCCCGAGTGCCTGTCCAGCGATCCCATCGCCCGAATGATGGCCTGGGATTCCCTCAGTTACCTGCCCGACGACATCCTGGTGAAAGTGGATCGTGCGGCCATGGCCGTGGGCCTGGAAACCCGCGCGCCCTTCCTCGATCACCGTGTGGCCCAGGTGGCCTGGCGGCTGCCCATGGCTATGAAAATCCGCGGCAAAACAAGCAAATGGGCTCTACGCCAGATCCTCTACCAACACGTGCCGCGCGAGTTGATCGAGCGTCCTAAGGCCGGCTTCGCAATGCCGATCGGTCAGTGGCTCCGCGCCCCCCTGCGCTCCTGGGCCAGCGAGCTGCTTCATCCCGATCGCCTCTCCCGCGAGGGCTATCTGCGCCCCGAGCCGATCACCCGCCTTTGGCATCAGCATCTCAGCGGCCGCTACGACCACACCACCAAACTTTGGAGTGTGCTGATGTGGCAAGCGTGGCTAGAGCAGTGGGGTTAATCCCGTGATCGCCTACTGGCTGCTGCTGTTGATCCCGCTGTGGTTTTGCCTGCGCGGCGCTAATCGCCCTTGGGCGCTCTGGCAGAGCTGGTTAATCGGCACCACGCTCACGTTGTTTATCGGCTTGCGCCATGAGGTGGGTGGAGATTGGTTCAACTACATCCCCTACCTCACCCGCACCGAAGGCTTGGGCCTCCAGGAGGTGATCGCCTGGGGCGACCCCGGGTACAACGCGCTCAATTGGTTGTTCGCGTCTTACTCCTGGGGCATCTACGGCGTGAACTTGGTGAGTGCCGCCATCTTTTCGGCTGGTTTGGTGTGGTTCTGCCGGGCTCAACCCCGCCCCTGGCTGGCCCTCTGCTTAGCCATTCCATACCTAGTGATTGTTGTGGCTGTGGGCTATAGCCGCCAGGGGGTAGCGATTGGCGTGATGATGCCGGGTCTTCTCGCCTTGGAGCGTGGCCGCTTGCGGCCGTTTTTGCTATCGATGTCAGCAGCGGCCACCTTTCACTCCACGGCGTTGGTGATGTTGGCCTTCGTGGTGCCGGCTGTGCCTGGGCGCTCACTGGCGATGCGGGCCCTGCGGCTGCTCTTGCTGTTGATCGTGGGTGGGGCACTCGTCCAAACCTTCCTGGCTGCGCGCGTAGAAGGCTTGATTGGTGGCTACATCGAAGCCGAATACCAATCCGAAGGCGCTGCCATCCGCGTGGCGATGAATCTGCTCCCTGGCGTTTTGCTCTTGCTTTGGCCCAGGCGATTTCCGCTCACTCAGCAGCAGCAACGCCTCTGGCGTGCTATGGCCTTCACGGCTTTGGGGTGCGCCGTCGCCTTGGTGCTCTTGCCCTCCAACAGCACCGCCGTGGATCGCATCGCTTTGTATGTGATTCCGCTTCAGTTAGTTGTTGGCTCCCGCCTTCCTGGTTCCCGGCTATTCGGCATTCATCAATCGCAGCTGCTCATGGCAGCGCTTGCTTTCATTTTTGCGGTGGAGTTTGTGTGGCTGAACTTCGCCACCCATGCCAGCGGTTGGTTGCCCTACGCCAATGTCTTGGGTCTGTAAGGCTGCACCTCAAAGGCCATCAGTAGCAACAGCGGAATGATGGGAATCAGATAGCGCATGTGCGCCGCTCCATACAACGTGGGTAGCAACATCGCTAGAGGAAACAACAGTTGCACCACCGCTGGCTGCACCCTGCGCTGACGGGCCACGAAAACTGCCAGCTTCCACAGCATCCAGCTGTGCAGGATCACAAAGAAAGCTGTGCCTCCGATGTGCAGCCAGGCTTGCTTGGCCATCGAAGCGGGCAGCAGTAGGCAATGGTTCGCTACAGCTTCTCTGGCCCCCAGATCCAGCAGCAGATGGATCACGGGTGTAAGCAGCAGCCCACCAGCCGATGCCGCAGGCTCTGGCCAGCCTTGCTGCGCCAGCCATCCGCTCACCCGCTCCAGCGCATAGCAGCCATAGTTTTGGCCCACATAGCTGGCCCCATAGCCCAGTTGCAACGCAGTTGATGCTGCCAATACCGCCAGTCCCACGCCACCGGCTGCGCTGCGCCACGCGCGTCGATTCCATGCAGCCTGAAGCCAAAGCATCGGTAGGAGCGCATTGCGCAGCAGAGTGCTCAACGCGCCTACCAGCAACGTTCCCTTTGGGGCGGGTGGTATTAAGGCGCCGGCGGTGAGTAGGCC
>Ga0194123_10004820_pt1 | contig 14977 bp, 11 predicted proteins | sample TA2MahsurfametaG_5_FD_155479 | JGI IMG/M metagenome (GOLD analysis project Ga0194123, IMG submission 155479) | Freshwater microbial communities from Lake Tanganyika, Tanzania - TA2015023 Mahale A surface | ecosystem: Environmental > Aquatic > Freshwater > Lake | place: Tanzania: Lake Tanganyika... | reverse complement strand
GAACCTGGTCGTGAGCATGGAGAACTCGGTAAAAGCTGCGTTCCGAACCGATATAAAGCCCGCGATCGGCCAGGACCGGCACGATCTGGCCAGGCGGCAGCGCTGCAAATTCAGGTTCGTTGCAGGTGAGCAGGATCCGTTGTCGTTCCTCCTCACTGAGGCGGTGAGCAACGTCCCGGCAGCTGCCCTTGCGACGGTCGACGCCATCACCGTCAGCAGCAAACTGCCGACGCCAACGCTGCAGCGTGGTCAGCGCCACACCGAGCAGCAGGGCTAGTTCACGGTGCCCGGTGTCAACAAAGTAGGCGGCTCGCGTCAATTACGTAGGCGGGTGGGGACACCATCCCCATACCATGGTAGGTGGATGGGTCGCGCCGGCGTTGGGGCGTGGTTGGCGGGTAATTGACGCCCGGTCAAGGCGCTGAACGCCTGGCCCGTTTGCGGCGGTAGCTCTCTCCATGGATCTGAACGATCGTGCTGTTATCCACCAGGCGATCCACCGCCGCCACCGTCATCGCGCTGGTGGAGAAGGCGTTCTCCCACTCGCTGAACGACTGTTTGTTGGTCACCAGAAGTGAGCGGCGTTCGTAGCGGTGCATCACCAGCTCAAACAGCACCTAGGTCTCGGCCTCGTCCTTGCGGACGTAGGCATGACGTGCCCCCTTTGCTGGTCCAGTTCTTCTGAGAGCTGGTGGGTAGTCAGGCCGCTTTCCATTGCTGGATGACCTCCAGGGGCGTACGCCCCTGGAGCGCCGAGTGCGGTCTGTAGGTGTTGTACTCGATTCGGTGCTGCTCGGCCAATAGCTTGGCTTCCTGCACCGAGGTAAACAGCTCAATGTTCAGGAATTCATCCCTGAACCTGCTGTTAAACGACTCCACGAATGGATTCTCCCAGGGTGAACCTGGCGGGATGTACGCCGTGTTGCAGCCGCTGCCTATACACCACTCCTGCAGAGCATGGGCGATGAATTCAGGGCCGTTGTCCATCCGCAGATGGGGGGGGCTGGATACAGCTTGAGCAGATCCTCAATCGTGTCGATCACCTTAGCGGCACTGCAGCGCCTGCCGACCCGAATCGCCAGGCAGAGCGGCTTTACGCGTCGATCACGTTCAGGAACTTGAGGGTCCGCCCATCCATCGTCTGGACGAACTGGAAATCGATAGCCCAGACATGGTGGGGATACTCGGCCAGCAACAGCTCCCGCTTATCACCGGGAGGCCTTGATCGCTTGCGCCGGCGCGGTAGGGAGCCGCTGCAGCCCCTCCTCCCGCCAAATCCGTTGCACCCGCTTGTGATTGACGCTCTAGCCTTCCAGCCGGAGCCGCCTGTAAAAAAGCCGGCGACCCCAGCGCACGTGGCGCCTGGCCTGCTCCCAGATTCGCCGGCGCAGCTTCTGCTCCTCAATCGCCGTCAGCGCTACCGGCCGGCGCTGGGTGTTGCGGTTCTGGCCAGCGATCCGGCAGGCACGGCGCTGAGAAACCCGGAATCGATCCTGCAGAACACACACGACTCTGCGTCGTCTCTCCGGGCTAAGAAGTTTCCCTCGTCTAACTCCTTCAGCGTTGCCTTGTCCAGCTCAGCGTCGTCCAAAAGGCGCTTGAGGCGGGCGTTTTCCTGCTCTAACTCCTTAAGGCGTTTGCCTTCCGTGGCTTTCATCCCGCCATAGAGCTGCTGCCAGCGGTGATAGGTCGGGGCTGACACCTCAGGGCGCGGCACACATCGGCCACGTTCTGGCCCTGATTGAGGAGCTGCTCAGCGGTACGCAGCTTGCGCATGATCTGTTCGGGTGTGTGGCGCTTGCCCTTCATGGGGCTTCTCCTGGACAAGTCTGGACGGTTGGGAAGCTCTCATAATGTCTGGTTCAGTTTCTGGGGTCCACGTCAGAGGCGCTGCTTGCGCAAACGCATAGACCCAAAGTCCTTGTTTCCCTAGCTTATTGAGCAGCCTCCTAAGCGGATGACTGTTCGTCATTAGGCGTTCATTACCCTAAATCATGACGATCTGACTTCAGGGTTTGCACCTCGACAAAGGACAATGCTTTTTGAGTAGATACTCTCTGTGCTAAACTCTAAAGTTGGACGCAGCTGACTATCCGGCCCCGAAGTACCATGGACAAAAGTAGCACACTTGCAAATGCCAAGGAGATTGCCTGCATTTAATATTTAGCAAGGAGACTAGACAAACAGCTAATTCACATCTATGACTAATCCTGTTACCACGAAAGGCATCGGAATCTATGAGCCAATCTATCTTAAGTCTCAGTCACTCAGTAGCGAATCCGCAATCCCCTATGTGCATTCTAGCAACAAACAGTTCTCTCGCTGGCGCGAATTTCGAATTCACGTCGAGATGTACCGCAGCCGTTTATTTAAAGAACATTGGCTAACCGGCCTCTTCTCTCCAAAGTTTCGCCTTAAAACAAAAATTACCATTGAAGAGTTCATCAGATTCTGCACTGACAATTGTGACTCAGACGTTATCTTTATTAATCCATTTCCTCAGCTAGCATATTTCAGCTTCAACATCTGGATGCAGGCCGAAGCCAATCACCCCGGCATTGTTGATGTAAGTAGAAGACTGTTGCTCGACGCAGGCGTAGATCTGGAGATTAACACGACAGAGCGGCATAATAATAAGATATTAGCCTACAGTAGCTTTTGGTGTGGGAACTCCGTTTTCTGGAATTCTTATGTGGGCACTGTTCTTAATCCATTGGCAACCTTTATTGAGAAGAATCCAGACGCAGCATCAGTTACAGCAGCTATGAAGGATACCTTTCACACAGATCACGCTCCATATCTCCCTTTTATCACTGAAAGACTCTTTACGACGTTCCTTGCCCAGAGCGAAGGTATCAGAATATGCAACTATCCCCTAGACCCCGTTCACTATTGTTTCAACAAGAAAGAAGCCGACTTATTCTGGAGCATGCGAGAACAGGTAGACAAATCCGACATGTTGAGAAACTATTCTGCCTCATTAAAGCAATCAATGAAAGCAATTTGCGACCTTGCAGTCAATGATGCAAAAGAGTATTTTAAAACACACCCGCATCCTCATACGGGTAAGTCTATTGAGGTGTACTGATCAGAGGGGTGACAACTTTCCTGAAACCGGGGCTCTTGGCCTTCTATATAGCCTAAATCATATCCTAGACAAATCAGAACACTACGACATACACGGAATGAAAGAATCAGTAAACTACTTGCACCATTTGCAGAGTTATTCTTTAACAGACCATTTACCTCATCCTGAGAAGCCCTTGCTTCGCTGAGTCTGACCAACAAGAGGCATCAACCTCAACCTTTCCTGAAAGTCACAGCAGTAGTTCATCAACAGCCACATATCTTCTACCTTGATGCCACGGCAGTTGCCCACTCAATAGATGTAACCCCAAACATCTTAGAGGGAGATCCACTGCAGAAGCAGCAGCATTCTCTGGCTGAGCCCATCGAGATTCATCAAGATATCTATAACTTCAGGAATCTGAACCGGAAATTCTAGAATTATTGATCTCTGATATACGGTCAGCCATCAAGGCGCCTATGCGAGCAGGAGATAGGATATCTTGAACCCGAATTCTCTCATGATCTGCTACTGACATGGCATGCGACAAATCCATTGAGATACTTTTCATCAATACAGAAGCACGATCAATATCAGGGTCTGCCCAATACTGACCGCTATCATACGGTCCATAAGAATCATCAAGTTGAATAAGATTATAACCAACCAGAAAAGGGTAAGATGAATCCATGAAATCCATGTTGCCAGACCAAGCAGTCGCTATAACAGGCTTACCCATAATCAGAGCCTCGGCCACGGCAAGACCAAATCCTTCACTGCGATGCAAGGAAACAAAACAATCTATAGCGTTTAAAAGTGAGTCCATCTCAACCCTGTCGAGTGTATCGGACATTATCCTGATGTTGGCGTAATCGCCAATTGCGTCAACTAAAAAGTCAACCTCATCTTCTGTTGCATTGCTTACCTTGACGAGAAGCATTACAGAATTGTCACACTTCTCAAAAGCTTTTTGAAATGCACTGATGGCGCCATCCGGATTTTTTCTTTGTCTTATGCTATGTAAATCATAAGCAACTAAGAAAATGCAACACTTCTCAGGAAGCTGGAAATACTTTCTATTGAGATAATCTTGTGCCAGCTTTGTAACAGGATGCGGGAAGATCTTGACTGGCTTATCGGTTTGCGCCCGAACGGCATCAGCCACGAACTCGGATGGTACCCAGACCTCGTCGATCAATTGAACTGATAGGGACCAATCAGGAGGCAACACTGGTAACTCCCAAGCCCAAAAGCCTATGTTATATCTAGAGCTGTCTTCTATGGCTTCAAAGTGATGCATAGCGCACCACAGATAATCAGGGTTAATATTCCAGATACTTGTTGAAAACTTCAACTCATTTGTTATTAGCTTGCCAAAGCTCGTATCACCCATTCTCGCAGGGTTGTTTCCTCTATAGTTAACAAACTGCGTGCATACAGAGGAGGCCTCAAGTGCACGCGCAAGGCCTCGCACAGCCTGTCCCAAGCCCATTTCCGCTTTAAAATATCCAATTATGTTTACACCAATAGACTTACTTGTGACGTCAACTGTGGACATTAAGTCTACAGCCTTCTTGTGAGAACAATCAGATTTAAGCAGTGTCAGATTCTTATTATAGAATGGATCACCTTGGAGAAACGCTTGAGACCATCTTTGCCACATGCGTCTTTCATCATCGCGATATTCAATCTGCTCTCTAGAAACACTTTCGTGGTGAGTCAACCTTGACTCTGGAGTCCATAGGACGAAATAGCCCTCTCTCCGAATCCTTAAGCACAAGTCAACATCATTGCCAACGATTGGGAGGTCTTCATCAAACCCACGAAGTTCAAGGAATATTTTACGGTGCACAAGTAAACAAGCCCCAGTCGTAGCGGATACTTCCCTCACTACACTTTGGTAATCCATATATAGATCTTGTTCTGGGTTCAAGAACTGCAAGTAATGCCTTGCACCTCCCCCGTGATCCACAAGGAAGACTCCTGCATGTTGAATTAAGTTATTCGGGTAAAGGAGCATAGCGCCAACTGCCCCTACGTTGTTCTGCGAGATAAGACGAACCATTTCTGTCAACCAATGAGGATCAACAACCTCAATATCATCATTTAAGAAGAGTATAAGTTCTCCTTCGGAACTGGCCACACCATGGTTGTTTAGTTTCGACCAGTTAAAGGGCTCGAAACACTCAAGTACGCGAACACCGCTAGCCTTGGCAAACTCAATTCCGTCACGATTATGGCCTCGGCCATTATCAATAACTATAAGTTCGAACTCTGTGTAGTCTGTAAGCCCAAGAATGCTGCTTATTAGTGGCCTTAGGTATCTTATCTTGCCGGTAGTGGGCACGATTATCGAAACTTTAGGCTGTCGGTGAAGCGCATACTCAATCTTTCTATTACCTTTATCTAAGCTAATAACTTCGGCGCTGATTCCCATTCGTTCAAGATGAGATTTCACGCATTCGACATGCGAGCTGCTTTCGCGGGCTCTTTCTTCTTGCACAATATATTTAGAAATCAAAACCTTTTGTAAACCTGATATGATTCCACCTGTTTCATGGATCTTCAGAAGGCACTCGTAACGCCAGCACTCTGCATGTGCAATTGAGCCGAATCTATCTATAATACTTTGCAATGCCCTTATGCGTGCACAATACGCCCCATCCACATAGTCTTTTGCTAAATAAAAGTGATATGACCAAGCAGGTTTAAAATGTGGATCAATGTGCAATCCGTCATCTCTATGGTAATCATGATCAAGAACTACAGCATCTGCTTTGGATATTGTTTCGTGGGCATGAGATAACTGTTGCCCAAAGTAACTGTCAATTAGATCACCGCACTTAAGCAATGTCACCCAGTCTCTGTTTCCAAGACACTGAAGCGAATTTTCGATAGAGTCCATCAGCAATGGACTTGAATCTTGAGCATCCGAAAAATAGGTTCTAATCTCGCCCCAAGAGGATCTAGGCGCCAGAAGGACAGCTTTGTTGTTAGAGTAACCGGCTCGCTCTAAGGACTGAAGTGTTTTACACAAGTCAACTATATTTGTATATTCAATGCAAAAATGCATTTCAAGTCGATCTGATGATTGCGACTGAGAATGGTCAGCCTCTTTCATGGCAAGATAATATCTATGATAGCTCAACTGGTCATTCTTGCGAAGAAACTCCCTCTTCTCCTCTACGACATTTCCATCATCATCGGAAAAACGAATCACAAGTGTATGTAGATCTGTGAAGCTTAGGCCATCAAGATCTAGTGACAATATAAATCCCGAGCGGCTGCTATTTGCATATTGAGGAAAGACTTCTGCAACATCTGGCCGAAGTGAATCAGCTACGCACTCTCCAACTAGGTGCCCCCCAATTATAGCAACGCAAGTAACAGGGCCCGCTTCGGAATAAGCCCACCCGCTGAACGTTATGTGTGTTTCGTAATTAGCTTCGGTTGCCAAAGGACTATCTATATTAAATACAATGGGCGTGCCTGACTCAAACATATAAGGAAGACTAATTAGTTTATAAGGGCGGTCTTCATAATAAGCATACAAAACGAAATGTTCAACAGCGGATTGGCCTGGTAATGCATCAAGATGACACTTCACATCATAATTACTACTGAGATAGTGCTCTTTATCTAGTGCGAAGTCTCGAAATCTCTGCAAACCAAACAAATCGCAAAATCCCTCGAAGGCTTGACTAATAGGCAATCGAATGCTTCCATCACTGGTCATTGAGCCTCGGGCCAACTTGATAGAATCATACGTATAGAAAATGTCTGTGCCACCGTAATAGTCTGCCAGGCCTTGGAAAATGTATGAAAGATTGTAGCTTGATACTTTCTCAAGCATATGTTGCCAATCTCTGATATCTGATTTGGTTGGATTACAGACAAGGAGCTCGCGTTTCAGAAATGGATATCCTAGATCTAGTAACTCTCGCCAATATTCATGTGTCAGATTTGCTCCTAACTTAAGCGGAGTAACAACAAATCCAGGCTGCACTTGAGCAAGTTCTACCTCCCTGAGATAGGCTGTGAATGACTTATAAGCTATATCCTTAAAACTAAAGGCAGCTCCAATCCTAAAGCCATGCTTGAGGAAGAACTGGGAGCCGCCAACTTCGTATTGGTCAATAATACTGTCCTTGAAACTTGGCACATTATTGCTTAAAAGTCTAACTGAATTCCAAAACTCGGAAAAATGAATGCTATTCAGGATGCGTTGGTTATAGACAATGAAGTAGCTCTGTATGTGGTAAGACCTATCGATCGAGTCCGTTAAGCCGTAAATATCAAATTCTGTTGCTTTGACCAAAATAGAAGTCAAATCATTAAAGGGTCCAAATACTGAGTCATTGGTAAGCAGAAGCTGCCTAGCTTTAACTTTCTTGGATGATAAAAGTTCAATTCCGACCTTATAAGAGCCAAAGTCGTACCCTATATTCTCTCGAATCGCCACACATGCAGCTAGCCTCTTAAGCCCTTCTAAGGCACTCTCTGAAATGCCTTTGCTCGTACTAATAAAGCAAACCTCAAAACCAGCTTCTTTTAGTTTCTCAATGGCAAATAAGACATATTGAGCCACCTGCTCATTGCGAGCATAATGCGAATAAATGCACCACCTATCTGTTGAGGCGAATGCATGTTCGTGCAAGTGAAGAATATTCATTGTTCTAGAGGGGTTGTTAAGTCTTGGTTTCTTAAAGATCGCTTTTAAGAGTCGACTTGCATTATTTTAGCACTCATGCGGTGGTTTGGTCGTAGCCAGAGCTGATACAAAGTCTCATCATGAATTTAACTGAGACCCTCCTTCTTTTGTACCATGCAAGAAGTGCCCTAGTGTATTACAACTTGGATTCTGTGGCGGATCGTCAGAAATCCAACTAGCTTTAATAGATTAAGAGAGCAGTTCTTAGTGCGTCCATCGCCCCAGTAGCTATGGGCACCATTGTGAACTCGATTGTCCCGGATCCAATGACCTGTGTCCCAACAGCTGACGTATAGCCCTGAAATCTCAATCCCACTTTAGCTGGGTTGAGCTTACGACTCACGCACCCGGCTCATCAGCTAGCGTTGCAAGTGTTGGGTAGGCCCGTGGTTCTGGGTCCAGGACTACCTCAACCAGACGAACCGTCCTCGTGATTGGTTCTGGCGACTCTGTACCAGCACCTTTACTGTATGGCAGCACTGCTGGGGAGCTGATCCCCATGCTGGTGAGCCATAGCCTGCAGCCACTGATCGAGCCGGAGGTTGCCCCCTTACTCGGCGCAGATCGCTACTAACGATCGGAGGAGCGTGTTGGTTCAGGGCTTATTAGACGTCATCCTGAGGGCGTCTCTGTCTCCGGTCTCCGCCTCGGCAGCCTGCGCAGGCCCTTGACGTCCTGAGCAAGAGCAGCAATTCCCTCGGTGATCGTGACGTGGACCCCGCAAAACGGTTCAGAGTGAATGAGAGTCCTCATCCGGCCAGACTGGGCCGGAGACTCTGACGTGACCCCCTTTATGGGTCCAGGCGCACTGAGAGTGGGTGGTTATGCAGCAGCTGGTTGAGCTGCTGCAGCATGACCACGACCACCCACTCTCATCAGCACTGGACGACAAAGGAGGGCACTTCAATCGATCAGATCCCATCCACCCGCATGGCACTGATCGCCAGGCTGCGCAGTGTGGCCAGGATCTGAACGCCGTTGTCATCTCGGAACCACCTCTGCCAGCAAAGTTGACGCCTCTCCACCCACCACTTTCACCAGGGGGCCTGATGGAGCAGGGCTATGCGCGTTACAGCGAGGCTGTCAAAGCTGATGTGAGAAGGCGGATGAGTCCGCCTCAGCGTCAAAGCGTGGCCCAGATCTCAGCAGAGCTGGTGATTCACGTGGTCAATCCCTACAGCTGCAGGAAGGCCTGGCGGTTGCAGGGGGAGGTGGTTCCTGCTTCTCAGAAGGATCCAGAGGGTTGAGGGCCGGCAGACAAGTTCACATTGATCCTGGAAACCGCCGGTTTGAACGCGACAGAACTGAGTGGCATTTGCCGTTAGCAGGGTTTGTATCCAGAGCAGGTGGACCGCTGGCGCCAAGCAGCCCAGGATGCCAAGCCCAGACGCTGCTGACGATGGTGATCAGAAGGACCTCCAAAAGCGGCACCAGGAGGAGTAGCGGGAGATCTAGCCGCAGGCTTCTCCGAAGGAGTAGCGGCTGCAACAGGAGCTGCACCGTAAGGACAAGGCCCTGGCGGAGGCGGCAGCACTGCTGATCGCCTCAAAAAAGATTCAGGCCTTCTGGGGAGATGACGGGGACAATTGATTTCTCCTGACGATCGCCGGAAGGCCCTGGAGATCCTCGGCGAGGGCAAGGCCAATGGTGCCCGGGCCCGTGAACTAGCCCTGCTGCTCGGCGTGGGGCTCACCACGCTGCAGCGTTGGCGCCAGCAGTTTGCTGGTCACGTTGATGGCGTCGACCGTCCCTAGGGCAGCTGCCGGCAAGTGACTCACTGCCTCAGTGAGGAGGAACGCCAACGGATCCTGCTCACCTGCAACGAACCTGAATTTGCAGCGCTGCCGCCAGGCCAAATCGTACCGGTCCTGGCCGATCGCGGGCTTTATATCGGTTCGGAACGCAGCTTTTACCGGGTACTGCACGCTCATGGGCAAGCCCATCGGCGTGGTCGAACATGGGCACCACAGGAGCCCAGACCCGTGCCACGCCAAAGGGCCGTTTAACCCAACGAGGTGTGGAGCTGGGACATCACCTATCTCCCCACCACCGTGCGCGGGATCTGGCTTTACCTCTACCTTGTGATCGACGTCTAGACCCGCAAGGTCGTGGCCTGGGATGTCGCTGAGCGAGAAGATCCAGCCATTGCAGCGGATCTGGTGAGCAGAGCCTGCTTGAGAGAGTGGATCAGCAAGGGGAGGAAGCTACCGCTGATCCTCCATGCCGACAACGGCAATGCCATGCGTGCGGCCACGCTGGAAAGCCACTTGGAAGAACTGGGCGTGCTCTGGTCTTTCTCCAGGCCGCGCGTCAGCAACGACAACCCGTACTCGGAATCACTGTTCAGGACGGTGAAGTATCGGCCTGATTACCCCCGCAGGCGATTTGCATCCAAAGACCAGGCCTGTCAGTGGGTTGGGTCATTTGTCGATTGGTACAACCACCGGCACCGCCACAGCGGCATCACGTTAGTCACGCCCCACCAGCGTCACAGTGGCCAGGCCGTAGAGATCAGCCGCCACCGCGCTGTCGTCTACGAACAGGCCCGCCAGCGTCATCCAAGACGATGGTCGCTATGAACCAGGTGCTGGCGTACAACGGAAGTGGTATGGATCAATTAGCCGCAAGACGAGCTCAATGAACCAGGGCCGCTACCTTTGGTGCAGGCCGCCTGAAGGGCAGCCCAGGTGTGACACCTTTCCTGAAAGTCACCGCTTTGGCGATGAAGCAGGGCAAAATGAGTCAACAAAATGCGATAGCCCACTTGGAAAGCCAAAACCGACAGGCAAACGAAAAAAAGAAGAAAGCGACTACTTGCTGCATTATTTTTGCCACTGCAGACTGGGATGAGCCCTACTGGACGAATAAACAGCACGGTGCAAAAGCCCTAGAAGACCTAGGGATCAAAGTGCTGTATGTTGAAAGCATTGGGCTTCGTAGCCCCAAAAACAATAGCACCAAAGACCTAAAGAGAATAATAAGTCGGATCAAGAAAGCCGCATACTCGTATTTAGTTGGGCCCAGTCAACGCAGCGAAGGAATCTACGTTGTCTCCCCATTAGCCTTACCCGGGATTGGGTCATCATTATTTAGGAGAAAAGTCAATACATGGCTCTTAGACTCTTTAGTTACAGCATCAACTCGCAAGCTAGGTTTTAGAGATGCACTTGTCTGGGCCTATCACCCATTCATTGGAAACTGCTTAAAGATGGACCGAGTATCAAAAGCCTTGTATCATTGCGTAGACGATTTATCATCGGTTCCAGGGATCGAGCCAGGAGCATTTAGGCTCGCAGAAACCAGATTCTTGAAAAGTGTTGACATTTGCTATGCAACCACTCCCAGCCTCCTGAAACGATGCTCTTCATACAATTCAAATACGTATTATCTTCCTAACGTAGTTGACATAGAACACTTCTCAAAACACGAAGGAGGCAATCACGAGCAGCCTGCTCCGCTCCGATCTATCCCAGAACCTAGAATAGTTTATCACGGCGTTCTGTCAGATTTTAAGATGGATTTTCACCTGTTACTTGAATGCGCAGAGATGCGGCCTGACTGGAGCTTTGTTGTCATCGGCGAGGAACGAGAGGGGCAGCGCGATCCATTAGTTGAAAAACTTCGCAGCCTTAGGAACACCCATTTCTTAGGGTACATACCATATCAAGACATGCCACAGTACCTCAGCAACATGAACGTGGGGATTCTGCCATCGCTAATCAACAATTACACAACGAGCATGTTTCCAATGAAGTTCTATGAATATATTGCCTCCGGGATACCTGTGGTTTCTACCCATCTAGATTTTACAAGATACATTGGAGAAGGCGGCTTGATAATCAGCGATAATGCTACGGGATTTGTGAATGCAATAGGAGTTCAGCTCGAAAAAGGAAGGCTTTCAAAAAAAGAGTCTGAAACGATAATTGGCGATAATACTTGGAAAACCAGAACCCTTAAGATGTTGAAGTCCGTTCAAGAGGACACTTGTGGAGCTCCTAGCTAAATTAAAGGCAGTTGATTACTGAAAGTCAATGGGGGGGGTGCAATACTTTGAACTACTGGCTTCACCAGCCCGGCATATGCTAGTCTTAAGGAATAGGATATGAAACAAGCCAGTCTTTCAATGGACTTCAATCATTTAGGATTAGCCGGTAAAACTGCTCTTGCGGAGCAACCATTGCGATTGATTAGAGGTCTACTATCAAAGTATGTGGTTTACCCATATGGAGAAGCACGGGAAAAGCGGTTCATCAGGCCAAAGCTTAGATCTTTGCGCAAATATTATTTACAAAGCAATATCGAAAGGATTAACGCGACCAAGGCAAAACTCTTCGAGTTGCTAGAATTCTCAAAATACAATGTACCATATTACAAAGATCTCTTTACAGCCATCGGGTTTGAGCCCGAGAAGATCAACTCAGATATTTGCTACATAAATGATATACCCTTACTGACCAAGGCCATAATCAGAGAACAAGGTGACAGGCTTCTCTCGATTCCATTAAATGAGTGCCGCCATTATACCTGCAAGACAGGAGGCTCTACTGGCCAGTCTTGTGCAATTTACTATGATCTAGAAGCAGCCGATTATTCAGCAGCTGTCACCCTATACGTACGAGAAAAGATAGGCAAAACAATGCTGGAGCCTGAACTACATTTCGCGTCTCGCTTTCCTGACCATCGAGATGCCAGCTGGCGGGACAAAGAGTTCTGGAAATGCTTATCTCTCAATCGGAGCAATATTTTTTTCAATGGTCTAGACGATTGCAATCTAGAAGAGATATGGCAGATAATCAAAAGGAGAAAGCCCCACCTTATACATGAGCACAGTTCAACAATCTACGCATTAGCTTGTTATGTTGGAAAGACCTACGGTAGCAGCAGCGGTTATTTTAAGATATTTGAATCAAGTGGCGAAACTCTCCAGCCATACATGCGCAGGAAGATTCAGGAGGTATTTAACTGCCGAGTAGTCAATCGATATGGGCTAGCAGAGGCGGGCGTGATTGCATACCAATTTGATGACAGCTTAGATCAGATGCAGTTTCTTGAGTCGGAGTGCTGGCCAGAAGAACACGCCAGCAATGGCCGGAGTGAACTGGTGATTACACCATTGAGAAACAAGCTGATGCCATTAGTTCGCTATACAACAGGAGATGAAGCATCAGTCATCCAAAATGATGCTGGGATGGCAATTCAAGGAGTTGTCGGGAGGATGCATGATATTGTTAGGATTAACGGCCAACAAGTGCCAACTCACCACATCATGGATGTCTTAGATCACAGGGTTGGCGGCATTCAGGAGTTTCAGATTAATAAATCTACTCAACCATTGACACTACACTTAGTGTTAGAGCCCGAAGTAAATGCAGAGCTTATTAAGCAGAAGATTGAAAGCATCTGGCCAAATGGCTTTAACATAGTATTTAGTGATCTATCTCAATTAGTCCGTGTTGGCGGGCGCAATAAGTTTCGTCATGTCGTAGACCAATGATCATAGTCCTGGCTCCTCAGTCTGCCAAGCAGGCAGCGCTGCTTGTCACAGCTGCACTAAGAAGATCTGCAGCTTTTAGTCAAGTTGAGCTATTTTTTGGCGGGTCAATATGCGCCCAGACTTACGACCTGATTGTAGCGGTTAACCCTGATGTAGAGGTTACTCAGCATCTAAGAAGAGCTTTAAGTGGAAGATCTCCCACTAAAGTCATCTTATTCGGTTCTCTAACCCAGGAACTCCTGGATCTGTTTGATGTGAAGCATCTGGAATGGCCAAGTCAGCTAGTTGCTGCTGCCAATAGCAAGCACGCACTAGCCGGAAACTATGCCGAAAGCAACGCGTCTATCCAATATACACGCCTAGCTTCGAGTCTAGGATCTCGGTCATGGCGAAGGCCATTAGAGAGATTTGATTTCGCGAATGAGTGGAATAACCTGGGATATGGTGCTGTAAGAGCAGATCAATCGGACTGGGCAATAGCCATGCCTGTTCAAGCCAATGAATCAAGCTCCATAGCAGAGATTGCATCGCATGATTTCGCAGGTCTTGCATATTCAGCGCTAGCAGATCTAGATCATTCTAGCATCTTATGGTTTAATCGAGTCAATGGTCCCATAGACTCCTTTGAGTGGAGAATCGTAGAGAACTTTCTTTCAAGCTGGAGAAAGTCGGATCTGCCGTGTATCCCTATTTTAAAAGAAGTCCCGCACGGGCACGATTGCTGCGTTACAATGCGATTAGACTGTGATGAAGATATCGAATCAGCTCGTGAACTGAGGCGTGAATACCACCAATTAGAAGTTCCTTTTTCACTTGCTATTCACACTCGCAATCTTCAGGATCGTCGCCAGCATCAGTTGGTGGAGGAGATGGCTGGTGAGGGAGAAAGCATTCTTTCTCATTCCGCCACTCATGCTAGCAACTGGGGGGGAAGTTATAGATCGGCAATTGAAGAAGCAAGCCTTTCAGCACAGGCGCTCAAAAAGCTGACTGGACAATCCCCTAAATACGCCGTTTCCCCGTTTCATCAGACACCGAGCTTTGCCCTACAGGCTTTAGCAGACTGTGGTTATTCAGGATGTATCGGTGGGATCATCAGTTGCAACCCAGAGTTTCTCCTTGCCAGAGGTGGAGAGCTAGCGGATATGCCACGGCAATTTATTGGGCATAGCCAACAACATATGCTTCACGGTGACTGTTTGCTAGAGGGAGCAGACCCACTAGAAACATCCAAACGAGCTTTTGAGTTGGCCAAAGAAACAGGTATGCTGTTTGGCTACCTTGATCACCCTTTTTCAGAGCGCTACTCATATGGATGGTTAGATGAGATGTCTCGGATTAATGCGCACAGAGATTTAATTTCGTTTATCAAAAACACAGCAGAACGACCACTCTTTCTCTCAGAAGATTCTGCTCTTGATTTTCTGCTTTTTAAGTCTAGAGTCCAGATTATCGATCATGGTCAAGCATTTGTTGTATGCATCAACGATTCAACTGGCCCTATAATCCATGACGCATGCATTGAATACCGTGGAGATATATTCAAGGCAACCAATGGATACATTCTAAATAAGTAGAAGACCGTTACGATTGTGACGTGGACCCCGGAAACCGGTCCAGGGTGAATGAGAGTCCTCATCCGGCCAGACTGGGCCGGGGACTCGACCATGAAACGGACCAGGCACACGGCGGAGCAGATCAT
>Ga0194123_10004817_pt1 | contig 14989 bp, 16 predicted proteins | sample TA2MahsurfametaG_5_FD_155479 | JGI IMG/M metagenome (GOLD analysis project Ga0194123, IMG submission 155479) | Freshwater microbial communities from Lake Tanganyika, Tanzania - TA2015023 Mahale A surface | ecosystem: Environmental > Aquatic > Freshwater > Lake | place: Tanzania: Lake Tanganyika... | reverse complement strand
TCTCGGCGCGGCTCGCGGCGGGAGCGGCGATCGGGCTCGCGGCGGGAGTGACCGGCACCGGCGGCGGGATCTTCCTCAGCCCGCTGCTCCTCCTCCTCGGATGGGCCGAGCCGCGGCGCACCGCCGCGACGGCGTCGATCTTCATCCTCTTCAACTCGCTCGCCGGCCTCGGCGGGCTCATGACGGCGGGATGGACGCCGACCCTCGACCTCCTGCCGCTCGGCGGCGCCGCCGCGGTGGGCGGCTTCGTCGGCGGACTGCTCGGCAGCCGCCGCGCGACGCCGCGGGTGCTGAACCTCCTCCTCGCCGTCGTGCTCGCGGTCGCCGCGGCGAAGCTCCTCTCCTCGGCGTCCTGAGCGCCGGTCAGGCGCCGTCCGCGGGGATGACCCGCTTCCAGATCGGGACCTCGCGCTTCATGCGGTCGACGAACGCCGCGAGCGCCGCGAGCGCCTCCGCCCGATGCGCCGAGGCGACCTCGCAGAGGAAGGAGACCTCGCCGACCGCCACGCGACCGGAGGAGTGCAGCACGAGGATCGACCGCGCCCCGGCCCGCTCCGCCTCCTCGCGGGCGACCCGCGCGAGCTCCCGCGACGCCATCGGCTCGTAGACCTCGTAGTCGAGCGCCGCGATGGGGCGACCCTCCTCGAGCCCGCGGACGACGCCCTCGAAGCGGAGCCTTGCGCCGACGCCGTCGGTCGCGCGATCAAGCGCTCGCAGCGACGGATCGCTCGATCGAAGCATCCGCTCGCGCTCGGCGAGGATCGCGCCCTCGACGATCGCGACCGCGACGAGGACGCTCATCCGCCTCCCACGAGGGCGATCAGGGCGACCTCGTCCTCCGGCGAGACGCGGCTCGAGTCCGCCGCGAAGGCGTGGTTCACCGCGAGCCTCGCGGCGCCGAGGGCGAATCCGACCGCCGGATGCTGCTCGCCGAGCGCCGCGAGGAGCTCGCGCGGCGACGGTCGGCGGTCGGAGGACGCCCACCGCACCCGCAGGCGATCCGCCCGCGCCGCCTGCGCCGCGGGTCCGAAGAGCCTCACCTCGAACTCCATCGCCGCAGTGTAAGGTCGGCCTCGATCATGCCCGCCGCACGCGACGACTCCGCGCCACGCTCTCCCGAGGACGCGATCGAGCTCGTCGCGCGGCGCCTCGGCGCGTGGTCGCCCGGCGAGGAGCGCTGCCCGCTCGAGCTCGCGGTGGGTCGCGGGCTCGCCGCGGCGGTCCTCGCGGATCGGGACCAGCCCGCCTTCGACCACTCGGCGATGGATGGCTACGCGGTGCGCGTCCGCGACCTTCGTGCGGGCGGCGTCACGCTTCCGGTCGCCGTCGAGGCGAGGATCGGCGCCCGACCGCCGACGCTTCCGGAGGGCGCCGCGGCGCGGATCGCGACCGGCGCCCCGATCCCGACCGGCGCCGAGCTCGTCCTTCGACGCGAGGACGTCGAGGAGGTGACGGGTCGCGCCCCGCACGACGTCGCCGCGATCACCATCCCGACCGATCTCGCGGCGCGAGCGAGGGCGGGCGAGCACCTCCGCCGCCGCGGCGAGAACGCTCGGGCGGGCAGCGTCGTCCTCGAGGCGGGCGAGCTCCTCGATGGCGCCGCGATCGGCGCGCTTGCCTCCGTCGGCGAGGTGCATCCTCGCGTCCGCCGCAGGCTCCGCGCCGCGATCCTCACGACCGGCGACGAGGTCGTGCCGCCGCAGGAGGTGCCCTCCGACTTCGAGATCAGGGACGGGAACGGTCCGGCGCTCGCGGCGCTCCTCGGCTCGCGGCGGTGGATCGAGGTCGCCGAGCGGCGACGGGTGCGCGACGAGGTTGATCTCCTCGGCGAGTCGATCGCCGCGGCGATCTCGACCTGCGACCTCCTCGTCGTCACCGGCGGCGTGTCGGTCGGGCACCGCGACCCGACCCGCGAGGCGATCGAGCGGGCGGGAGGCGAGGTCCTCTTCCACCGGCTGCCGCAGCGACCGGGGCGACCGATGCTCGCGGCGCTCGCCGCCGCCGGAGCCCGCAAGGTGCCGGTCTTCGGGCTGCCGGGGAATCCCCTCTCCGCGCTCGTGACGACGCGCCGCGTCGTGATCCCCACGATCGCCGCCGCCGCGGGCATCCGCATCGCCGCAAGTCGTCAGGTCGAGGTCGCCGCCGCGGCGCCGGTCGACCCGATCCCGCTCTGGTGGCATCGCCTCGCGAGGCTCGATCGCGCGGGGCGAGCCGAGCTGCTCGACGTCCGCAGCTCCGGCGACCTCGTCGCCGGAGCCCGCAGCGACGGATTCCTCGAGGTGCCGCCGCACGAGCGACCCTCGCCGGGCGCCCGGTACGCTTTCTTCCCGTGGGACGGCTGACCCGACGCGAGGAGGACCGCATGGGCGCGAGGCGATCGACGAGGAAGAAGCCAAGGCTCTCGCACCTCGACCGCGGCGGTCGACCCCGCATGATCGACGTCGGGTCGAAGCCGGTCACCGCCCGCATGGCGGTCGCGGAGGGATTCGTGCGGATCTCGCCCGCGCTCGCCGACGCGGTGCGCCGCGATGCGCTCGGGAAGGGACCCGTGCTCGAGGTCGCGCGGCTCGCGGGGATCCTCGCGGCGAAGCGCACCGACGAGCTCATCCCCCTCTGCCATCCCCTGCCGATCGACGGGGTCGAGGTGTCGGCGGCGCTGGAGCGATCGGGACGAGGACCCAACCGCGTGCGCGTCGAGGCGACGGTGCGCACCCGCGCCCGCACCGGCGTCGAGATGGAGGCGCTCGCCGCCGTCGCGGTCGCCTGCCTCGCGGTCATCGACATGGGGAAGTCGATCGACCGCGGCATGACGATCGAGTCGGTGCGCCTCCTCGAGAAGCGCGGCGGGCGACGGGGTCCCTATGTCGCGCCCGACCTCGCGGCGGGGAAGCCGCGGTCGCGGCGGGGTGCCGCCCGATGACCGCCCGGCGGGCGATCCGCGCCGCGGTGCTCACCTCGAGCGACCGCTGCTCGCGCGGCGAGACCGAGGACCTCTCGGGACCGGCGCTTCGGGAGCTCCTCGTCCGGGGTCTTGGCGCCGAGGTCGTCGCGAGCCGCTGCGTGCCCGACGAGCAGGACGCCCTCGCCGCCTGCTTCCGCGAGTGGTCGCGCCGGGAGGCAGGAATCGACCTCGTCCTCTCGACCGGCGGCACGGGGCTTGCCCCGCGCGACGTGACGCCGGAGGCGGCGCGCAGCGTCATCGAGCGCGAGCATCCCGGACTCATGGAGCTCGCGCGACTCCGATGCCTGCCGAAGACGCCGCGGACCTACCTCTCCCGCGGGATCGCCGGCACGATCGATCGGACGCTGATCCTCACCCTGCCCGGCTCGCCGCGCGGCGCGGTCGAGATGCTCGAGGCGCTCCTCGACATCCTGCCCCACGCGATCGAGACCCTCCGCGGCGAGGTGCAGGACGACGGGCGACCCGGCGCGGAGGCGACGAGCGGACGGGTGATCGAGCATGCCGACTGACGCTCGAGCCTCCTCGGCGGGACGCGGCGTCCTGCCGGTCGTCCTCGTCGGCGGGCGGAGCCGGCGCTTCGGTCGCGACAAGCTCCGCGAGCCGTGGGGCGAGGAGGGTCGGATGCTCGTCGAGCGATCGATCGCGGCGCTCCGCGAGGTCCTCGGCGCGGGCGTCCTCGGCGTCGGCACGGCGCACCCGACCGTGCGGAGCCTGCTCGACGACTGGATCGAGGACGATGCGCCGGACCGCGGTCCGCTCGGCGGGATCGCGACGGCGCTTCGTCGCGCCCGAGGCGAGGTGCTCGTCCTCGCGGGGGACCTGCCGGCGGTCGACGCGGGGGTGGTGCGGACGATCCTCGCCGCCGCCGCGTCCGCGCCGGAGGCGATGGCGGCAGTCGCGGAGACGACCGACTCGGAGGGCGTGGCGCGACTTCATCCCTGCACGGCGCTCTATCGCCCATCGATCCTGCCGATTCTCCACGCGCGGCTCGCCGACGATCGCCTGAGCCTGCTCGAGATGCTGCGCGAGGCGTCGATCGCCCGCGTCCCCTGCCCTGCCCGCAGCCTCGCCAACGCGAACGAGCCGGGCGACCTCGCGGCGCTCCGCTAGCGGCCGAGCAGCCAGAGCCAGAAGAACATCCACCCGCCCGCGACGATCATCGCGATCGCGCAGTAGCCGACGAGGTCGCGGGCCTTCACGCCGGTGATCGCGAGGAGCGGGAGCGCCCAGAAGGGCTGCAGCATGTTGGTGAGCTGGTCGCCGTACGCGACGGCGAGGGTCATCGTGCCGAGCGGCACGCCCTCCTTGATCCCCGCCTCGAGGGCGATCGGTCCCTGCACCGCCCACTGCCCGCCGCCCGAGGGGACGAAGAGGTTCACCACTCCGGCGGAGATCGCCGTGATCGGGGCGAGCGTCGCGGGCGTCGCGAGCGCCGAGGACCACTCGGCGAAGACCGCGATCAGCCCGCTCTCCTTGAGGAGCCCGAGGATCCCCCCGTAGAGCGGGAACTGGAGGAGGATCCCCACGCAGCCGCGGATCGCCGACTCGCAGGATCGGGCGTAGCCGAGCGCGGAGCCGTGCAGGAGCAGTCCGAGCCCGAGGGCGAGCGCGTTGATCTGGTCGATCCCGAGCCGCATCAGACCGTCGCGCATCGCCCACTGCGCGAAGCCGCCGAGGAGCGCGACGCCGAGCACGACCGCGAGCGCGACCGAGAGGAACCCCCGCTCCGCGGGATCCGCGCCGGGGGCGTCCCGACCGCGGCGCGGAGCGGAGAGGTCGATGCCGAGCTCCTTCGGACCGAGCATCTCGCGGCGGTCGCGCGGCGCGAGCGCCGCCATCACGACGGGCAGGATCGCCGCGAGCCCGAGGGTGATCACGAGGTTGAGCGGCGAGAACAGCGTCTCGGAGAGGGGGATCGACGCCGCCTCGCCGGGACCCATCGCGTCGAGGACCGACGCCGGGATCACCTTCGACGCGCCCTCGCGGGTCGTCATCGCGAGGGGCGCCGAGCCGGAGAGCCCGCCGTGCCAGAGGAGCATCGCGAGGTAGCCGGATCCCGCGAGCAGCGGGTAGTGGCAGGGTCGCCCGCGCTCGGCGAGGCTCCTCGCGGTCGCGCGGGCAAGGAGCGCACCGACCACGAGCCCGAGCCCCCAGTTGAGAAGACCTGCCCAGATCGCGGTCGCGGCGACGAGCGCCGCCGCCTGCGGCATGTCGCGCGGGCGCGAGGCGATCCACTCGATCCAGCGCCGGACGATGGGGCTGTCCGCGATCGCCGAGCCGGTCACGAGGATCAGGCACATCTGCATCGAGAACGCGAGCAGGCTCCAGATCCCCTGCGACCACCACGCCGCGAGGAGCGCCGCGCCCGGAGGCGGGCTTCCGGCGGCGCCGGTCCGCCCGAGCGTCGCCGCGAGCGCGGCGGTCGCGATCGAGAGGAGGATCGCGAGCAGCAGCGGATCCGGCATGAGCCGCCCGAAGATGCGGCTGATGAGGAGCCCGAGTCGGGAGATCATGGAGGCACACTATCGGAACCTGCCCGAGGTCTTCGCGGTCCCTCCCCCGCCTCCGCGAGCCTCGAGCCTGGGCACCGTGGTCCTTCGGAGTCGTCTCCGAGGCGTCCCGGGCGAACGGGTTGACTTCATCGATTGGCGCGCCACCATCCTGGTGAGCCGCCGTCTGGGTCGTCGATCGGTGGCTGGTCCCCCTGGGAGCGAAGCATGGTCCGCGACGTGATCCTCCGAAGCTCCGATGGCTCGCTCTCCGCCAGCCTGCCCCGAGTCATGACCGATCGACTCGGACTCGCGGAGGGCGACCGCGTGGTGCTGCGGGAGATGCCCGAGGGAATCCTGATCACCACGCTCGACACGGACTCGATCGACGCGATGCGGTTCGCTCGCGAGGCGGCGGCCCGCTATCGCGTCGCGCTTCGGGAGCTCGCGAAGTGACCGACCTGCCCTCCACCGAGCCACGCTGGCTCTCGAGGGCAGTGATCGTGACGATCCACGCGGAGCAGATCGAGGCACACGGCGGACTGCCCGGAATCCGGGACGAGTCCGCGCTCGAGTCCGCGCTCGGTCGCCCTCGCCACAAGTGGATCTATGAGCGTGCGGCGACACCTGCCCTCGCCGCCTCCTACGCGTGGGCGATCGCGCGGAACCATCCCTTCAACGATGGCAACAAGCGCATCGCATTCCTCGCCGCAAACGCCTTCCTGGGGCTGAACGGCTGGAGCCTGACGGTCGACGATGCGGAGGTCATCAAGACCTTCCTCGCTCTGGCTGCGGGCACGATCGACGAGCCGTCGCTCGCCGGGTGGGTCACCGAGTGGGTGGAGAGGCGTCGCCCAGACGGCAGCGGGTGATCGATCGATGACCATGCCTGAATCGAAGCCTCTCCGGAGCCTCGGAGGTCGCGACCCGAGCCCGCCTCCCCGCAACCTGTCGCTCCTCCGCCTCGAGGAGGCGGACCGGCGCGTGCGGCGGCGCCTCGCCACGCTGCGGGGACGACTCTCCCGCGAGGGGGTCTCGACGACGGTGGTCGAGGGCTCCGCGATCGCGGCGGAGGTCTCGATCGCGGAGGAGAACCTCCGCCGCCGGGCGATCCGCGCGAACCTGCAGGTCGCCCGCGGCGACCTCGACGCGGCGCGGCGGATCCTCGGCGAGATCGGCTTCCGCGACCTGCCTCCGTCGAGGCGACGCGCCTCCGCGACGATCGAGCTCCTCAAGCGGGCCTCCCGCGACCGACGCGGCGCCGTCCACGTCATCTTCGACGAGGAGCTCGCGCCGACCGGGACGCTCCGCGAGCGACCTCCGGCGATCGGGCGTCCGCACCCGGGATCCCCGCAGGCAGCGGCGGAGCGGATCGATCGACTGCGCCGCTACCGCGTGGAGCCGAGCGCAGCGCTCGAGCGGCGTTGGAGCCGCGACGCGCTCCACGGCCGCAAGGAGGAGATCCTCGAGGTGGGTCTCGTCGTGGCGGAGACGCTCGTCGGCTGACCGCCGCGCGAGGCGCGGCGTCGCCGAGGCTCCGTCGAGACAGGACCTAGTTCACGGGCGCCGGGGGCAGGGGTCGTGGCCCCTCTCCGCCCGGACCCTGCGGTCGCGGACGCTCGGGACCGGGACCTTCCTGACGCGGCTGGTCGGGACGAGGACCGTCTGGGCGAGGACCGTCTGGGCGAGGACCGCCCTCGCGGGGTCTGTCTTCACGGGGTCTCCCTTCGCGGGACCCGTCTTCGCGGGAACCGTTCTCGCGGGAACCGTTCTCGCGGGAACCGTTCTCGCGGGACCACGCCTCGCGCAACTCGCGGCGGAGCCGCTCCGACTGCTCGCGCATCTCCTCGCCGAAGCGCTGGAGCCGCTCCTCGAGGCGCTCCTGCATCCGCCGCTCGCGCGACTCGAGCTCGTCGACGAGGCGCTCGAACTCGCGGCGGGCGCTCTCCCGCATCTCCCGCATCGGTCGCCGGACGTGCTCCTCGGCCCACGGACCCTCCCAGCGGTCCCGCCACTCGTCGAGGCGTGAGCGGATCTCGTCGGAGGTCCGGTCGCGGAGCCGCTCGAGGGCGCCCCGCATGTCCTCCCAGCTCCCGGGGGGCGGAGCGTCCTGCCGCGGCATGCCTGGCATTCCCCACGGCACTCCCTCTCGCATTCCTTCGTCCACTCCCGCTGGCATCGGTCCGGCGTCCCGCGCGACCGGCACCGCCATCAGCCGAGGCGCGACGCGGAGCGACCGCTTCTCGCCCTCGTGGATCACCTTCAGGTCGACCTCCTTCTTCTCCATCGTCATCCGCTGGAGCCGCTCCATGGTGGCGGGTCCGCCCTCGATGCCGACGAGGAGGTCGCCCTCGACGAGTCCCGCCTCCGCGGCGGGCGAGCCGGGCCTCACGCCCACGATCACGCTCGTCGAGTCGGGATCGAGGTGGAGGTGACGCGCAAGCAGCGGATCGACCGCACCGAGCATCACGCCGATCATCGGGCGGACCTCCTGAAGCGCGTCCGCGGCGGGACCGACGGGCGGGATCACGTGCAGCACCCGCGAGCCATCCGCCGAGCGCACGCGGATCGAGCCGTCGGGCATCCGCTCGAGGCGCTCCTGCGGCACGGTCTCGCCGTTGACGACGACGCGCGGCGGTCCGCCGTTCTCGATGTCGACCGTGACCTCGAGGCGCTCCGCCACTCGACGCTCCTGCACTCCGCCCGAAGCCGGAGTCGGCGGCGGAGGCGGAGGCGGAGGCTGGGGGTCGCCCGCCGCGACCACGCAGGCGGCGAGGAGCGGCGAGGCGGCGAGGAAGGGAACGATGAGCGCACGGGTTCGAGGCGACATGTCGGATCTCCGGGGACCCGCGGAGGCATCGCGGGTCGGTGCTCGCGTGGAAGGATCCTTAGCCGACCCGCGGGGGAGAGTCGACGGCGAACGCCCGAAGCCCGCGCCGAACCGGCAAAGTTCCCTCACGCCCGGGCAGCGCCCGAGCCGTCGCCGCCGCGTCAGCCTCCCGGCAGCCGGAACCGCTCGACCGAGCGGTCGAGGTCCACCGCCGACCTCTCGAGGCGGTCGCCCGCGTCGCGGAGCCGGTCGACCGAGTCGCGGGTGGAGCCTGCCCCATCCACGAGTTGACGCATCGCGTCGTTGATCTGCGAGGCGCCGTGGCTCTGCGCCTCGATCCCGGAGCGGAGCTCCTCGAAGCTCGCCCGCAGCGACCCGATCGCCTCGAGGATCCGCGCGAGGTCGCCGCCGATCCCCTCGGAGGTCGAGACGCCCCGCTCGACGACGGAGGCGAGGTCGGTCATCGCCCGCGCGCCCTCCGCGACCGCCGACTGCATGCCGGCGATGATCTCCTCGACCTCGAGCGCCGCCGACGCGGTCTCGTCGGCGAGGCGGGCGATCTCCGCGGCGACGACCTGGAACCCGCGACCCTCCGCGCCCGCCTTCTCCGCCTCGATCGCCGCGTTGATCGAGAGCAGGTTCGTGCGGTTCGCGACGCGGGTGATGGTGCCGATGACGGTGCCGACTCGTCCGGCGCGCTCGCGGATCTCGGCAAGCCGACCGGAGACGTCGCCGCTCGTCGCGGAGAGTCCCTGCATCGCCTCGCGGAGCCGGTCGAGCCCGCCCTGCCCGCTCTCGGCGCGACCGGCGGTGTCGTCGGCGGTCGCGCCCACCGCGCCCGCCGAGGCGGAGAGCTGCCGGCTCGTCGCCGACATCTGCTGCACCGCCGCGGCGATCTCGCTCGCCGAGCCCGAGAAGGATTCCGCGACCTCCTGCTGCCCCGTCGCGAGCGATCGCACCTCGCCCGCCATCGAGACGAGCCCCCGGGCGGCGCCGCGGATCCCGCCGAGGAGCCCGGCGAGCTCCGCCCGCATCCGACCGATCCCCTCGAGGAGGTCGCGCACCTCGCCGCTTCCCTGCGGCGAGACGGCGCGGGTGAGGTCCCCGTCGGCGACCCGAAGCACGCCCTCGACCGCCTCGCCGATCGGGCGGGAGAGCCCCCGCGCGACCCACGTCGCCGCCGCGGCGACCGGGAGCGCGAGGAGCGCCGCGACGAGGAGGAGGAGCGTCCGCTGCTCCCGCGCCGGAGCGAACGCCTCGCGCACGTCCTGCTGGACCGAGAGCGCCCAGCCGACGCTCGGCAGGTAGCACCACGCCCCGATCACCGGCTGCGCGTCGAGCCCGACGCCGTAGCCGACGACGAGCTCGCCCCGCGCGGCACGGGCGAAGGGCGGCGTCTCCGCCGCGCCCCGCGCAAGGCGACGGCGGCCCGCCGCGTCGAGCCCTCCGCGGAAGGGCGCCGCGACGACGAGCGACGCGCCCTCCTGATGGACCGCGATCGCCCGCCCCGTCTCGCCGAGACCGGATGGATCGAGCAGCACGAGGTCGATCGGTCGCTCGTCGACCTGCGCGACGAGGACCCCCGCGACGCGGGCGCCCTCGAGGACGGGCCCGGTCACGAAGATCGCCGGGCGGGTCCGACCCGAGAGCAGCTGCGGCGCGGAGACGTCGGCCTGCAGGAGCGAGCGGGCGCGGCCGAAGGACGCGGCGAGGGGCGAGCCCTCCCACGGAGCCTCCCGCAGCGACGTCCCGAGCATCGCGGGCGCCCCGTGCTCGGCGACCACGCGACCCTCCGCGTCGACGAGGAGGAGCGACGAGAACTCAAGCCCCTCCGCGAGCGACCCGAGGAAGCCCTGCTTCGCCGCGATCGATCCGCCCTCCGAGGCTCCCGTCGACTCGAGCATCGCGGCGAGGGAGGGATCGCGGGCGAGCGCCGAGACCGCCATCACCTTCGAGTCGATGATGAGCTCGACCTTCGCCACGCGGCCGAAGGCGATCGACTCGAGGTTCTCCCGCAGGATCCGCTCGAGGTTGCGCTCGACGAGCCAGGAGCCGAGCGCCGCGACGACCGCGACCGAGCCGATCGAGAGCACGAGGAACCACGCGAGCAGGCGAGCGCGGATCGTGCCGAGCCCCGCGGCGGCGCCGCGGAGCCTGGCCGCGACCTCGCGGGAGGGGGTCCGGCTCACTCGGCGACCTCCGCCCTTGGCGGCGCCGCCCATCGACCGCCCCAGCCGCGTCGGAGCGCCTCGAGCCTCGCCTCCCACTCCGAGCGCAGTCGCCACAGGGGGAATGGCATCGGGCGCACCGGCTCCCCGGAGCTCCAGACCTCGCGGATCGAGCCATCCGCCTCGATCCGCCCGATGCGGGCGGTCTTCCACGCATGCAGCGTGCGGGGATCGATCGCGACCGGACCGTGCGGCGCCGCGAGGTGCTGGCGACCGACGCCCCGCAGCACCGCGTCCGGATCGACCGCGCCCTCCTGCGCCGCGGCGGTCGCCCACAGGCGCACGGCGACGACGCCGGCCTCGACCGGATCGCTGAGCACCCGATCGGCGCCGAAGCGGCGGCGGTACGACTCGACGAACGCCTCGTTCTCCTCGCCTCCGAGCGACTGGAAGTAGTTCCACGCGGCGAAGTCGCCCGCGAGCGACGCCGCGTCCATCGACGCGAGCTCCGGCTCTCCGATCGAGAAGCTCACGGTGGGCGTCGTCTCGGGCGTCACGCCCGCCTCGCGGAGGGCGCGGAAGAGCGCGACGTTGGTGTCGCCGTTCACCGTGTTGAGGATCGCGTCGGGTCGGCTCGCGACGATCCGCTCGACCACGCCGCCGACCTTGAGGTCCCCCAGCGGCAGGTAGTCCTCGCCCACCACCTCGCCGCCGAGCGCCTCGACCTGGTCGCGGATGATCTGGTTCGCGACCCGCGGGAAGACGTAGTCGCTGCCGACGAGGTGCACCCGCGGACCGATCGACTCGATCGCCCACCGCACCGCCGGGATGATCTGCTGGTTCGGCGCGGCGCCGAGGTAGACGATCCGCGGGGACTGCTCGAGCCCCTCGTACTGGACCGGATAGAAGAGGACGCTGCCGAGCCGCTCCACGACCGGTCGGACCTCCTTGCGGCTCGCGGAGGTCCAGCAGCCGAAGATCGCCACCACGCCGTCCTCGCGGATGAGCCGCTCCGCCTCGCGGGCGAAGGTCGCGGGATCGCTCGCCCCGTCGCGGACGATCGGCTCCACCCTCCGACCAAGCACGCCGCCCGCCGCGTTGATCTCCTCGATCGCGAGCAGGCATCCGTCGACGACCGGCTTCTCGCTCGCCGCCATCGTGCCCGTCAGGCTGTGGAGGATGCCGACGCGGATCGGCGATCGATCCTCGCCGCCGCGCCGAAGGAGCCACGCGAGGAGGAGCGCCACCACCGCGATCGACGCGATCACCGCGAGCCGCCATCCGCGGGACGCCCGCGGCGCGGGCGCGGCCGGGACGGGGATCGCGGGCGTCTCCATGCGGGGAAGACTATCCGCGGTCGGCAATCAACGAGCCGGTCGCGCGAGGTCGCCGCTCGGAGTCAGCGGTCGTGCCAGGAGTCGCTCGGCAGGTCGTAGATCAGCGAGGCGTCCGCGGGTCGCGCGAGGTCGGGGCGCGTGGTGACCCCCACGTCCACCCACTGGGGATAGACCTCGGTCTCCTGCGGGCGGACCGTCATCGAGCCGGTCCGCTCGAGGAGCCGCTCGACCTGCTGCAGCGAGGGTCGCGCGACGTCGCAGGGGTCGCGGCGGATCACCGCGGCGAGGTAGAAGGCGAGGTCCTCCGCGACGAGGCGGATCGCCGAGCGGGTCGAGCGCGAGGCGAACTCGATCCCGCTGCCCTCGAGGATCCGCAGCGACGCGATCGCCCGCAGGTCGCCCTCGATCGCGGTGCGACCGGCGGCGATCACCCGCTCGATCGCCGCGACGTCGCAGGACTCGACCGGTCCATCGATGCGGAGCGCCACGAACTCCCTCCACGGCAGGAACTCCACGATCCACTCGAACTCGTCCTGCTCGAGGAGGAGCGGTCGCGGCAGCCGCCCGCTCCGCGCGACCTCGCCGCCGGAGGCGGGTCGATCGCGAGGCAGCCGCTCCTGACCACGAGCGAGGATCCAGTCCAGTCCCTCCACGATCCCTCGACCATCCGCCGGAGGACCGAAGGCGCCGGAGACGACGAGCGTGCGCGACTCGGTCGGATCGACGAGGCGCCAGACCTCGACCGTCTGCGCGAGGTTCATCGGGCGGATGCGCAGCAACGTCGACGCGGAGAACTCCTCGGCATCGACCGCCGGAGGCGACAGCAGCGCCTCGAGCGAGGGCAGCCCGCCCGGGACGCCGCCGGGTGGATTCGCGTCGTGCCGCTCTCGCTCCGCGCGTCCCATGCTGCTCTTCCTTCCCTCGTGATGGCGCCATCGATGGTCCGGTGACCCCGCGGACGCTGCTGCTAAGGTGCCCGCGCCCGACCGCGGGGCAACGTGCGGTGCCGCCCGGAGCGGCAGGGGCGTTGGATCCGCGCGGGCGGATCCGTCCGCGACGCCCCGCCGCTCCTCTTCCCGGACGCGCCGGGGGGCGAGAACCACCATCCTCCGAGCCATGCGCTTCCAAGACCTCCCCATCGATCCGCGGCTCCTCCGCACCCTCGAGGCGATGCGCCTCACCGAGCCTCGCCCGATCCAGCAGGAGGTGCTGCCGATCGCCCTCGCGGGTCGCGACCTCGTGGCGCTCGCCCCGACCGGAACCGGCAAGACCGTCGCCTTCGGCCTGCCGCTTGCGCAGCGGCTGCTCGAGCATCCCCCCGCGCGGCGCCGCGGCGGACCGACCGATCCGCGCGAGCGCCTCCGGGCGCTCGTCCTCTGCCCGACCCGCGAGCTCGCGATCCAGGTCGGCGAGGAGCTCGGGCGGCTCGTGAAGGGACTCGTCCTTCGGGTCGGCACCGTGGTCGGCAAGAGCGCGCTCTCGCCGCAGCGCGAGATGCTCCGTCGCGGGATCGACCTCCTCGTCGGCACGCCGGGGCGGGTGCGCGAGCTCCTCGAGCTCGACGCGCTCAGCCTCGCCTTCGTCCGGCAGGTCGTGATCGACGAGGCGGACCGCATGCTCGACCTCGGGTTCATGCCGCAGGTCCGCTGGATCCTCGACCGCACCGCGGCGTCCCCGCAGCGGATGCTCTTCAGCGCGACGATGCCCCGCGAGGTCGAGTCGCTCGTCGAGGAGTTCCTGCGCGAGCCGACCCGCGTCGCGGTGGGGACGGTGAACGCCGCGGCGCCGCACCTCGAGCATCGTCTCTATCAGGTCCCTGATCCGCTGAAGGTCCCGCTGCTGCTCCGGGTGCTCGCCGGCTCGCGGCTGCAGGCGATCGTCTTCGCGCGGACCCGCCGCCGGGTCGGCTGGGTGGCGGAGGCGCTGCGGCGGAACGGGATCGCCGCGGAGTCGCTGCACGGCGACCGCACGCCCGCGCAGCGGACCGCGGCGATGAAGGCGTTCACCGAGGGTCGCGCGACGGTCCTCGTCGCGACCGACGTCGCGGCGCGAGGGCTGCACGTGCCCGGCGTCGCGCTGGTCGTGAACTACGACCTGCCGCTCGCCCGCGAGGAGTGGGTGCACCGCGTCGGTCGCGCCGCGCACGGGGGCGGCGAGGGCGGCTCGATCTCCTTCCGCACCCCGGAGGAGCGCGACACGTGGCGCTCGATCGAGCGGCTCGGCGGCGTCACGCTGCGCGCGGAGCCGCTGCCGGAGGACCTCGCGCCGCGCCAGCGGGCGAAGCCCCCGTCGAAGCCGCCGCAGAAGTCCCGACCTTCGCGGCTCATCCAGGCGCCGACCGCCGCCACGCCAGCCACGCCAGCCAAGCCAGCCAAGCCCAGGCTGCGCGGCGAGGGACCCAGGATCGGACGCCGCGGCGAGGCGCGCAAGCCAAGTCCGGGTCGATCGCGGGGACGTCGAGGTCCCGCGAAGCCGCTCGTTCCCGGTCGGGGCGTGGTGCGTCGCGAGGCGGAGTGAGGCGCGATCACTCGGCGGGCAGGAGCGGCACGACCACCTGCACGAGGACGAGGAACCCGATCGCGAGTCCCGCCATCCCGAGCACGATCTGCACCGTCATCGTCCCGACCGATCGCCAGAAGGCGTCGAGCGAGGGCATGCGGATCGCCTTGTAGACCACCGAGATCCCGAAGGCGAGCGGCAGCAGGAGCAGCATCCACCACCGCTGCACGCCGGGCAGGGGCTCGAGGAACGGCAGGTACGCGAGGAGCAACGCCGCGTGGCTCATGCGCCCCCCTTCGGTCGCCGTCCGAGGACGTCGAGGACCGCCACCACGTTCATCAGTCCCGCCATCGCGCAGAACAGGGTTCCGAACTCGTTGGGATGCCCGAGGCCCTTCAGGGTCGACACCTTCACCGTGCCGCCGAGGAAGGGATCGCCGCTCGGGGCGTCGATGAGCTCCCCCACCCGGCCGGACTTCACGAGCGACTCGTTGGCGAGGTCCGCGATCCAGGCGACGGGACCAGCGCCCGCCTGGGCGATGAACCACAGGTGATCCTCGCGGCGGTCCACGCAGTCCACGCCGCCCACGAGGATCCCGCCGAGGAAGAGTCCCAGAACACCCCCGCCGACGAGCCGACCGCGGCGGCGCTCGCCGATCGCCGCGTGACCGAGCCCGGGCAGGATCCAACCAAGGATCGCCGCGC
>Ga0194123_10004808_pt1 | contig 15007 bp, 14 predicted proteins | sample TA2MahsurfametaG_5_FD_155479 | JGI IMG/M metagenome (GOLD analysis project Ga0194123, IMG submission 155479) | Freshwater microbial communities from Lake Tanganyika, Tanzania - TA2015023 Mahale A surface | ecosystem: Environmental > Aquatic > Freshwater > Lake | place: Tanzania: Lake Tanganyika... | reverse complement strand
TACTTGCGACGGCAAAAAAATAGTCAAAACTTTAGATGTCAAAATTAAAATACCACATGATGAATTCGAGCGTATGGCACTTGATCCGCGGACTCTCAATTGCGATCACCATATTGCTGTTGGCTGATCATCCAGAAGCTGCAAACAATGATCCGGTTCTGGCACGCGAAGAGCTTTCGCCAGATTCTTCGGTGACATTGACTGCGAAAGGACTTTCATTCAAAGCTAAACGCAAAGAAACGAAAGATGGCTGGTCAATTAGTATTTCCGGAAAATCTACAAATGGCCCGTTTGCATTTAGCCACCGCTTCCGAGGCGTTGCTGATTATCCTGATGATGTTGTGATAGTCGAGCTCGATCCGAAAAATTCTTCCCCAGAGATCATGTTCCGCGCCTATACAGGCGGCGCTCATTGTTGCTCGTTGCCAGTTTTTGCTTCTGAAGACGAGGCCGGCATATGGAAAATTTCTCCCTATCCAATGATCGATGGCGACCTCCTGCCATTCCTTGAAGATATTGACGGAGACGGCGCGGGCGAGATCATAACGATCGACCAAACTTTTCTATATGCCTTTGACAGTTACGCTGGCTCCTACTCGCCAATGAGGGTTGAGCAACTACGCAATGGCAGATTCAAAGATATCACGCGCTCCAAAACAGGACGCACACGACTAAAAGCTCAACTGGATGAGATGGAGGTGGACGCCGACAATAATCCCGACCTTTGGCGTTCAAATGGTTATCTTTCAGCCTGGGTCGCTCTCAAATCTCTTTTAGGCGAGGGGAAATCAGCTTGGAAAAAAATGCTCCTTCTCTATGACCGAAATAGCGATTTTGGAACCTATGAGTGCGCCGATAAAACACTCAAAGCATTCGACTGTCCGTCAGAGAAGCTGGTTATGATCCCCTTCCCTGACGCCCTAGAAGCGCATCTAAAAACAATGCGATACTGGGACAAGGGAATTAAAAAGCCGGACTGATCGACCAAACCAAATTTTGAAAACGTTGTTAAATCAACAAAATCAAAGACGATCGACTTCGCATTGAGCATATTCTCTTGCTACCCGCAGAAAGGTGTTCAGTTCGGAAATGTAGCGGTCGACTTTTGAATAATATGATTTTGTTTGAGTATTATAATTTTCAACTTCGGAATTATACTGAAGCACAACTGGCTCTGTGCATGTATGCGACTTTGTTTCTTCATCGTTACATTCAGGAGCAACGGGCGAAGCGGGCTTAAAGGGCTAGAGAACTGGAGAGCTTGCTGAGCGATCTGGCACTAATCGTTTTACGATACAGAGGCTGGAACAAAGTGAGGGCGTACCGCCGAGCCACACCCAGACGCTTATGGACGTCAAAGCCGCTTTTGAAGCAGCTGGGTTTGAATTTATTTGAACACCAGATCATGAGCCAAGTGTAAAAATTAAAACAACAAACTGAAGATCAATGCGCTTTTCATCACATCAAACAATCGGCGAGTTTACCCAGAGAACGCGAGCGACCGTCTTCCCAATATTCCGATAACGATGCGGGATGTGTGATTCAAAAAAGAACGAATCCTCTGCATTGAGAAGATAAACTTCATTACCAACTGTTAGTTCAATTTGTCCTTCTAAAACAAATCCTACTTCTTCACCAATATGTTTTAATTCCCCGCCATTTCCCGAACCAGGTGAAATAATATGAATATTGGCGTTCAGAATTCGCCCACGAGAAAACGGAATTAGCCGTTGTAAAATTAATCCATGATTTTCGCTGTCACCAAGTTGTACATTAGATCTCGAGCCCTTCTTATAAATTAAAACCGCAGACTCGTTCGAGTTATCAAAAAGTTCGGCAGTTGTAATATCTAAAACCATTGTTATCCGCTGCAATAAGTGCAGCGAGGGAATGATACGACCCGTTTCAATTTTTGAAAGCATGCTTTCGCTGCAGGGAACCAGTCGCGCAACATCTGAGAGACGAAATTTTTTAACCCTTCTGATGTGACGTAAACGTTCGCCAAGCTTATCTAGGTTCAATGTCTACTCCCACCTTTTACACTCTTCTTGAATACCCACCGGGACGGGTTTTCTATATAGTGAAAATCAGAATTTTGAAAAATTTTATTCTCTGTAAAGATTGAAAGCTGATTAAATACTGAGCGGCCTTTCTTCAAAGCAAAGCCTTGTTGACAAGGCAAAATAACGAACATAGACTTTCTTTTTAGTCAAGTGACTTGAATGACTTACTTATTGATAAAAAACGATAAAAATCTCTAAGACTTACGTTTTTTCACTGAAACAGTACGGGATTTGACAAGGAGGCAACAATGTCAAAAAGAGAAAATGATCAATCAAATTTTGCAAATTTAAATCGACGCCATTTTCTTGGGGGCACGGCAACGACGGCTCTGATGGTAGCATCTTTGGGTGTCGCGGTAGACGGTTTTACGTCATCAGCTTTGAGCGCTCCCAAAAGAGGTGGTGTTCTTAAAGCGGCCTTTGCCGCTGATCCCGCAGGCTTTGATCCCGTACGCGGTCCGAGCGGCATGTCACATGTTGTGATTGAACAAGTCTATTCAACCTTGATGGCGCTCGACGCCGACGCAAAACCTTATCCGGAACTCGCCGAAAGCTTCCAGATGAGTGATGACGGCTTGCAATATACATTTAAGCTCCGGTCAGGAGTAAAATTTCATAATGGCGATGAATTGACAGCTGAAGATGTGAAATTCTCTTTTGATCGCCTGCGCGCAAAAGACTCGGGCTACTCATACACAGCTCAAGTCGAAACAATCGACTCGGTTGATGTTGTCGATAAGTTGACTGTTAAATTCAAGCTTTCAAAAGTTACTGGTCCATTCCTTGTTTATATGGCGTTCCCTGGAAGCTCCATCGTACCGAAAAAGCTCGTTGAATCGGGTCATGATTTGAATGCAAAGCCAATTGGCTCGGGTCCATTCAAATTTGTAAGCTACGAGCCGCGTTCCGCAATTAAATTTGAGCGAAACGAAAATTATTTCCAAGAAGGAAAGCCATTTTTTGATGCGATGGAATATCGGATTATTCCTGATATCACTGCGCTCACTAATGCTGTCGCATCAGGTGAGGTAAACTTCTCAAACGAAATTCCTGCAAAAGATTGGGCTTCGATTAAGGCAAATCCAGCCTTAGCAACTCAAACTCTGGAAGGTTCGCGTTATTATTGGGTGATCCCCAATAATACCAAGAAGCCCCTGGATAACCCAAAAGTACGCCAAGCAATCGGTCTAGCTGTTGACCGGTCCGCCATTGTTGCAGGTGCATTCTTCGGACAAGCCACGGCAATACGTGGGGGCGTGATTCCGAAATGGAATTGGGGTTATGCGGATATCAACTACTTCGGTGAAAAGTCCGAAGTTGCGAAGGCCAAAGCATTGCTTGCTGAAGCGGGTTTCCCAAATGGGTTCGAGACAAGCATCACAATGGCGTCTTCCTTCCCTCCCATGATGGCTATGGCCCCCATCATTCAAGCTAACCTTGCAGCGATCGGTATCAAAGCCAAAATCGACAGCATGGAAGTTCCACGCTACTGGGATGAAATCTGGGGTCCGAGTAAATTTGATATGACGGCCATGTATTGGCTCAGCCCACTCGCTGATCCGGATGATTTTGTTACGAACAACTATAAGCGCGGCATGGCCGTCAATGTTCAAAAGAGCGGATCACCGGAGCTTGATGCCATTCTTGACGCTGCCAAACAGGCTACGACCCAGGACGCCAGAAAAGAGCTCTATAAAAAAATGCAACAAATGTCCCTCGACGAAATGGGAATTATTCCACTCGTAAACGGACATCTTCTCATCGCTCATTCGAAGAAGCTTCAAGGCTATGTGCCGATGAGAACGGGCTTTTTGAAGACCCTCAAAGACTCTTGGTTCGAAGGCTAATCCAAAACAGATTCGGCCTCTCGTTAGATCATGCGCCCATATGGCTTATCCGATATGGGCGCATGTTTCCGTGACTAGATTTGGATTATAAACATGTTGCGGCTAATTTTTACGCGGCTTGCTCTTTTCGTGCCGACGCTTTTAGCGGCATCAATAATTCTTTTTATTGCCATTAATGTTGTACCGGGTTCGGCAGCGCGGTCTGCACTTGGTGTCGATGCAACTCCGCAGGCGATCATGCGCTTCGAGGCCCTCAACGGATTAGATAGACCGCTGATCGTCCAATACTCAGACTGGTTTATCAAAGCGATGCAAGGCGATTTCGGCAAATCCTTTCAAAACAGAGTTGCCGTTGGTCCAGAAATATTAAAGCGACTCCCTGTTACTCTCGAATTGGCACTTCTTGCATTTCTTATCGCGAATGTCATCGCGCTTCCTTTGGGGGCCATTGCCGCTTTCAGACATCGCAAAATATTGGATGTAATTATAACGACTTTTGCGACAATTCTTGGAGCCGTTCCGAATTTCTGGCTTGCCACATTATTTGTTCTTCTCTTCGCATTGATCTGGCCGATCCTGCCCGCAGGAGGCTTTACGCCCTTCCTGTCAGATCCAAAGGCGAACCTAATCCAGATGATTTTGCCAGCATTATCGCTCGGACTCGTTTCATCATCACTTCTCTTGAGAATAATGCGAACGACCATGCTTGAGGTGCTAAATTCCGCTTATATAAAAACAGCTCATGCAAAGGGTGCCTCTGAAAGAGTGGTCCTTATTAGACATGCTCTTCGGAATGCATTGATTCCATTTTTCACTGTCGGTGCAGTCGAATTTGGGTTTCTATTTGGTGGTGTGGTTGTCATCGAAGATATTTTTCGACTTCCAGGAATTGGTTCCCTGGTTCTCGTTGGAATCATCAATCGTGATTATCCAGTTCTTCTTGGATCAGCGCTGGTTATTACAATCGTGGTGCTCGCGGCCAACATGATTGTTGATACAATTGCGATGATACTCGATCCTCGGCAAATTCATGCAGGGGAAAGATGAAATGAATTTTTTGTCTAAATTTAATTGGATCAGGCATGGATTGCTTACAATAGGTATTATGATTGTGGGAACCGTTATTGTTGCGGCTTTGACGGCACCAATTATTTCGCCCTATTCTCCATATGATCTTGATGTAACGATGATGTTACAAGCTCCCTCCGCTGATCATTGGCTCGGGACGGATGAACTTGGGCGTGACGTGCTATCTCGCACAATATTTGCCTCCCAAATTTCGATTCAAGTTGCTCTTGTTGCTGTTTCTGTTGGGGTAATTGGTGGAACGATAATTGGCGTCTTGGCGGCATATTTCGGTGGCGTTACCGATCTTATCCTCATGCGGCTCATGGAGCTTCTCTTTTCTTTTCCTGCCATTTTGCTGGCTATTGTCTTAATGGCGAGTCTTGGTACAAGCATTCTAAATGCGATGATTGCTATTGGTATAATCTTTATTCCTGGCTTTGCGAGACTTGCGAGAGCGACGACGGTTGAAGCAATGCAGCAACAATATATCGAAGCGGCCCGTTCCGTCGGTATGAGCCATAGTCGAATTCTCATTATTGAAATTATGCCAAATGTGATTACGCCTTTACTTGTCGAGGCAGCTGTCGCATTCGCCTATGCTGTTTTACTCGAATCTGCATTGAGCTTTTTGGGACTTGGAGCCCAACCTCCAGAGCCCTCTTGGGGGAATATGTTGAATACGGGGCGAGGATTTATGGCCCAAGCACCGTGGTTGAGTATTATGCCAGGAATGGCTCTTTTCTTCTGCGTTCTCGGCTTTAATCTTTTGGGCGATGGATTGCGCGATATGCTTGATCCGCATTTGCGGGATTAGACATATGAAAATTGAAGCAAATAAACGCTCATCAACGCTTGAAATTGAAAATCTCTCAGTGGCTTTTGGTCAAGGGTCCAAATCTGCTGTGGTTGTTGATAATATTTCACTGAAAATTGGGAAAGGTGAAATTGTTGGTTTAATTGGAGAATCTGGCAGCGGAAAAACAGTCGCCTCTTTGGCGGTTCTTGGCATGTTGCCGCGTGGTGCCAAAGTCGTTCAAGGCTCAATAAAACTAACGAACGATCCACTCCTTGAAAGAACGGATGATTATAGGCGATCCATTCGTGGCGACCGCATAGCGCTAATTCCGCAAGATGCTCTACGCTCGTTAAATCCGACGGGAAAGGTCGGCTATCAGGTTGGGGAGCCCCTCAATCTCCATCGCTCTGCGTCTTGGGCCTTTGCACGTTCAAAAGCGATAGAATTGTTGCGCTCAGTTAATCTGAGCGATCCAGAACTTCGGAGTGAGGAATATCCGCATCAATTTTCCGGTGGGATGCAACAACGGGCGATGATTGCCATGGGGTTATCGACTGAGCCGGAGTTACTTATTGCTGATGAACCGACGACCGCACTCGATGTCACGGTTCAGGCGCAAGTGTTGGATCTATTAAGAGCGGTTCGTGATCAACATGATACGTCAATCTTGTTTATCACCCATGATCTCGGTGTCGTCGCAAATCTTTGTGATCGTGTGTATGTGATGTATTCAGGGGCTATTGTTGAAGAGGGTCCGGTCGATCAAATATTTTCAAATCCGAGTCATCCTTATACCCAAGGTCTTCTTGACGCGACTCCTCGAATTCATGGAGCGATGACAGGCTTGACCCCGATACCGGGACAAATACCGCTTCCGAACAAGCGGCCTGTCGGTTGCCGATTTTCCGATAGATGTTTATTTGCCCTACCGCAATGTGCTTCGACGCCAAAGCCAATAACAGTCGGAGACAATCATATTTCTTATTGTCTTCGTGTTAAGGAATTAGGAGGGTCATCATGACGGACCTGCTCCTCGAAGTCGAAAACGCTACAAAAGCCTATCGCGTAGGTAATCACATCTTTAACAAGAAGCAATTCATGGCAGTTAATGATGTTTCTCTTACATTGCGAGCAGGACAAACTCTGGGCATCGTCGGTGAATCTGGATCAGGAAAGTCCACGCTTCTGAGAATGATTCTTGGACTTATCAAACCAACAAGCGGAAATATTTACGTCAGAAAAAAGAATATTTGGCGATCATCGGGTCGTGATTTGCTTGCGATCCGGAGACAGATGCAGGCCGTTTTTCAAGACCCCGCTTCATCATTTAACCCTCGTCAAAGTGTCGCGACCGTCCTGCTAGCGCCTCTAGAGGTGCATAATATTGGCGACAAAAAAATGAGAATGATGAAAGTCGCTGAAACCCTCGAACTCGTTGGGTTACCAACAAATTATATGGATCGCTATTTGCATCAACTCTCCGGCGGTCAACGACAAAGAGTTGCTATAGCCCGTGCCATTATTTTGCGTCCGTCGCTTCTTCTTGCTGACGAGCCTACTTCGGCTCTTGACGTGTCTGTTCAGGCACAAATCTTGGCCTTGCTCAAAACGATCAATCGTGAGTTGGGATTAGCTTGCGTCTTTGTAAGCCACAATCTCGGTGTCGTTCGTACAATTGCAGACCGGGTTGCCGTCATGCGTAGCGGTGTGATCGTGGAAACAGGTCAAACGCAGGAAGTATTCGATCAACCAAAAAATGCCTATACACAAGCGCTTTTATCTGCGGTGCCTGATCCTTCAAAAATTCACATGGCTAGAGTTTGATGTTTTAAAATTGCTTTTGGGGAGACATAAAATGCTGGAACTTAATACATTCTCGATAGCAGCCCGCTGCCAAAGAACAGGAATGCTTGGTGTTGCCGTTTCAACAGCTGTCCCTGGCGTCGGAGGCATCTGCCCTTTTGTAAAGCCCTATGTCGGCGCAATTGCGACCCAATCATGGGTCAATCCCTATCTTGGTATCGACGGCTTAGCATTACTGGAAGAAGGTAAATCAGCTCAGGAAGCACTTGATAGTCTGATCAAGAATGACCCTGGTCGTGATGTCCGCCAAGTTGGATTTGTTGACTCGAAAGGAAATAGCGCGGCTTGGACAGGTTCAGGCTGTACTGACTGGCACGGACATATCACAGGCCCCGATTTTGCGGTTCAAGGGAACATGCTCGTGGGAGCAAGAACGATTGAAGCGATGGCGGAAACATTTACTGGCACGTCCGCATTATCATTGGCGGAGCGACTGGTTGCCGTGCTTGAGGCGGGGCAATCGGCGGGAGGCGACAAACGCGGTCGACAGTCAGCCTCGGTGCTTGTCTATAAAGATGAACTCTACCCCTATTTGAGCTTGCGGGTCGACGAACATGCCTATCCCGTTGCAGAGCTGCGGCGGATCTATGAAGTAGCTCGACATCAATTACTTCCCTTTGTTGATGGAATGCCATCACGGAAAGATCCCATCGGAGGGCTGCCCAAGAGCGTTACCGATATGCTGATGACGCCGCCTCCTTATCGCCCTGGCGGAGGCGGATCGGGTCTTTAATCATGGATGCTAAACGACCTTCAGCGGCTATTTTATCAATACTCAAGGATCTCGTTGCATTTGATTCAACGAGCCGCAACTCCAATCTCCCAATCATCAATTATGTTCAGGATTATTTGAAGCGATATGGCATTGAGGCATATCTCATCACGTCATCCGATGGAACGAAAGCGAATCTTTGGGCAAGTATTGGTCCGCACCATCTTCCAGGCGTCATACTTTCGGGACATACGGATGTCGTTCCAGTAGACGGACAAAACTGGAGCCATGATCCATTTTTGTTGATTGAACGCGATGAAAAATTATTTGGTCGCGGCGCGTGCGATATGAAAGGATTCCTTGCTGTAGTCCTTGCAGCTGTTCCAAAAATTGTATCGTCAAATCTTCGCATGCCAGTAAGGATTGCTTTTTCACATGATGAAGAAGTTGGATGCATAGGCGTTAAAAGCTTAATTGATTGGTTGAAAAATCAACCCGTGCGCGACGAGTTATGTATCGTCGGTGAGCCAACAGATATGCAACCGGTCATTGGGCATAAAGGCGGGCGAGCCTATCGGGTAATTATCGAGGGACGGGAAGCCCATTCAAGCCTCGCGCCACACGCGGTCAACGCCATTGATGCTGCCGCAGAGTTGATTATTTTTTTGAAGCAGATTTCTAATGAGTTGAAGCTTGGCTCCCATGATGAGGCTTATGATATTAAACATAGTACTTTGAGTACGGGTCTCATTCAAGGTGGTTCCGCAATCAATATCGTTCCTAAAAAATGTGAATTTGTATTTGAGTATCGACATCTTCTTGGCTTTGACGCCCAAGCGCTTGCCGAACGGGTTTTTCAATATGCAAAGGAGGTCATTTTACCTCCCATGCAAGAGATAGCGCCCGAAGCCTCTATTAGATTTGAAGAAATCTATTCATATCCAGCACTTGCGATTGATGTGAATCATCAGGCGGTAGGCTATATAAAAAATCTAGCGAAACGAAATGATGAATCAAAAGTGGCCTATGGAACTGAGGGCGGCTTTTTTATGAATGAATTGGACATTCCAACTGTTGTTTGTGGACCCGGATCAATAAAGCAAGCCCATACGCCAGACGAATATATTTTCATGGAACAGCTGGCCTTATGTGAGGATTTTCTCGAGCGATTGATCCGAAATATCTCCAAAGCTGAATAAATTGGATGATCCGTCGTCTTTATTATAGCTAGCCGACTGAGTTAGAAGCGGCCCTTAAGTTTTATTATAGAAATTTTCGTCTGCCCCCTGAAAAGTGATCCTCCCTGATGTATGGCTTTTGAGCCGATAGAGCACGGAAGACTGAGCAAGAAAAGAAATGTGATCGTCCTAAAGGGAAAAAATTATAAGGGCGACAAATTTCAAGAGCGCTGATAATCTCAATATCAAAGACGATTGACTTCACACTCTGCATATTCCCGCGCTGACTTCAAATAGGCGTTCAGCTCAGATATGTAGCGATCAACATTTGAATAATATGATTTTGTTTGAGTATTATAATTTTCAACTTCGGAATTATACTGAAGCACAACTGGCTCGGAACATGTATGCGACTTTGTTACTTCATTGATACAATCAGGAGCAACGGGCGAAGCGGGCTTTAGTTCACTAAAACTAGGAATATTTGGTGCAGTACAATTTGAACCCGCGTAAACATAATTTGTTGACGCGGTCAGAAGCGAAACAGAAAAAGCTAAAATTATCAAAATCTTTCTTTGAGATGCAAAATTCATTTCAACCTCCTCCCACAACCCTCTGCGATGGTTGATACCGGTTATTAATGAATATGACCCGAGCCCCGTACCTGTATTTTCCTTTTTGACTATTTTAATGTTTGATTGGCGGACAATCCATGTCAAGCAAAACCTGATCGGACGGATCAGGCAGCTCTCCAATATTGGACGCTGCTTCAAGTCCGGCACGCGCCGCATCCGCGACGGCTCCCAGCATGCTCATGATCGATGAGGGTGAATGCGTGGCGCCCATCTGAAAGGCCAATTCAATCATCAGCCTCGCAGTCAATTCGTCAGGACTGGTCCCCGTTGTCACGCTGACCGCGGGCACGAATTGGTCGATGATCGTATCAACGATCGCCTCACATTTTTCGTCATGGTCCGTGATTGTGTCGCTGACAGAGAATTCGATTACGTGGGTCGTTGTCATTGGCTAATCCCCCTTGTGTCAAAGCGCGATCATGCTCGACCCCTTATGGTTACCAAACTCTTAACGAACGAGAATAAGCCATAAAAAAGGGATGAGAATATTTTTTCGAATTTTTCCTATTTTTCATAAAAATGTCATCAAATAGGGAGTTTGGACTGAAATCGATCGACGCAAAGCCCAATCGCAAGCATCGGAAAAAGCAATAAAAATTCCCAGAAATTTCGTTTACCCTTTGTCAATATTAACTAAAAATTTACTACATATTGTTAGCTTTTAGCTGTTTCAGATCCTCAAGTCGCAGTTTTTTCCGTTTTTTCGGAGCATGCTCATGGCTTTGGTGATTACTCCCTCTCAGGGACAGACAGGTAACAGTAAAAACAAAGTTCCTACACGTGACCGAAAAAAGGCTCGTGAACATTATGCCTTTGCCCTCTCCGATCCCCCGCCGGTGACCGACCCTCAGGACGATCCTCAGAAGGCCGCTGTCGTCGTCACGGTTTCGGACGAAGGGCACCAAAAGATCGCGGAAGCGATCGACAAAAAGATCAATGATGCCCTCGATGCGATGTCGACAACGGAATATCTCTCAGGCCGGTCACCATTATTGAAATAGCCTTGCCTCTTGTTTGGCGAAGAATTTTGAAGTTGAAGCAACCTACGTCGAATTAAAAATCAAATGTATCATTTCTCAGGCTCAATAAAAGTTGAAGGCGCCGATCGCTTCCCTCATGCTCTTCGCCGTCTATCCCAGACCTTCCCGAAGATCGTCTTTAACCAATCCGATGGATCAAAAACAATAAGGCTTATCGAAGACAGAACACTGGTCGAGGGCGCATTCCGCATCGAGGCAACATCCGAGTCGGTCATAATTAATGGTGGTCCCTTCTCGGGCATCATTTACGGTGTAGAAGAACTTATTAAAAGAGGGGGCAAGAAACCCGATTGTCTTGATGTAAGCGCAGATCGTGTTCATGAAACACCAGGCCTCACCTACCGGACATTCTGGACGTGGGACCACTCGACCAACTGGCAGCTCTCGCAAATCGGCCAGCAGGAAATCGGCGTATTCAATCCTTACCAGAAGCCTCCCTCCGGCTTCTTGAGTGACTACAAAAAATGTGTCGATTTCTGCTCAAAAAACCGGATATCGGCGATCGTGATTTACGGCTTTCTGCGTGATCCGCATGGAGGCGTCGACGCGGCAAAGGAGCTTTGCCGCTATGCCTCAGAGCGAGGCGTTCGCATTCTGCCGGGCATCGCCATAGGCTCATATGGCGGCGTCTACTGGGAAGGGGACAATAAATTTAATCTTGCGACCTGGTTGAAAGCAAACCCGCAACACGCAGCCACTCTTGAAAAAGGCGTGGGCTTCCAGATCGCAGATCTCGCCTTCCCCCTCAATTTTCCGAAGTCGGATTACACACTCTCCGCGTGCCCCTCAGCACCCGAAACCATGGCATGGATGGAAGAAGGTGTTGCCTGGCTTACCGATACATTCGACATCGGTGGCATCAATATCGAAGCTGGTGATTATGGAGTTTGCGGCTGCACAAGATGCGTATCCCGCCGCGCCAATGAACGCGAGGCTGCAAGGCGAAAAGATGTGCATGGTGATTACTGGTCACATACGGATATGGCCGACAATTTTCCGCGTCTTTTTAAAACAGCCAAATTAAGAAAAAAGGATCTCTGGATCTACAGCGAAATACAATGGGACAATCTACTTGATCCGGTTTCTCTCGAGGCACAAAAGCGTTTGCCCGAGGGCGGCATCTATCAACATACAACCAACCGTACTTATTGGAACCGCATAAAAGCCGAATTGACCAAGCCCTATATCGAACATCTGCCGATGCAGCCGAATGTGCTTCGGTGCCAGTTCGCCTGCCAGTGGAACGGAGACGAGCGAAGCGAACGCTACGCACTCAACGCGCGCGTTTTCTCGGATATGGCCGCGCTCTGCGCGCGAACAGGCCTTAAGGGATTGACGGTGTGGGGAGAGCCGTCTCCCTATCACGCGACCGTAGAATTGTCCTATCTCGCTTTTGCCCGCTTCTCATGGTCGCCTACGCTGACCTGGGATCAATTCATTATTGATGAAGCGGCCCAGCGCTTTGGCGGCCAAGACGCAGCCATCGAGTTTATAAATATTGCCGAAGAACTCGATGCACACCAGAACATGGCCATCGAGCGTCTTCAAACTCTTCGTCGACAAGCGATGGATCATCGTGCCGATGATGAAGCAGGTCGAAGGTGGCTTTCGCTCGAGGACCAGATTACCCGGCGGATCTATATGGGAGCCTGATTGAGCGACGTTAGGACATCAGTATTGCACACCGCCAAATCTTCTGTCGTCAAAGGTGACAAAATTTGTCATGCAAAAAGGCTAGAGAAAGGATCAAGGTAACCTTTCTCGCTCGGAAAACAACAGTCATGAAAACCGCCAGCTCCTCAAGGTTCTCCCTATTTCATCTTTTCATTTCACTTCTGTGCCTTTTGGGGATGGCCTCATGGTCAAAATCCGCAGACGCCTTCGTGCTCCTTCCAAAAGAGTGTCGCGACAAACAAACCGAGTGCATGAAAAAGCAGACACTCGAATGGATCCTGATCTTCGGTTACATCGGATATGAAGAGGATGATTTTTTTTATCGTCTCGACAATATCTGGCCGAAGGACAAGCCACTACCCGTGGTCTATCTCGAATCCGGAGGAGGCAACGCCCGGGTCAGCATGAGGGTCGGATGGATCCTCCATAGACGCGGTGCCGTTGTTGCGACAGGCAACCCAATCACCCAAGATGATGGACAACAATGTTCTTCATCCTGCGCTCTTATCGCACTCGGCGCGACAGAGAGACATCTGCGCCACTTCGGGGTTCATCAACCCTACAAAATCAAAAATTACTGCCAAGGCAATGAGGAAATTAAAAAAGTTGATCAGGAGTTCCTGCAAAAGACGATCGATTATTTCTACCAGATGGGCGCACCCGAAGAATTGATCGATATTTACAAATTGACGCCCCATAACCAGTTATCTGAATATTTTCATGCAAACATGATTGCACCTGAAAATCAGGACATCGTGCGGTGGGGGATGTACTATACGCCTGGCCCGGGCTCTCACGTTAAAATGTTTCCGGCCGGATTGGGGCCGCGCAGCATGACGGAAGTCGACGAAATGCAATTTGCTATTGATGCCGGAAGCCGAGATGCCGTTCAATCGCTTGCCGATCATTATTTATGCCTGAAAGATCGCGTCAAACCCAACTATAACAAGGCCGCGCAAGTCTTGCGGTCAGCCTTTGAGAAGAATGATAATGACGCAGGCTATCGTCTCGCATCTATGATCAGAGAGGGGCAAGTTGACGGCCACTCGCGCGCAGACGCCATCGGCCTCCTCTCGAAGCTCGCTGACCGCAAATATGCTGAAGCGCAAGTTGACCTTGGACTTCTCTATTACTCAGGTGAATATCTGCCAAAGAACTATCTCAAAGCAGTCGAACTTGTGAAAAATGCAGCCAAGAAAAAAAATCCCTCAGCCTATGCTGCATTTTGTAAATTTTACTCCGAACAAAAAGCAATAAAGCGCGATGATATCGAGGCATATAAATGGTGCGACCTTGCCATCGCAACGCTTGAGAGCGGCAAAGAAAAAGAATATGCGACAGATCGGATACACGCCCTTGCCAACCGCATGAGTGATCGACAAATTGAAAATGCAATGAAGAGGGAAGAGTCGTGGAAGAGAAAAAAAATTGACGAACAGGAAGAAGAGTGACCTAATGACTGATCAATTTACCTGCACTCGAATTGTCCTTTCAAAAAAATAAGGAATTGAATTGAAATATAACAGTACGATTATTTATTCTGATATATATCTTTTCATGTTTTGAGATTGCGTCTCAAGCTATGGCAGCGAATACTTCCCGATGCTATTCGATTGAAAATAATGATCGTAAGAATTATTGCCTAGCCACGGTAAAACGTGAATCCTCCTATTGCTATTCGATACAAACAAATAATTTGAAACAATTTTGTCTTGCAGAAGTTAAAGGCGAGAAATCCTATTGTTACTCGATCCAAGAGCGTGATCTAAAAAATCAGTGTCTTGCTGCATTCTGAATATTAAAATGATTGACTTTAATCCTAGTAGAATAATGTCGATCAACATCAGATATTAAAAGCTTTTTGCCAACCGCAGAAATTCAAAATGGTCTGACTTTCGCGATAAATGCAACAATCGTAGCAGCCGTGATCTCCCGTCCAAGCAATGACACATGAGTTTCTTTCGCTGCGATGAAAGAGACACAATTCAGATGACCTTCGATCATCGCGTTTACCGTCACCTACGATATGAGATCAGAATTCTTTCCGCGAATAACCATGACAGAAACCGTTTTCAACGCGTCAAACAAAGGTCAGAGTGTTTAGTTGTGATTCGGAGAAATCAAGCACCAA
>Ga0194123_10004805_pt1 | contig 15011 bp, 16 predicted proteins | sample TA2MahsurfametaG_5_FD_155479 | JGI IMG/M metagenome (GOLD analysis project Ga0194123, IMG submission 155479) | Freshwater microbial communities from Lake Tanganyika, Tanzania - TA2015023 Mahale A surface | ecosystem: Environmental > Aquatic > Freshwater > Lake | place: Tanzania: Lake Tanganyika... | reverse complement strand
AAAGCACGCGAGCAGGTCGGAATCGAGGGGAACGTAATCAGGAGTCCAATACGTGTCGCGGTACTCCTTAACCCCAGCGTCGTACTTCTTAGCCATGGAGAATCTCCGGGTGGGTCGAGGGAAATAAATCAGAGGATGGAACGGCCCTCAGGGGCGCGTTTCAGACCTCAGTCCTTCGAACCAACGAAGCCGGCGCTGCTGTTCAGAGCAGGCTCCACTTCACGGTGGGGGCGGGCAATGATGTGAGCGGCAACCAGGCCATCACCCACGCGCTCGCAGGCATCGGCGCCAGCGCGCACGGCAGCGTTCACAGCGCCGGTTTCGCCACGGACGAGCACGGTCACGTAACCGCCGCCCACGAATTCACGACCGACCAGGCGCACTTCGGCGGCCTTGGTCATGGCGTCAGCGGCTTCGATCGCGGGGACCAGACCCCGGGTTTCGATCATGCCGAGGGCGATGCCCATGGTTTCGTTTGCCATTACCTGCTCCTGAAGGAGGGGGTGGAATGTTCGCCTGCAACCTTGCTCGGCGGTTGAACCTCCCGTCAAGCCATTTGGGGACTCTTCACGATCACTGTCTTCGCTGCAACTGATAAGCCGGCCTGATCAGTGCATCACAAAACTTTGGGGATGCTTCTGTCTCTGCAGTGGTCCATCCCTGAAAACGTTGCCCAGGACACGGATTTGAGCGATCCGCTCAGAGCTGTTGCGCCTCCGACACGTAGCCCACGCCGCCGTAATAGCGCAGCAGCGGCGCCACGCCGGCCTGCAGTTTGTCCACCACCGCCGGCTCGCAGAACACCAGCACATGGGCGTTGGCCCCCAGTCCACTGAAATCCATCGCCTCCGACACCGCGCCATGGGGCCCCTTGCCGGTGACGTGTTTCATCACGGTGTAGCCCGGCGCGCCGGCGGCATCGATGGCCTTGAGAACGGCATCCAGCTCGCGCTCGCTCACGATCAGATCAACGCGTTTCATGGAGTTAGCCAGCAACGGGAATGAAGCGGTTCACCAAGGCCAAGTAGAGCGGGATGCCCACGATGATGTTGAAGGGGAAGGTGAGCCCCAGAGCCGTGGAGATGTAGTAGCTGGGGTTGGCCTCCGGCACGGTCATGCGCATGGCCGCCGGCACGGCGATATAGGAGGCGCTGGCGCACAGCACCACGAACAGCAGCGCATCACCGGGGATCAATCCGAGCCCGCGGGCGATCGCCACCCCGAGCAGGGCATTGAACAGCGGCATCAGCAAAGAAAAAGCAATCAGGAAGGTGCCGGCACGGCGCAGATCCCGCAGCCGTTGCGCCGCCACGATGCCCATATCCAGCAGAAAGAAGCTGAGGGCTCCGTAGAAGAGCTTGTCGGTGAAGGGCAGCATTTTCTCGGCGCTGTGGGGGCTGTTGGCCGCCGTGAGAAAGCCGATCACCAGGCTGCCCACCAGCAGATACACCGAGCCATTCAGAAAAGCCTCATGCAGCACGGCCCCCCAGCGCATCGGGCCCTCATCCGGGCGCTTCTGCCCGGCCGCCAGTTTCACCAGCAGCAGGCCCACGATGATCGCGGGCGATTCCATCAAGGCCAGCGCCGCCACCATGAAGCCGTCGTGGTGCAGCTTTTGGGTATCGAGAAAGCTTTCAGCGGTGATGAAGGTCACGGCGCTGATCGAGCCGTAGGTGGCGGCGATCGCGGCGGCGTTGAAGCTGTCGAGCTTCACGCGCAGCACCACGAAGCTGTAGATCGGCACCGCCAGCGACATCAGGATCGCAGCTGAGATCGTGGGCAGCACCGGGCCGCTGATGCCGCTGTGCTGTAGCTCTAGCCCGCCCTTGAAGCCGATTGCTAGCAGCAAATAGAGGGAGAACAGCTTCGGCAGGGGGGCCGGGATCTCCAGATCCGATCCCACCAGAACGGCGATCACCCCGAGGAAGAAGAACAGAGCCGGCGGGGTGAGCAGGTTCTGCAACACCAGGCTCGTATCCATGGGCCGCCCGGCGGCAGAGGTGTGTCAACGCTACGCGGCCCGCCCAGCGCTGTTCGCACGCGCACACATCCCTTCGCTCACGCTTGCCGGCGCTCACCTCCATCCCTACGGTTTTCGCAGAGGCAGGAACCCCTGAAGCCTGTTTCAGGGGGTGGAATGTTCAACCCGTCCCTGCCTCTCCCCAATTCGCCGGAGCCCCGCCAGGTCACAATGGGCGCCCTGCCCCGGCCGAGGCCTTGATGCGCTCCCCCCTGACCAGGCCTGTGCTGGTGATCGCCAGTGGCAACGCCTACAAGGTGGCGGAGATCACGGCGATGCTCGATGCCGTGGAGCTGGAGGTGCGGCAGCAGCCCCAGGGGCTGGAGATTGAGGAAACCGGCAGCACCTACCTCGAGAACGCCCGCCTCAAAGCCACGGAGGTGGCCCGGCTCACCGGACAGTGGGCCCTGGCGGATGACTCCGGCCTTGAGGTGGATGCCCTGGCCGGCGCGCCCGGCCTCTATTCGGCCCGCTACGCCCCCACCGACCACGAGCGCATCCATCGCCTGCTGCAGGAGCTGGGCCGCACGCCCTATCGCAGCGCCAGCTTCAACAGCGTCATGGTGCTGGCCGATCCCGCCGGCCAGGTGGTGTTGGAGGCCCAGGGCATCTGCCGCGGCGAGATCCTCACCGCCCCTGCCGGCCACGGTGGCGGCTACGACCCGATCTTCTGGGTGCGCGAAGCCGGCATGACCTACGCCCAGATGGGCCAACACCTCAAAGACAAGCTCGGATCCCGCGGCAAAGCGGCCCGCGCTTTGGCTCCCGGGCTCAAGCAGCGGTTGGGCCTGGCCTGATTCAGCGGGCGCGGCGGTTGATCTGCTCCACCGAGCGCATGGCGGCGGCGGCGGCTTCATTCACATCGCCTTCCCAGCCCGCCAGGGTGAGACGCCCGAAGGCGCCCACGGCCTTCACATCCACCACGGTGATGTTGCTGGCTTTCTCGGCTTCGTTAGCTGCCAGCAGCACGTAGCCCGCCGGTTCGGTTTCGAGGATATACATGCTCATCCCCGACTGGATCATCGAACCGCGGCGGTTCTGGCGGTTGATCAGCACGGCGTGATCCGGTGTGATCGCCCGGATCACTTCGGTCCAGGTGACGCTGCAGCGGGTGCGCTGCTCCACGCTGCTGCCGATCGCCTCCAGCACCACATCGCCGGAGTGGAGCACGTTGCTCTGGTCGCGGTGATACAGCGCCAGAGAACCGAAGGCGCGCTCCACCACCATCTGGCCGAGGCGCACGGTGCTGGCCTTGAGGGCGATGTCGGTGACCCGGTGCACCGCCATGCCGGGTGACACCTCCAGCCACAGGCAGGCATCGCCGGGGATGGGCAGGAAGCCCTGGCTCACGGTTCCCATGTAGGCCGCCAGCTGCGGCTGCAGGGAATCGAGAAACACATAGGTGCGCAGCTCGATCGATTCCACCGCGCTGGCCTGGCTCACCAGCCGCGCCTCGCTATCGGTGGTGATCACGCAGCTGGCGGCCGACGGATGCAGTTCGTCGAGGGGGGTGCCGCTACCGCTGAAGCCCAGGTTGGTGCCGGTGATCTGCACAGCAGAGGAGGCTCGCCTTGGGATCCGCTGCGGCAAGGCGAGGGCTGCGCTCAAATGCGGCGCGATCTTACCGCCCGCTCACCGGCCGCTCACCGGCCGGATTCAACCGCGCTCCGGCTCCCTTGCGCGCCGCGTTGCAGCCGGTACCGTCCGGCCATCCCTGCAGAAGAGCCCGTGGCCGCCAAGCGTTCCGCCCCCGCCGCTTCCACCAAGCCCGTGCAGGATGGCGGCGATCTCAACGCCGAGCAAACCCTTGCCCTGGTGGGCATGGGGCTGATGCAGAAGATGGCGGCCAGCGGTGAGCTGCCCTGGGTGTGGAGTGATTCAGAGGATGGCGGCAACTGCGATGTGGCGGCCCTGCGCCAGCGGCTCGAACTCACCCAGCTCGCGCTGCAAACCGGTGCTCCCCTGAGCACCGCTGAAGTGACCTATCTGATGGGCGCTCGCCCCGGCGGCGCCGATGTTGAGCGCGGCGGTCTGCGCGCCCGCCGCGTGAGCCGCAACGTGTGGAAACTGAGTGAAGCCCAGGGCAGCGAGCGCCGCGGTGAGGTCACGCCGTTCGGCAGCTTCAACGACGGCCGTCGCCGTTTCGCCTGATTAGGGCAGGTCGCCGCCGGCGCTGATCTCGCGATCCCAGGCGTCGATCAACTGATGGCGCAGGCTGCCGGCCTGCTCCAGCACCAGATCGAGGCCGCCCCACCAATTGATCAGGGCCACTGGCACCGGCAGGGCGTTGCAGTCGAGCTCGAACGACTGAATCGTGTCGTCGCCATCCACCAGCACGCTGATCGAAAACTCCAGCAACCCCTCCTGCCAGGGATGCAGGGTCACGGTGGTGACGTTGCCCAGGGCGAAGCAGCCCAGTTCGATCGACCACCACGGTCCTTCCGGCACCAGATGCAGGTGGCCGTGTTGCAGGTCGAGCTTGGGCCAGCCCCGCTGAACCAGTTGCTGCAACAGCTCGTTGAGGGTGGCGCGCATCGGGCCTCCCTCAGTCGCGTTGCTTCCGTCATGGCACTGGTGTTGGGCTGCAGGCAAGGGTGGGTGTGGGCATCCTGGGGGCAGATCCGCAGCGCCCCGTGCTGAAGACCCTCTCCCGCCGCCTGTTCGGGAGGCCCCTGCCCCGTAGTGAGTCCGATTCCGAACGGCTGCCGAGCATCGAGGCCCTGCCGGTGCTCAGCTCCGATGCCCTCTCCTCGGTGGCCTACGCCACGGAGGCTGCTCTGGGGGTGTTGATCCTGGCCGGCAGCGGTGCGCTGGAGCTCTCCCTGCCGATCACCGGCGCGATCGTGCTGCTGATCGGGATCGTGGTGCTCTCCTACCGGCAGACGATCGAGGCCTATCCCCAGGGGGGCGGCTCCTATGTGGTGGCCCGCGAAAACCTGGGCACGGGCCCGAGCCTGGTGGCGGCGGCTTCGCTGCTGGTGGATTACACCCTCACCGCCGCGGTGAGCCTGATGGCCGGCACCCAGGCGCTCTCCTCGCTGCTGCCGGCGCTGCTGCCCTACGAAACGCCGATCGCCCTAGTGCTGCTGCTGTTGGTGGGCTGGGCGAATCTGCGCGGTGTGAAGGAGGCGGGCCACGCCTTCGCCATTCCCACCTATGCCTTTGTGGTGATGGTGGTGCTGCTGGCCCTGTTCGGCCTGCAAAACCTGGTGTTTGCCCATGGCTTTTCGCCGGATGCGCCGCCGTTGGTGCGGGCGGCGGAGCCCCTGGGCCTGTTTTTGATTCTGCGGGCCTTCAGCTCCGGTTGTTCGGCGATGACCGGCATCGAGGCGATCGCCAACGGCGTGAAGGTGTTCCGCGAGCCGGCGGCCAAGCGGGCCCAGCGCACCATGCTCGTGATGGGGCTGATGCTCGCCCTGATGTTTCTGGCGGTGAGCGGCCTGGGCTGGCTTTACGGCGTGGCCCCCAATCCCGATCGCACGGTGCTGGCCCAGATCGGGATGCGGGTGTTTGGCGCCGGCAGCCCCCTGTTCTGGGCGTTGCAGATCAGCACCCTGCTGATCCTGGCCCTGGCGGCCAATACAGCCTTCGCCGGCTTCCCGCGGCTGGCGGCGATGCTCGCCCAGGACCGCTTCCTGCCGCGCCAGATGGCTTGGATCGGCGATCGCTTGGTGTTCCAGAACGGCATCACCGTGCTGGGCCTCGCCGCTGCGCTGGTGATCCTGGTGTGCGAGGGCGACACCACCGTGGCGGTGAACCTCTATGCCCTGGGGGTGTTCAGCGCCTTCACCCTGTCTCAGGCGGGGATGGTGGTGCGCTGGTGGCGGCTACGCGGTGCCGGCTGGCGCGGCCGCCTGCTGATGAACGCTCTCGGCTCCGTCACCACCTTCGTGGTGCTGGTGGTGATTGTGGTGAGCAAATTTGATGAGGGGGCGTGGACCGTGGTGATCGCTATCCCCCTGCTGGTGTGGATGCTGGCTCGGATCCGGCATCGCTATGAGCGGGTGTATGCGGAGATCGCCCTCAAGCCCGAGGACGACCGCCGCGTGGTGATGGCCCAGCGGCGTGACCCCGTGGGCAACACCAGCCTGATGTGGCTGCCGGGTTGGAGCCGGCCCACGCTTGAGGCCCTGCATTATGCCGCCACCGTGTCGGATCGGGTGGTGGGGGTGTGGGTGTGTTCGGAGGACGACGACCGCGCTGCGATCGAGGCCGCTTGGCGGGGCAGCGTGGGTGATCAGCCGGGGTTTGAGCTGCGGCTGCTCGACAGCCCCTACGCCTCCTTGATCGATCCCTTCGCCAAATTTGTGGCGATGGAGGAACGCAATCACCCGGATGCCACCTTCACGATCGTGATGCCGATGGGCATCCCCCGCTATCGCTTCGACAACCTGCTGCTCAACCAACGGGGCATGAACATGCGCCGCACCTTGGATGCGCACCGCAATCGCGTGTTCACCCTGGTGCGCTACTACCTGCCCGCCTGATAAGCGGCCCTTGCGGATCTAATCAGTAACGCCTTTGGGCCGGTCCACCCAACCGGCCCCCGGCGCTCACTACCTTTCCGGCACCTTGTACGTCCCTCCAGTGTCCTGGCTTGGAACGGTCTGGCTGGTGCCCCTCTACCCACTGGTGGGAGCGCTGTTCAGCCTGCTGTGGTCACCCGGGTTGATCTCCCGCACGGGACCGCGCCCCTCGGGTTATGTGAACTTGCTGATGGTGTCGATCGCCTTCGGCCACAGCCTGCTGGCGTTGATCGGCCTCAGCAGCAATTCGGCCGCCGGTCAGGCGGCGATCTACGCCCCCCCGAGCTTCCACTGGACCTGGCTGCAGACGGCCGGGTTGAGCATCGGCTTTGACGGTCTGGTGACCGCCCCCGCCCTGATCGCCATGACGGTGATCACGGGCCTGCACGTGCTGGTGCAGATCTTTTCCATCGGCTATCTGGAGATGGATTGGGGCTGGCCCCGCTTCTTCGGTGCCCTGAGCTTCTTTGAGGCGGGCCTGTGCGGCCTGGTGCTCACCGATTCGGTGTTCTTCAGCTACGTGCTGCTGGAGCTGCTCACCGTGGGCACCTACGTGATTGTGGGCACTTGGTACAACCAGTCGCTGGTGGTGAAGGGGGCTCGCGATGCCTTCCTCACCAAGCGCATCGGCGACCTGATCCTGCTGGCGGGTGTGATCGCCCTGCTGCCGATCACCGGCACCTGGAACTTCCATGGCTTGCAGGGCTGGGCCGCTGATCTCACCAACAACGGTCAGCCCCTGCCCGCCGGCTTCCAGCTGATCCTGCTGGCCCTGATCGCCGGCCCCATGGGCAAGTGCGCCCAGATTCCGCTGCACCTCTGGCTCGATGAGGCCATGGAGAGCCCCCTGCCCTCCACGGTGCTGCGCAACTCCGTGGTGGTGATCGGTGGCGCCTGGGTGCTGCTGCGCCTGGAGCCCCTGATCGCCCTGAGCCCGCTGGTGCAGGGCGTGCTGGTGGTGGTGGGCGGCACCACGGCGCTGGTGGCGTCGTTGATCGCGCTGGGTCAGATCGATGTGAAGCGGGCCCTGAGCTTTCTGGTGAGCAGCTGGCTGGGCTTGCTGTTTGTGGCGGTGGGCCTCGGCGGCATCGGCGTTGCCGACCACCTGCTGCTCGTCTACCCCCTGCCGATGGCGCTGCTGCTGATGTCGGTGGGCACGATCGTGATCAGCAATGTGACGCAAGACCTCACTCAGCTGGGCGGGCTCTGGAGCCGCCGGCCGCTGATGGGGATCGCCTTTCTTGCTGGTGCAGCCGGGCTGATGGGGCTGCCCCCCTTCGGTGGTTTTGCCGCCCTGCGTGAGCTGCTGGAGCTCACGGCCAACAGCCAGCTGCCGCTGGTGCTGGGTGGTCTGGTGTTGATCACCAATGCCCTGCTGAGCGCCGCGCTGATGCGGGTGTTCGGTTTGATCTGGGGCGGCCGGCCCACGCCGTTCACCGCCCGTTCAGCCGAGGTGTTGTGGCTGATGGTGTTGCCCACCCTGCTGCTGATGGGCCTGGTGCTGCACATCCCCCAACTGCTGGTGCACCTGGGCGTTTACAAGCTCTCGCCGCTGCCCGGCTGGGGGCCGATGGCCTGGCCGCTGCTGAGTTCCACCCTGCTGGGCGCCGGCAGTTCCGCCTGGTTTTATCTGCGCCCTCACCCCCTGGCGGAGCTTCCCTCCGGCCTCGGTGGTGTGCAGCACTGGCTGGCGGAGGACATGCACACCGAGGCCTTCTATCACCGCACCGTGGTGGCGCTGGTGGTGGGCCTGGCCCGCTTGAGCGCCTGGAGCGATCGCCAGCTGGTGGATGGCTTTTCCAGCGGCACCGGCGGTGTGGCCCTGGAAGGGGCCCGTCGCCTCAGCTTCACCACCAGTGGTCGCTCCCAGACCTACGCCCTTTCCCTCGTGCTCGGCGTGCTGTTGATGGCCGCCTGGCTCCTGTCCCGCTGACGTGACCGCCATGGACCTGTTGCTTCTGCTGTTGATTCCCCTGCTGGCAGGCCTGCTGCTGCCACTGCTGCCCGCCGGCTCGCCCTGGGTGCGCCGCGGTGCCCTGGCCGCTGCCCTTCTGCAACTGCTGGATGGCCTCTGGCTCTGGCAGCACCCGCCGGCGGCCCTGTCGCTGAGCTGGTTGCCGCAGCTGGGGCTGCGCCTTGAGCTGGGCCTCGATGGCCTCACCCTGCCGCTGGTGCTGCTGGCGGCTCTGCTCACGGCCATGGCCGTGATGGCCAGCCCGGTGGATCAGAGCCGCCAGCGCCTGTTCTTCGCCCTGATGTTGGCCACCAACCTGGGCCTGATCGGTGCCTTCCTGGCCCGCAACGCCCTGCTGTTTTTGCTGGCCTACGAGCTGATCCTGATTCCCACCACCCTGCTGGTGGCCACCTGGGGCGGCGAACGCCGCGCCGGTGCCGCGATCCGCTTCCTCACCTATGGAGCGGTGTCGGGGGTGGCGCTGCTGGCGGCGGTGTTGGCCCTGGGCTGGCTGCAGCCGGGCGGCTTGAACTTCAGCTACAGCGCCCTCGCCGATCACCAGCTCACGGCGGTGCAGCAGCGCTGGATCCTGGCGCTGGTGCTCTTGGCCTTCGGCTTGAAGTTGCCGGTGGTTCCCCTGCATGGCTGGCAGCCACTCACCTACAGCCAGGCCCCCACATCGGTGGCGATGTTGATGAGTGGTGTGGTGTCGAAGCTCGGTGCCTACGGCCTGCTGCGCTTTGGCCTGGAGTTTCTGCCCGATGCCTGGACGGCCTGGTCGCCCTGGCTGGCGGCGGTGGGAGCGATCAGCGCCACCTACGGCGCCCTGAATGCGATCGTTCAGCTCGATATGCGCCGCTTGGTGGCCTACAGCTCCCTCGGCCACATGGGCATGTTGCTATTGGCCCTGGCGGCGGCCACGCCGCTGAGCCTGCAGGGTGTGATCGCCCAGATGCTGGCTCACGGATTGATCATCGCGCTGCTGTTCTGCCTGGTGGGCTTGATCGAGCTGCGCACCGGCACCAGTGCCATTCCGGAGCTGTCGGGTCTGCTGAATCCCCAGCGCGGTCTTCCCTTCACCCTGGGCCTGATGCTCCTGGCGCTGCTGGCCGCGGCTGGTGTGCCGGGCCTGGCGGGCTTTGTGGCCGAACTGCTGGTGTTCGAAGGCAGCTGGGTGGCCTTCCCCTGGCCCACGTTGGTGTGCCTGCTGGCCTCCGGCCTCACGGCCGTGTATGCGATCCGCCTGTTCAACCGGGTGGGCTTCGGCCGCCTCGATAACGAGCGTGCCGACTGGGTGAGCACCAGCTGGGGCGAGCGTGCGCCCGCCCTGGTGCTCACCGCTCTGGTGCTGGTGGCCGGCCTCTGGCCCTCGCTGCTCACCGGCTTCAGCGAAACGGCCACCGCCCCGCTGGCCCTGCGTTCCAGTGACGCCGTCACCGTGATCGCCATGGCACCCACCAACGTCAACTCCGCCCAGCTCCCCGCATGACTGCCACCGTCGCCTCGGAGCGCATCAAGGCTCCGTTGATTCCACCCTCCACTCACCGCTACGCCGATGTGATCCATCGGCTCGAGGCCGGCGGCTCGATGCTGCCCGACACCCCGGAGAACCTCAAACAGATCATCGGCATTTACAAGGCCTACGCCGTGCCGATGGACTTCTATTGGCGCGATTTGCTCTACATCGCCGAGCGGGTGTTCCTCAATCCGCTGCCGGCCTTCAAATACTTCATCTCCCAGGAGTATCTGGATCGCCCCAACAGCTATGCCGGCGATCAATCCAAGCTGCGCATCTGGCGGGGCGGCGAGACGGCCCATCCGGAACTGCTGGAGTTCATGGAGCGCGGCGAAACCGGCCGCATGCCGAAGCTGCTGCATCACCTCTGGCACGACCGGGTGAACATGGAGTTCGCCGAGGCCTGCATGCAGGCGATGCTCTGGCACCAGGGTATGGGCGGCCGTTTCAACAACTACCTGGAGAGCGACGCCTATAAGGCCAATGCCGATCGGGCGATCAAGGCCTACTTCAAGGGCAACCCGCTGATGCTGGGGCTGTATGCGCTGTTCCCGGAGATGTTCCTGGAGCAGGTGCGCCAACTCTCCTATTACGCCAACCTCGGCCTCTTCTGGGAGGTGATGGCGCCGGTGTTCTTCGAGATGAGCGACATCTACGACGAGGGCGGCTTCAAGGGCGTGCCCGATGCGATGGATTTCCTCGTGAACGGCATCTTCGCCGTGGCCGGTCGCCCCATTTACCATCACCTCTACATCGGCGACGAGTGCTACGAGATCATCCCCAAGAGCGAGGGATTCACTTGGCTCTATGAGGCGGCCTTGCCCTACGTGGAGGCAGTGTTTTATCGCACGGCTCCCTTCCGGGGCACAAAGAGCTACAACGCTCAGGCCGATCAGGTGCCGGCCGACCAGGCCGACTTCCACTACGGCATCCTCTACGCCGATCTGTTCCCCGTGGGCTCAGCCGGCATTCCTCCCACGCTGCTGATGCAGGACATGCTGCATTTCCTGCCTCCTTATCTCAAGGAGATCTACCGGGAGCACAAGCGCGGCGAGGAGGATGAGCTGATCCAGCTGGGTGTCACCTTTCAGCGCTCGATGTACAACGTGACCTCGGCGGTGATTCAGGCCCTGCGCGGCGCCCTGCTCTACCCGCTGGACGACACCAATCCCGAGCACCTGATGGCCAACCGGCGCTTCTTTGAGGCGCAGATGGATCGCTTCCTCAGGCCCGAGGCTCGCCTGAGCGACATTCAATCCCAGGACTACCGCTGATGGCTTCGATTCTGGAAACCGCCGCCTCTGTTGGGGTGTTTAACACCCTGCTGGCCGCTGTGGATGCCGCTGGTTTGCGGGGGGCCCTGGAGGGCCCAGGCCTCTTCACGGTATTTGCCCCGGTAGATGATGCCTTTGCGGCGCTGCCGCCGGGCACGGTGCAGACATTGGTGGATAACCCGCCCCAGCTGGCGCGGATCCTGAAATATCACGTGCTTTCCGGCGCCTTCAGCCGCGAGCAGTTGGTGGCTCAGGAGAACTGGGACAGCCTTGAAGGCGCGCCGATTCCGATCCGCAGCACGGATCCCTTTGAGGTGAAGAACGCCACGGTGGTCACTGCCGATGTCGTCTGCGACAACGGCGTGGTGCACGTGATTGATCGAGTGATCCTGCCTGGCTGAGATCAGGCGGCCCGCTGATTCTTGTCGTCGAGGTAGTGGTCCCAGCTGCGGCGGCCCCGTTCGCCGCCTCCCACCTGATTGGTGAGGCGCCGCACCCGCAGCACCCGCTCGCGCTCGAGCTTGCGGTAGTGCTCGATGCTGCGCTTGCGGCCGCGGCTGTCGTCGAACACGATCGCACCGGCCAGGGCCACGGAGGTGCCGATGATGCCGGCCGCCAGCAGCAGGGCGAAGGTGTCAGGCATGGCCACATCGCAGGTGTTCGTGTGGCTTTTGTATCGGATCGGCTTTGTGCGTCAAGGCCCTCAGAACGCCGTGTTGCTTTGCAACACCAAACGCTCTCGGCGAGGTGGCTGCACGATGCAGATGATCCTCACCTCCGGGCTGTATCCGGGGCACTGTTGCTGCTGCTCGGTGAACAGCAGTGGAGGTGCGATCAGGCGTTTCACTTACGCTCCGATCACGCTGTAGCCCTGCTCCGGCTGGATCACCTCCGGACTCCAACCATGCAGGATCAGATGGGTGGTGAAGCGTCGCGCTTCCAGGATGGAATCCAGCTGCCGTGATTCCAACACCCGTAGAGGTTGCTCCTGCTCGAGCAGTTCATGACAGGCGGCATAACGGCCACCCTGGTTCTGGGCGTAGATCACCCAGCTGCCGCGATAAGGGGCAAGCCGGTCGTGAAAACACACCAGGCGCGGATTGCTGAACGACATCGACATAAATACGGGCCAGGACCTGGAATCACCCTGCGAATCCGCTTGTCCCTGCCACTGTCGCGTTAGCAACAAAGAGACCTTTCTTATTGCTGCTCAGCCACGAGTGTGTGGATGGCCTGGTGGATCGCGCTATAGCACTGCTGCAGTTGTGCTTCGCTGATGCAGAGCGGCGGCAGGAGATAAACCACGTTGCCCAGGGGCCGTAGATAGACGCCCTGCTCCATGCACAGCCGCTGCACTTGTTTGCCCACGGGGTTGAGATAGCTGTTGGCGCCGAGGTTGAGCTCAAAGGCCGCCACCGTGCCCTGGCAGCGCACCCGCTGCGCCACCGGCAGCTCGGCCAGCGCTTCCAGCTGCGGACGGTGCAACGCTTCGAACTGCTGATAGCGCTCAGGGTTGTGTTGCAGCAGATCGAGGCTGGCCAGCGCCGCTGCGCAGCCCAGGGGATTGGCGGTGAAGCTGTGGCCGTGGAAGAAGGTGTGTTCGGGTGTGGTGCTGATGAAGCCCTGGTAGAGCCGTTCGCTCGCCAGGGTGGCGCCCATCGGCAGGAAGCCACCGGTGAGACCCTTCGAGAGCGCCATCAGATCGGGCTGGATGCCAGCGCGTTGGCTGGCAAACAGCGCACCGGTGCGCCCGAAGCCCGTCATCACCTCATCGGCGATCAGCAGGCTGCCCCGCCGTTGCACCCGCTCGGCTACGGACCGGAGAAACTCGGCCCGCACCATGCGCATGCCGGAGGCGCCCTGGATCAGGGGCTCGAGGATCACGGCCGCGGTGGGTGTGTCCAGGGCGCGATCCAGCTGCTGCAGAGCTTCGGCTTCCCGGGTTTCCAGATCGGCATCACCCCAGTGGGTGTGGGGCCAGGCGATGCGGGCCACGTTGAAGAGCAGGGAGTCGTAGGGCTCGGTGAACACGGAGCGATCCCCCAGGGCCATCGCGCCAAAGGTGTCGCCGTGATAGGCCCCCTCGAAGGCGATCAGCTGGCGCCGTTCACTGCCCTGATTGCGCCACCACTGCCAGGCGATCTTGAGGGCTACCTCTACAGCGGTGGAGCCGTTATCGGAGAAGAACAACCGCTCAAGGCCGCTGAGGGCCGCCAGCCGGGTGGCCAGCTGCTCGGCGGGTTCATGGCTGAAGTTGGCGAAGATCACCTGCTCGAGCTGCAGGGCCTGGCGGCCGATCGCTGCGGCAATCGCCGGCTCGGCGTGGCCGTGCAGGGTGACCCACCAGCTGCTGATCGCATCGATCAGGCGGCGGCCATCCTGAAGCTCGAGCTGGCAGCCCTGGGCGCGCACCACCTTCCAGGGCTCAGGGCTGGTGGCCACCTGGGTGGTGGGATGCCAGAGGTTGGGGTGCCAGCTCAAGGGGATGTTGCCTGTGGTGGGTGTCTAGCGGTTGGAGCTGTTCAGCGACAGGAGCTGGTCCAGAGACGAACCCGTTGTTGATCGGGGAAGTAGCTCACCCGTTGGATCTGGCACTGTTGTTTGGCTTGGCCGGGCCGCTGAAGGGTCACCTTCCCCTTCATACAGCTAAAAACCGGCATCCGATAAGGCGAGAGGGCGGCCGTCTGGTCGGAGCACTCCGCCAGCTCTTCGAAGCGGCGTTGTTCGTGGTATAGCCAATCGTTGCGGCTGTTCAGCCAGCGCTGAAAGGCTGATGGCAGGGGATCGAAGGGCAGTGCCTGCGCTGCCACGGTGCCAAGTTGCACCGAACCAAGCAGCATCGCTGCCTTAAAACTCCATCGCCGAATACTCAGCAGGAGTGCTGTCATCGAATCAACTTCCAAAACGAACAAATGTTGGAGACTTGGCGAGGCGAATGGGGTCTCCTGCAGGTTGTAATCAGAGATTTTGAGATTGCCTAATGCCCTAGGCTTCTAGATAGTCAATTACATGTTCAGATAATTCTTTAACATTGTTCATGGCGCGCCGTTCAATGCCGCGCGCTGTGTCTCTGTCACGCCCATATTGCGGGCAACAGCGCTCAAAGGCATGGGGTTTTCGGAATTGATCCCGTAGCGAAGTTTGAGGAGTTTGGCTTGATCTGCCGGCAGATGCTTGAGCAGATCCTGGATGTCATGCCGCATGTGTGTGCGGGTGAGGCCTTCAGCCGGTTCTTCGCCACCACAGGCGATGCGATCCAAAAGGCTCGTATCGTCTTCGCTAGGGGCGCTGTCGAGGCTCAGGGGGTGCTGGCCGCGGAAGAGGGTTTCGCGGATATCCAGCTCTTTCAAGCCGGTGTGGGGGGCCAGTTCATCGAGCCGCGGCGCACGCCCGAGTTCGTGCCACAGCGTGTGCTGGACCCGGTGCAATTTGCTGAGTGTTTCGCCCACGTGAACCGGTAGGCGCACAGTGCGGCTCTTGGCTGCAATGGCACGGGTGATGCCTTCGCGGATCCACCAGTAGGCATAGGTGGAAAACTTATAGCCCCGGGTGGGGTCGAATCTCTCCAAGGCTTTGATGAGGCCAAGGTTGCCGTCCTGGATCACGTCTTCTAGTTCGAGCTGCAGACTGCCGTACTTTCGGGCGATGGTGACCACCAAGCGCAGATTCGCAGCCACCATCCGGTTCTTGGCTCGGGCCCCAATTCGCAGCCGGCGCTTGA
>Ga0194123_10004801_pt1 | contig 15019 bp, 9 predicted proteins | sample TA2MahsurfametaG_5_FD_155479 | JGI IMG/M metagenome (GOLD analysis project Ga0194123, IMG submission 155479) | Freshwater microbial communities from Lake Tanganyika, Tanzania - TA2015023 Mahale A surface | ecosystem: Environmental > Aquatic > Freshwater > Lake | place: Tanzania: Lake Tanganyika... | reverse complement strand
CGCCGCAGATATACGGGTGCCAACTCGATACGAATCTTTTCGGGGTCGGGCCGACGTTGTGCGCCGATGATGCGTTCGAGCGCACCCTGCATGCCGGGCTGCGCCAACGTGATGAGGAACCGCATCTCCTCCAGCCGGTTCTCCAGTGCGGTGCCGGTCATCAGCGCCACTCGCGACGACAGTTGCACGAGACGCCACACCGCCTGAGTGCGTTGCGCTTCGGGGTTCTTTGCGTAGTGCGCCTCGTCGACGGCGAGGAAGTCAATCTTTTCAATCGACTCAGCGAGTCGACCGACGGTGCCGTAGGTGGTGATGGCGACTCCGCCACGACGCTTCCATCGGGCGAGCTCGCGGTCGCGCTCGGCACCGTGCACCACGACCGGATGCAAACGAGTGTGCTTGCGAACCTCGCGCTCCCAGTTGGCGATCACGCTGTTGGGCGCGACCACGAAGAACCACTTGGCGCCTTCGGCATGCGCATGACACATCGCCGCGAGCACCTGCACCGTCTTGCCGAGCCCCATGTCGTCGCCGAGTAACGAGCGCTCCTGCAGAACGAGATAACGCGACCCGAACTCTTGGTACCGCCGGAGGATTGCGGTCAGCGGCCCGCGCTGCAGCGGCGTGGTCTCCACTCGTGTCGCAATCTCCAACGGCAGTCCGCCGTAAATCGGCGGTGCCACCTCAACTGCGGGCATCTCTCTGGCCGGCGTAGCTGGCGACGATGGCATTCGCTGATTGTCGAGATACTCGAGTGCCGCCATCGAGGCCGCGTTGTTCTGACGGAATCGTTGCAGCGACTCGCTCGCGGACGCGACTGGTTGTGCCGCCTTCTGCAGCGCCTCGGCCGGCAACGCCTCGGGCAGCGACTCATGCACTTCTCGCATCGACCGCTCAACGATGTTGAGGTGCTCGACATAGCGGGCTCGCGCCTCGCGGGAGAAGATCATCGCCAGCGTGTTCGTCACCGAGAGCACGTGTTGGCGATCGGCGGAACTCTGCTTCCATAAACCGAAGACCTCGGTGGCAGGTAGTTCGAGTTGTTCGCGTACATGGCGGTAGTTGTCCAGGGCGACAATCAACTCATGGTCGAGCGCCCCGCCATCGGGGTCGGGCATCGCGCGTGTGCCACGCTGCCGCACGAAGGCATCTCGCGATCCGATGACCCGGGCTTGGGCCGACTTCACCAACCACAGCGCACGCCCGATGGTCGGTTCGGCCGCGCGCACCGACGCGACAACCGCTTGCCGACGCAGGAGGAGGTTCAGCAAACCTGGCACTGACCTCACGATAGAGCGAGGGTGTCACTCAGCTGAGCCATAACTCTGCTTCCAACCATTGTCCGTGACAGAGCCTGTTCTTCGATTCAGATCGAACTTGCCAACCAGCTTGTTCCGTGTCCACTTGCTGATACAGGTCATATTTGGCGCAGCACTAGATGCAGACAGCAACCAATACGAGGCAAGCAACACACATGTTCGCCAACACTCTGAGCGAGAGCGGACTTCGACAACTGAATCTGCGCATCCACGGCACGATTTGATTCGCGCAACTACACGAGTATTGGCACAAACAATCGCGGAGCAAAAAAGTTGAAAACTATTTCCGCATTAGTTCTACCCATTGATGCGGAAGAATTGCTCAGAGAAGTGCTTGATGTCGTGAAGCAAAAGATATTTTTCTGATTCGACACGTTTTCGCACCTCGAGGCACTTTCGCCCCGCTATCTTCATCCCATGCACTCAAACAAACGACGCAATCACCGAAGTCAACGCAACAAGAATCGTCAACGGCGGACGAAGGGCCGAACGGTCTATCCACGCTCACGGGGCGAGATGTGTGTCCCTGCTGGCAAGATGATGTTCAGCCACAGCGATGCCGAGGACTTTGCGCGAGATCTGCGACGACAGCATCACTCGAATCATCGTCCCTACCACTGCCGCCATTGCGGCTGGATGCATGTCGGTTCAAGCATCGGACAACACCGTGGAGGGAAGTGAAATGAACTTCAACCTGCATGACTTCATCAAATCACTTAACGAGGACCGGAGCAGCCTTGAGCATCCCGTGGTCCCTGACGGTTTGATCGATTGCTCGAGCCTCATCGAGAGGCTCTTGCCGCTAACGCATGATGGTCGAGCACTTCGCTCCGATGTTGAGTACGGCATCGCAGAGTTCACGGCACGACTTCTCACCGCGGTAACCACGAGCGACGACGGTTGCGAAGACCCGTTTGGGGCATTAATCAGCTTGGTCGTGGTGATACTGAGACTCGGCAACGAGGTGGCGGATCGTTACGGCGACACTTCACTCGAGGAATTGCTCATCGACGCCTTGCACCAAGATGATCTTCGAGCACTGGCCCGCGAGTTCTCCGCCGTACCGATGAAATTGGATAGCGAGGGTCGGCCAAGCCCGATACCCAGCCTGCTCAAGCTGTTCTTCGTCTCCCGGCCAATAACTCTTAAAATGCGAGATGGCTACGTGCAGCGGAGGAAGCTTCCTTACATGAGCGAAGAGTCGACTGAATCTGGCGAGTTGCGGGATGAGGACTTTGAAGTGTGGGAACAGAGGCCGCCATCAAGGAAGTGCAACCTGAGCGATTTTGACAACCTCATCGCTGACTGCTGCGAAGGATTCGGCGACTACGAGACCTTCTATTTCGACAACGAAGACCGATATCACGAGGAGTGAGATGTCGCGAGCATGAGTCCACAGCATTGCGGAAATCCGACTCGAATTGGCAGTTTCTGGATGCACGCACAATTAGCTTGCGTTCGTGCGTAATGAGGTGACCATGCGGATTTTGCACACTTCTGACTGGCATATTGGGCGGGTCTGGTCCAAAGTCGACCTTCTCGAGACTCAGCGCCTCTTCGGGGTGTGGCTCTGCGACTTGGTCAAAGCAGAAGAGATCGATGCCGTCCTCGTCGCGGGCGACATCTACGACCGAGCTGCACCTAGCACCGATGCCGTATCTGTCGCAGACGAGATCTTCACCAACCTCGCTGCCGCCGGAGCAACGATTGTCGCAATCTCAGGGAATCATGATTCGGCCGACCGTCTTCACTTCGGCTCTCGCTTTATGGCCGGAGGCGGACTCCACATCCGCACCGAGCATGCTGATCTTCGCGCGCTTGGATCACCAATTCGACTTTCGTCTGACTCAGGCGACAGCGTGGAAGTTGTCTGCCTTCCGTTCCTTGAACCAAACCGTATTGACTGGGCAGTCGAGGATGGTGACCGAACGCATGAGAATGTACTGCGTGTAGCTCTTGCCCATCAGCGAACAATGGTTGCCGACCCCAGTCGCGCAATCGTCATGGCTCATGCATTCCTTGTTGGCGGCACATCGAGCGCGTCAGAGCGTGACTTGGTGTCGGTGGGTGGCTCCAGCATGGTGAATCACAGCATCTTCGACGGATTTGGATATGTCGCACTCGGCCACTTACACCGACCGCGGCAGTTCGGTGCGAAGGGCAACGTGGTGTATTCAGGCTCACCAATCCCCTATTCATTTTCTGAAGATCACGAAAAGTCGGTTGTCATGATCGACACCTCCAACATGACTTCAACCAAGATTCCGGTCACAGTTGGTCGCAAGTGCGCCACCATCCGGGGCAAGCTCGCCGACGTACTACGGAACCCTAAATTTAAGGACGCCCAGGAGCTCTTTGTGCGTGTCGAGCTTACGGACAAAGAAGTTCAGATTGGCGCGATGGCCCGCATCCGTGAACGCTTTCCGTACGCTCTCGAGTTGGAACAGACAGCTATCAACGATGATGGCACAATCCAGGAAATTGTCGGCGGAAAGCAACGCTCGGTTGCCGAAGACGTTGCCGACTACATGGCTCAATACTTTGCAGTTGAGCAGAATAAATTCAAGCACGAGCTCGCCGACCGAGCAGTCGCTGATGTCATGAGTTCCACGGAGGCGTAAGTCATGAAACCCAAATTGCTAAGGATGGCGGGAATTGGCGCCTTCCCCAATGAAGTCACGATTGACTTTGAGCATCTCGACGCCACCGGGTTGTATCTAGTGGTTGGGCCAACAGGTGCCGGCAAGACAACAATCTTCGAGGCGATGTCTTACGCATTGTTCGCACAGGTGCCATCCCGCCGGGATGTCAAGTCCACATTCCCACACAAGCGATCCTTCATCGAGTTCACGTTCACTCACAATGGAGCCGACCATCGCGTGTTTCGGGATATTACCGGGGCGGCCGGCGACTACTACGAACGACTTCCAAAGGGAAGACGAGTTGCACAGCGCAAGGCAGTAACAGCACATGTGGAAGATCTACTGAAGCTGACTGCTGATCAGTTCATGAAGATCATTCTCTTGCCACAGGGACAGTTTCAGGAGTTTCTTGTTGCAAAGACCGGTGACAAGGAAGAGATATTACAAAGAATCTTCGGCACAGAAGTTTACGATGCTGTTGCCGAGCGAGTGGCTACGCTCGCCAACGAACTCGCAAACGAATTCAACATGCTCGAGTTGAAGATCAAGACTGAGTCGTACACCACCGCCAGTGAAGTTCTTAATGTCCGGAACCTGTACCCCGATTTGGGGCTACCTGATGAAACCTCTGACTTTGCTCGAGCAAAGAAGGCTGTCAAAGCGAAGATTCCCGGGTTAGAACTTGCAAGCAAGGCCGCGGCAGACCGAATGCACGAACTCAGCGGAGACCTAGCGCGCGCGAAGGACCTCAAACAGATCTACCTGGATAGCCAGCGATTGAAGGAACTACGCGACGACGCGCGAGCGGAAGCAAGTCTCGTCAAAGAAGCGACCGAGTCCATTGAATCCCACAAGCGCGCAGAGCGAGCTCTTCGCCAGAGAGATGACTACGACCGCGCGGCATCGGCGCTCGAAGAAACAGAGTCGCTACGCAAGGAAGTGCTACGTGACGTTCGTCGTGAATCAACGCGGCTGAGAATCAATATTCCACAAGTTAGGGCCTTCCGAGGCGCTTTAGAGTCGTCGAGAAACCTCCCTGAAGACTATGGAGTGCTGTCTCGTGCAGTAACTGCAGCACTAAAGGCCCTTGACGATGATGCAACGCTCAAGGATGAGCTCGATGACGCCCGAACACGGTCTAACGAACTCATCGGAGACATAAAGAAACTGACAGCTGCAATAGCGCTGCTAGAGAACAAGAAGGCACAACTGGGCGTTAAGCGGAGTTCAACCAATTCTCAGGTCAGTAAGCATGCCGAGTTGCAGCGGAAGGTAGATGCTCTTGATCGACAACTCGAGTCTGCGGACGTGGAAAATGCGACACGTCGACTCACCATTGCTACCAATTTGCTCAATCGAGCAAATATCGCACTAGCCAAGACAGAGAAGGTACTACTGAAGTCGCAAGCCGCTCACGAATATCATTTGGCCGGACAACTCGCCAAACATCTCAAGGATGATGAGCGTTGCCCTGTGTGTGGTTCAACTGATCACCCGAAGCCTGCACCTGTGACACGGAGAATTGACCTACAAGCATCGATCGATAGACACGCTGAAGCTCGAGCGACGGTCGCGGATGCTCAGCGTGAAGTCCGTGAGGCCGAAAAGGCACTCGCCAGCGCGGAGACTGCGAGAGCGAAGCTTCCCACGACTGCCGCCCAAAGGAAGTTACGTGAGCAGTACAAACAAGCGCAAATCGCAGCGAAGGCCCGCGACGGAATTGAGTCCAACTATGAGAAACTCACCGACAAGCTCTCGACTGCTAAAGAACACATAGCGACCTGCTCTGCTGAACTTCGTAGTACAAAAACGGCTATCAACCGTGTTTCGGCTGCGATCGAGCGGGCCAAAGCAGACTTGCCTTCGCACCTAAGCGACGTGCAACGACGTGAGACAAAGCAAGCCTTAGACAAGCTAAGCGGGCTAGTTCGTCGAAAGCACACGCTCGACCAAAAGTGCGACAATGAGACGACGCAGGTCTCCACTCTTGATCGGGCTGTCAAGAAGGCGTTACAGAAGGAAGGGTTCCGAAGTCTCGAGCAGGCAGTCGACGCGCAACTAAAGGATAAAGAGCTACGAGAGAAGAACCACTTGGTTGCGCAAGCTAAAGAGCGTGATGACAAAATCATCGGGCTCGCTGCACGAGTCGACGGCAAGAAGATCCCAAAGGAGCTACCCGATATTCGAGCACTAGAACGTGATCTAAGCACACAACGGGATACGCAAACTGCGGCGGTGACGAAACTAGAGAAAGTCAAGTCACTACGTGATCGCATTGGGAAGCTCGAGCGCGTGCTCGCCGAACTTCGACCAAAGGCTGAATTCGCCGAGGAGTGCCTCACTGAGGCAAGACAGCTTGAGAAGGCCATGAATACTGGACAGGGTGTCGGAGCCCACCGTGTTTACAGGCTGCAGGAGTGGGTACAGCGTCGACTCTTCGAGCAAGTGTGTCGTGTGGCAAGCAAGCAGTTACATGAACTGACCGCGGGAAGGTACTCAATCACACTTACGCCAGATGCAGACTCGGCGGTCAAGCACGCACAAGGTCTTGACCTTTATGTACTCGATTCGTTTAACGGCAAGAAACGTGGTGTGGGATCACTGTCTGGTGGCGAGACCTTCCTTGCTTCACTGGCTCTGGCCTTAGCGCTCGCCGAAGTGGTACAGAGTCATGCAGGCGGTATCAAGATTCCAAGTCTGTTTATCGATGAGGGTTTTGGAAGTCTTGATAGAGAGACACTTGAGAATGCAATGGACGCCTTGCTTAAACTACAGAACAGCGGAAGGACAGTCGGTGTCATCACTCACGTAGAGACGATGCAGGACCAGCTGCCGATTGGCATTCGTGTAATCAAGAGTGACCAAGGAAGCAAGCTTGAGTTTCCGTTACTTCAGTAGTTCCCCACTGCTCAAACCAACTCAAAGTGATTCGCAGATCGGCTAAGCGGTTGTTGGCCCGATAGGCAATCCTCACATCATTACGACTATTGCCTACTGGCTCGGCCAACTAAACTGAGTCATGCGAACATCCAGACACCGGTGAGTTCTGCGCCAATGAAGTTTGCGTCGGTCATCTTTGCCGCAGTCAGTACTGCTTTGTCGAGAAGTGCGTCGACGAAGACCGCCCCGGTGAGGTCGGCCCCCCAAAAGTTGGCCTCACGAAGGTCGGCACCTTGAAAGTTGGCATACCGCAGGTTCGCACACGCCAGATCGGCGTTGCGCAGGTTCGCAAACTCCAAGTTGGCGTGCGAAAGATTGACATATGCCAAGTCACATGCGCTTAGGTCTACGCTACGTAGGTCAGCGCCGGGTGCTAGGCGGTAACCGCGCACAAGACGAAACATGACCGTCATTTTCTGCTCTCGGCGACTTCTACATATCTACAAAGCATGTTGGCAAGACGAACCTGCTCAATTGTCTTGCAATTCACGTCAAGCAGTTGAGGGCTCGCAAAGACGACCACCAATGCTCTCGCACGCGAAACTGCGACATTGAACCGGTTCTTGCTATAAAGGAAAGCCATACCGTGTGAGATATCTTCCGCACTCGAACTCGTAAACGACATCAGCACTACTGGCGCCTCGTCTCCCTGCGCCTTGTCCACGGTTCCAACGCGATTGCGCATCAAGTCCTCGGTAACACCGTGTTTTTTTGCATCAGCGTGACCGGCCAATCTCCTTAAGATCTCAGTGCGCTGCATGTTGTAAGGGGCAATCAGGAAGACGTCCTCCGGTGCAATCGTTGATTTCAATCCATCTTTGTTGGTGAAGTCGCGACCAAGCATTGAGTAAAAGGTCTCAACTACAGAAGAAGCTTCCTCAGGCGCCACCGTCGTACGACCAGAATGCTCAACCGGCCACCACCGCAAACCCGATCCAGACAGCCAATCTGTACCGCTCACCGCCTGACGCTCGAGACCTGGTGCTGAGTGCAATTTACCTTCGTACACCTGCTCTGAAACAAAGGCAGTGATTGACGGATGCATGCGCTTTGTGGTGCTCAGCAGAATGCCGTAACCCTCGGGGACTACATCGCGACCGTGATTGATGTACTCAAGTGCAGACAAGCCTGACTCGCCGGGATGCGCGGCTTTTGTTGGTTGCTTAAGCTGCTGCGGATCGCCGACGAGCACGAGGTCTTTGGTGGCTAATGACACCGCCAGCGTGTCAGCGAGCGACAGCTGCCCCGCTTCATCGACAAAGAGTACGTCAACTGAATTGCGCATTTCAGACCTAGCGAACAAGAAGCTGGTTCCAGCGACAATCTGATAGTGCGACTGTTCCTTCGCGACTTTCTCATTCTTCTCGCGCCGCGCAATCATGACTGTTGATCCTGCTTCGCTTTCGGAATCGGGCTTACCCGTACCGACAATCACCGTGACTGGCTGCGCACCGGTAAGGCCATGGTCGCCAGCGCGCACGGCAATCTCGTCGAGCAATTGGCGAACGGCACCGTGCGTGTTTGCGGTGATACCGACTCGCTTTCCTCGTTTCACGAGATCGAGAATCATGTTCGCTGCCGAGTAGGTCTTTCCGGTTCCAGGAGGGCCCTGAATGGCGATGTACGAGTCGTCGAGCGACTGCACGATAGACGACATGTCTCTCCACTCACGCTCCACCTCAACCGCTCCAATCGGAGCGCTACCTCTCTGAAGTTTTGTGGGAAATCGTTTCAGTAGGTCGATTGTTGCACCGAGGTCAGCTTCATTGCCTGCTAGCACCGAGGTGGCGATCTCTTCTAACCCCTTTACAAAGACACTCTTACCGATGAAGTCGTTTAAGAACACGGCTGTGGGGTCTTGTATCGCTGCGGGGTCTTGCATAAGTGATTTAGCGAACTTGAGCCGAAGCTCAATGACGCCATGGTCAAGATCAAGCGACACAACTTCCAGGCTCGGGAAGACGGGCTTTTCGGCACCTGGTTCGAGGTATGGGTGATAGTTCGGCGCAGTTACTTGTTTCCCGAGGGCGATAGTGGTCGTTTGTGAAGGGTCAAACCGGTATCGACGAATCTGCGAACACAGTCTCTTCTTTCCGGTCGGCTCTTCAATATCACCGGCGCTCTCCAGTTTGAGGCCTGCGATGGTATTCGAATTCTCAAAGAGCTCTTCTTGCGTCATCCCTCGAAGTTGAATGAATTCAAATTTGCTGACAGCGTCTTCGCGCTCATGGAAGTCGAGCAAATCGGCAAGGAGCCACTTGTACTCCAAGAGCGCAGCTTGGTCTTCGGGTAAGCGATCAAATCGACCTGCATTGAGCTGTTCGGCCAAACCATCACCGATTCTCGGTTCATCCTCAAGTTTGTTGAGCGACGGGCGGACGAGATCGTTGAGCTCGGGTGTGGGCAATGCATCGGCAAGCAACGCGCGCTGGGACTCCAACCACGTGCGCAACTCGATGGTCGAAAGGCAGTCGTTCATGTTGTACATCTTCAAGTCGTCAAGATGCTTGATGTTGCCTTCTGGCGCATACTCTGCCGTACCACGTGATGCAAGCCATTCCTCGTAGCACACGATGCTGAGCTTCCCCTCTTCGACTAGGTCGTTGCGCTTGAAGCCGTACATCCTTTCGAGTTTCTTGATTGAGTATGACTCGACTCCGATACGCATGCCTTGGGTAACGATGCGGCTCAGGTCTACAAACCGACCCTCACGCAGTAGCTTGCTTAATTCCGTCTCGCATGTGACGTGCCGAGTAGCAAGCCGTTTCAGCGCCGACGGCTCATAGTGACCGAAGTGATAGATGCGCAGGTTCTCATGGTCCGGCATCGCAATTCGACTGTTGATGAACTCGATTACCTCGATCAACGCTTTGCGCTCTTCCTCCGCATCATGTGCCCAAATGGCCTTGTATTGCGGTGTGCCGTCGGTGTCGACCCAGGCAAGCCCGTGCAGGTACTCCAGACCCTTGCTTCCCCGGTAGGCATGACCCTCAATGTCGTAGAAGATGTCGCCGGCATTCTTCTCCGGCAGCAAGCTGAATCCGCGCCCACGTTCGACTGGGCGGACGAACTCCGTCTCGGGCAACGTTTCTGGATCGATCTCTTGCTTCGATTTGGTTATGAGTTGCAGTGTCGCTTGCTTTCTGAGACGAGACAACACGTCGGGGTTGATGTCAGTCTTGACTTCATTGCGATTAGCAAGTTCTTCGAGTTTGGTGATACCCACCGCACGAAGCTTCTCTCGGTTTGTCGCCGACATTCCCGCCACGAAGGTGAGGTCGTCGGCCTTGCGCCAGTACGCATTGCACTCCGCGCGCCAGCGACAAACATCGCAATGCTCATTGGGTACGGGTTCACTGTGCTCTGGAGATTCGAGTAGAGCGTCGACCAGCGACTGCTTAACCCGCCGGTAGTAGGCAGATACTTCTGAAAGGCGAACCGACACTGTGCCCTCTTCTTCTGAACCGGTGACCACGTGAATGAACTCGGGTTCCAAACCTTGAACTCCCTGAATCTGCTCGGCATAGGCACACAACTGAATCAATGCATTGACCTTGGCGATTCGAGCGAGCTTGGTGTCATATGGCTGAAAGGCGTAGTTACCAAGTTGAGAAATAATTTCGTCAACTGCAACGAGAAAGTCGGCACGACCCACCCAGCCAAAGCCGTCTTTCTCGGAGTAAAACGTGGGCTGATAAAGAGCATCGGGGCCGGACTTCATGGCCGCCACGGTGGTACTCATGCGCTTCATCAGTTCGTCGCGCGTATAGGCAGAATCTTTGTCACGTCGGGCGTCGAGGTCGACGACTGTTCGTTTGAGTGACTGCAGAGATGCCTCAAGCGCCGCGAGGTACGTTGCCTCGTGTTCTTCGCCATAGCTCTTCAAGACCTCGAGTAGGTCGTCATCGAGTTTCCGTGGCGCGATGCCAGTTTCGAGTGACTTTAGGTTCAGCCACGTAAGGTGCTTGCAGGCAAGATGGTTGGCGAGATCCGTTGGGCTAATTATGGTGACGCCGTCAATGCGTTGCATGGGCTATATGACCTTCTCTTTCAGGGGTAGTGGATTGACTGTGAAGCTCACCATTGGGTCACGTGGTCGCGGACACGACGCACCGCGCTCTGGTCCGCCTTCTCTACTCGTCGAGATGACGACCGTAGTACCGCGGCGCTCGGCAGTCCTGGTGATGGTGTATGCGAGCATGATTGTCTGCACGGCGATGCACGCCACCAACATCTTCAACACGAATGGTGCTTCGCGCGGTGAATCCGCAGTCATAGGGGGCTCTCATCCTCATCTGCAAACGGTGGTTCGTGGTTCTCATGCCATGCGCGCCATGAGTTCTCGTCATAGGGATATACGGGGCCTTCTGGCTCGGGACGGTCGTCGCGATCACGGCGACGAAACATTCGCCGCAGCGGTATTGATTCGTCAGCGCCGTCGAATTGAATGAAGGTATCATTCTCTTCTTCATCGTCTTCATCGGGCTCGGCAAGATGGGCGACAGCAATTCCCAAAGATGCACAGCCTGAGATGTCGATTCTCGCGCGAATGATGCCGGCCGAATCAGGCTCACTGGCCCAGTACGGTACTGACTTCAGATCAAGTTCGAGTCGCTGCATGTATCGCGATGGAAGAATGTTCTCGATCGCGTCCAGTGGGTTTTCATACCGGTTCGCGAGATGTGAGTCACGGAAGATGTGTGTCATGAGTATTGACAGCGCAAGTCGGTGACAGACGTGTTCAATGCTTGACGCTTCGTCATCGGACACTTCCAATGACACTTGAATGTGCTCGTACAGTGCGGCAGCCATACGCACGACCGCACTTCGCGTATCAGAGCGACCTTGGTCGACCACCGCCTTGTATGCGTTGATATGCGCGATGGTCGCACTGAGATCCACAACGCCATCCGGGCAGTCTTCGAGAGTGCTGAGACGTTCGATTGTGTTAGCTAGTGACAGTTCGAAAATCATTAGCAACTACAGATAGCCAGGCGTCAAGCCCGACCCCTCGTCGTCGACATCAGATTCCTCATCGGAGGGTGCTTCAATATCGTCGTCATCGTCAGCGCCAATGTTGTCTCCACTCGACCCAAGTTCTGCTGTGGTGCGGAGAATCTTAAAAGCGGTGCCCTGAATCAATCCGATCAGCGGCTTCATCGCAATTAAGCCACTTAGGCAGCGCGGTGTTAAACGGCCGCGATCAATCTCACGCGTCACGTCGCGCGCGAGGCGAACCAACTCGTTAGCGAACGGCTCGAGGCCGGCAACATCTCCAGCAACCTGGTCTGCCTTCTTCGACTTTGGCCGTGCCGCGGTCTTTGGTGATAATGCCTTCTTTCTCGGCACGCGTTGTTTGTCGGTCTGAATACAACACTTCTCGAGCGCGAAAGTTGTCTTGTCGACTTTTTGGAGACGGAGCGGCTTATTCATCGTCGCTGGCTCCAGCCAAGTCACCGAGCTCTTTTTCATTCAGGCGACCCAGGACATCAATGACGGGCAGTACCGCTTGCGAGATGCTGGTGCACACCACTCGCACAAGATCTTCAGTTGACATTGTTTCAGTTGCTTCGAGGTCAAGCTCTTTACGAGCTGCTTCCTCATTAGCGATAACTGATACAGCCGTAATCGCGAGACCGAATTGAAAGCGACGATTCAACAGTTCGGCATTCTTCGGCTTCTTGCGACGTGCCTGCTCGAGGTAACGGTTGTCCATGTTGATTTGGAATGCTTCGGCTTTGCCATCGAGCATCGTGACTACAAGTGCGGTCGAGTCGTTCCAGCCGAGGGTTGCCCACTCGTCGCGATACACGGGGATGATCCGTGGGAGGTCGATGCCAGGTCGGGACGAACCACCCTTTTTTCCAGTGGTCACCGTCGAGCGCTCACCTTCGCCACCTGGCTCACCAACCTTGGTCTCCGGCAACACCTTCACGGTGAGCGTGTTAACGAACTCCATTTCGGTGTCAGGTGCAGAGATGACCAGTCGCACCTTGTATTCGTCGTCGACGACCGCGGCACTGGGATGCTTCAACCGAACCTGCAGGCAGCCATCGTGCAGGGTGCCAATGACACCGCTGACTTCTCCGCCGGCCGGGTGCTCGGTAGTAATCGTGAACTTACCGGCCATCAACGCGCCTGCACGGTTAAAGAAGTCATTGACCACGTCGGTCTCGAACTCGAGGTTCATGGCGTGATTGATTGGTGATGTGCGGTTCAGGGTGCTCTCTCCGCCACGAAAGCGGAAAAACGTCGGCTGGTCTTTGCCCTCGAAGATGCTCGGCGCTCCGGTACCGCCACCACCACCCACGCCGCCAGGGATGCGTGAGCCGTGCTTGAACAGTGCCGCAAGGTCGGGGTTGCTGTTCACGAGGTTACGCATCATCTCTGCGAGTGGTTTGTCTTCGGCCAGGGTCTTTGCGAGCTGAGCCTCGATGTGCCGACGCTTGAGGATCGCGAGTACCTCGTTCTTCTTCAGCCAGTCAGCGAGCTGCTGATAGAGCTCACTCATCATCGCTGATTCGGCGAATCGATCGCGACTGTTCATAAAGATCTGGTTGCGGGCATTGTTGTCAAGTGCATCGCAGTCGACCACGACTGCGGTCTTGGTACGCAAGACACCCAAGTCAACTTCTTTACGAGCGAAGAATGTCTCAGGCAGATGCCCATGCTTCTGTCCATTGAGGGAGAAGATCACGCCGTACTCCCCGCGATATGTGCTCATGCGTTCGTCATCGAACTTGAAGACATAGGCACGCACGGGCAGAGCGAAACCATTCACCACGATGGTGCCGGCCACCGGAACCTCGGGCTCGAGCCGAGGACGCACATCTTCGTTTTGCTCGAAGCGCGCACGCAGGCCATACACATTCATCGTCGGGTTTGCCGCGGCGTAGCCACGCAACTCATACACGCGTACCGGCATAACTGCGTCGGGCAAGTTGATGTTGAGATGCATCACCGTGGACTTACCTTGAATCTGCGTAGAGTACGACGCAACACGCTCGGGCCACTTGTACTGGTACATCTTGTTGAAGGTTCCCCACTCGGCATCCTCGGTACAAGCTGCTCGCAGACTTTCTGATGGCAACAATGGCATTGTCGCAGAGGTAAAGGCCAAGATTTCGTTTGCATCAGCGGCGTTCTTTGGGGCGAGGTATTCATACACGCTCAGGCGTTCGCCGGGACGGGCGGGGCGCATACGCACAACGGTGACACCCCACATTCCGTCACGCTCCGTTGCCGCAGCGTTAAGCAGTGCCGGGTTGCGGCGCGACACGATCAGCTGCAAGTGATGCTGCTCCGAGCAAAACCGCAAGACTCCAGATCCTCCCATATTGAATTTGCCCTGAACGAATGGAATCTTCACCTTGTTTTGTTTCATGAGGCTGAGGAAAGTTTTTGAGAAATCGTCCGGCGACTGCCCGGTGGCGGTGTCGATAATCGACATGCACGGTGGAGCGCCCTTCTCCCCTGTCACTACGACGGCAATCTTGCGCGCCAGTTCGGTAAGTTCGCGAGAGGAGACACCCTTCTCGTACGCCTCGCGCACACGCATACCTGTTGTTTGGCCCGTGAAGATGTGACCAAAACGCTTGATGGCATCATCCATGGTCTGCGGAGCCTCGGGTGACTCTGGATCGATACCCGCGAGTAAGCAAGCCATGATGAGGTAGGCATCGACGCTGTTAATGATTTTCTCGACCAGTGCAGCGAAGGCGTCGCTTTGCTGGCTACCGATCACCGACATGTTGCTCTCTTCGCCTCCATAGGGCAGCCAGGCCGATGCGTTATCCCACACCCCGAACTTCACGAGAAGGGATACGACATCGCGCTCGTCGTCGGCGCGCATCAGCGCCAATGCGAGCTCACGAATTTCTACCATTGAAGAGGTCGTGGGGTCATGTGTTTTTGTCATTGGGGGGATTCCTTGTCCTTTCGGGTTGCCGAATGTAGGGGTCTCTTTCGGGTGGGAATGTCAAGATCTTTTCTTTTCTTTTGACGAGATAGGTGGTTCAGTGGCCTCTTTTGGTTGACGTGCGCGCCGGCATCTCGGGGACTTACCGAACCGTGTTGAGCATGAAACTCCGTAAACAGACCTCGCCTACGGGCGGCGAT
>Ga0194123_10004796_pt1 | contig 15030 bp, 14 predicted proteins | sample TA2MahsurfametaG_5_FD_155479 | JGI IMG/M metagenome (GOLD analysis project Ga0194123, IMG submission 155479) | Freshwater microbial communities from Lake Tanganyika, Tanzania - TA2015023 Mahale A surface | ecosystem: Environmental > Aquatic > Freshwater > Lake | place: Tanzania: Lake Tanganyika... | reverse complement strand
TAATATAATTTTTTTTTGGAATTCGGGAAAAAATAAAAAATAAAATGTTTTCTAAAGTTTTTAAAATTATTATTAGTAATAATTTTACGAGTTTGTTGAATTTCTAAATACCTACAATTTTACGAATATTATTATTCTAAATAATCCATTTATTGTATTTTTTCATTCTTGATATTTTTTCTCCATAACCAACAATATTATTGAAGTGAATCAAATAACATTTGTTATTTATTTTTTCGCTATTATCATAGTAATATTTTCCATTTGGGTAAAGGGAAATATCAAGAAGTTTTATTTTAAACACCTTTTTATCATAGATTTGCGAATTAAAAAATTCTTGGTCTAAATATTCCAGATAATTTTGACTTTCTAAATTCTTTCTATTGAAAACATCAATTGTTTTTTCACTTGGTTTAATCGCAAAGAATCCAGTACAACAATTTTTACCATTTGTTTGAATTACGCAATCATATTGTTCTAATTCCTTTAAAATCTGATTACTAAATTGTTTATTCACATAAATATCAATATCAAGATATATTACTGTTTTATTGTTTCTCAAAAATTCATTAATAATGAAGTATCTATACCATGCAACAATTTTAAAATCTTCAGTATGGTATTCATATGGTTGATTACTATTTTTATCAATAAGATATTGTATAACATCACATTCATTTTTCATGAAATCACATATATCATTATCTAGAGCAATTACTACTATATTTTCTTTATTTGCTTGACAACTTTTTACAAGGTTTAATGTCATTTTTTTCATTCCATTAGTTGAGACACAAAAAGTAAATATATTTGATTTATTTTTGCTAATGTATGATGAAATACAATCGTAAATTGTCATTTATATTCTATTTTATAAATTATGGCTATGAAATGTCCCAGTTGCGGAAAAAAAAGTAGAGATCATATTGATTTTTTAAAGCATTTAGAAGATGTACATAAGAATAGTGGAAATTGTGGATGTGGAAAAGGAGGAGGTCGTTGTATTAGTGGTGGTTCTAAAGATTTTGTTGATGTTTTTGAAAAGGCAAAAAAAAGAATTGAGAAGGCAGATGCAGATATGCAAATGAATGCCATTGCATATGGATTAAGTAAAAAAGAAATTGATAAAGTTCCAATTGTAGTCAGAGATAAAGTTAAAAATTTAGTACTTGAAAATGAATATTTGAAAGGTATGTTAAAAGCACAAGAAAAACAATTAATTATGATGAGAAAAATGGTTGAAAGATGTATAAACAAATAATTATTTTTTTTTTGAATCTACTAATATAATAATTTCACGACATTTATCGCTACCATTTGAAGTAAATAAGCAAGGAATAAACGCATGAATAAGTACTTGAATAGAGCCTGTGAACATTTTGAATGAAATATTCAAAGCACTTTTCATGTGAGTAAAATAATCTTCATTAACATCATCTAAATGTTTAAACATAAATAGAATAATAAATTATTCTATTTTTTCATTTTAATTATTTTTCTCTTTTGGACGGGAGTTTTTGGTTTTTCTTGAATTTTTTTTGAAGAAAATCTATCTGCCGCTGCTTGAATAATTTTTAAAGCTTGTTCTTTATTAGCAAAACCATCAACAACTGCAACTTTATTTTCATTATTTTTGTAATTTGAAAAAAAGTCTTTTAAAATCATTTTATCTAATTCTTGAATATCATTGATATCATTTATATCTTTATATCTTCTATCAACAGATTCTAATGGATATGCTAATATTTTTGGGTCTGATTCTAATGTTTCCATAGTTTTTCCGTCTCTCATTAATAAAACGCCGACTGGCTTTACTTTGATAACAGACATTGGATAAATTGATTGGTCATTGAGAATAACAACATCTAAGGTATCATCATCATCTGCGATTGTGTTTTCAATATAACCATAATTAAATGGATAATTATAAGCACTTGGTAAAATTCTATCAACTCTTATTTTGTTAGAATTTTCGCAAAATTCATATTTTACCTTAGAATTTTTTGGGACCTCGACGATTGTGTCAAATTCAAGGAAAGACATATTAAATGTAAATTTAATTTTTTTGTGTTAAACACGATAAAATATTTTGTTAGTTAATGTAAATGGTATTTGAAGAAATTTTTTATATTTCTGGAATTGCTGTAAATATAAGCATTATTTATACTCTTTATAAATTTTTTCATAAAAATGAATGTTTTAAATATAAATGTATATTAAACAAAGGAGAAACAGGAGAAATTTATAATTTACATTCAAGTCAAAGTGTTGGTAATGTTTTTAAAATGGCTGAAAGTTGTGAAACTCTTGAAAGTCATGATTCTGAAAAAGAACAAGAAAAAAAAATTGAGGAGAGATTAAGACAAAACGAAGTTGAAAATCAAAAATGGTACTCATATTTACCCTATATTGTAGGTAAAAAACTTGAATAATTTTTCACTATTAAAACAAATGGATAAATCATCTGTTTTAAAAAAATTAATAATAGATTACGATAATATTGTAAAAAGTATTGTTTATTATAATTTTTTTACAAATGGATTACTTTTCTCTAATATTACAAAAATAAATATTGATGAAATTTGTTTAGGAACTTATGAAAATATTTGTAATTCTTCAATGTTTTCCTATGATGTTAATAACTTTATAAATAAAGTAAATAAATATCTTATTGATGTTATTAACATTTATTCAGAAAATAAAGAAGAAGTATTATTAAAATTAAAGGAAATAAAAAAAAAATATGATAGAGATAATTTAAGATTTTATAATGGATTTTACTTCTTAGCTGAAGGAGTAAAATTATTAGAAAGAACTGATAATTTTCTTTATAAATTTTTATTAAAAATTTCTTTTATTGAATTAGAAAATGATGGATTTTTATTTGTTCAAAAAATAATAATTTTAATGAGAGAATTATTTATTTTACATGATAAAAGACTCAAGTGTACTCGCAAACTACTTTACTAAAATTATTTTCTTTTACAATATTTATCTTTTCCGTAATACTTTCTTTAACTGAATCAATATGAGTAATCAATATTGTTTTTGAAAAATATCTCTTTATAAAATTAAACAAAGTATTTATATTACTTAATCTTTCGCCATCAAATGCTGAAATTCCTTCATCTAAAAATAAGAAATCACATTTTGGTAACTTGGCAAAATTTGAAAGAGTTATTTTAAATGCAATATCTAAAATAAAACTCTCCATACCTCCATGAATATAGACTGACTTTTCTGCACCAGATGTCGGGAAACTATCCATTATTAAATCATCATTATCCACGTGTAATTTAATTACTCTGGAAATAAAAGGTGAAATTATATTATTAATTGATTCTGTTATTGGTGTTAAATAATTTTTTAAAATCGTTAATGGAAGTCCATCCTTACCCAAACTTTGTTCCAATATCTGATATAATTTATATTCATTGCGTTTATTTGCTAATTCTATAAATTGCTGATTATATAATTCCTTTTCTTTTAATAATTGATTTAATTGTTGGTGTTGAGTTCCAACATTTTCATTTAATTTTGCAATTTGATTATCATTCTTTGTTATTTTTTGTTGAAAATTACTAATGTTTTCTCTAATTTTTTTATTTTCTTTAATTAATTCAAGATTTGTTGTAAGAATTTCAATCTTCTTTGTATTTTCTTTGTATTTATATTCTTCTTGTTGAAGTTTATTTTCCAATTGAGATATTTCTAATTTAATTTCTATTTCTGCATGTGGAAGTTGATTGTATTTAATTGCAATATCTGATTCAAAATCTTGTTTTGCTATGTCAATTTTTTGTTTAAGATTATTAATTATTTCATTTTCTTTTTTTATTTGTTCATTTTTTGAATCAATCTCAATTATTTCTAATATAATTTCATGATATTGATTAAATTGCAATTCTGCTGTTTCAATTTCATTCTTTTTTGCTTTAAATTCTACTTCTTTAATATTTGTTGATTTTATTGATAATTCTTCGGAAAGAGAAGAAATTGATAATTTAATTTCATAAATTATTTTTTGGTTATTTTCATTTTCTTTTTTTTGTAATTCAATTTGATTTTCTTTTTCGAGTTCAATTTCTAATTTTGTAATTTGATTTTCCAGATAAGATAATTTTAAAACTTTTTCAGTGAGTTTTGTTTGAGCTTCTTTTGATTTTTCATACTCTTCTTCTAATAATAATCCTTGTTCATTATGAATAGAAATTTTTGTTGAACTTATTAATTCTTTTAATGTTTTTAATTCTGATTCCTTTTCTTTTTTTTGTTTAACAATTGGATTTTTAATACAAAATTTACATTTGGGGTCATATTCATGTGTTTCCAAACTTTTTAAAATTTTTTCTAAGTTTTGTTTTTCTTTTATCTTAAATTCCAGTTCTTTTCTTATATTTTCTTCATTTTTCCACATTAAATATTGAGATTCTTGTTGTTTCCAATATTCTAATTGTTCAGTAAAATTTCTTATTTTGGTTTGAACAACATCTTTTTCTTTAATTTTTGATTTTAAATTTAATTTGATTTCTTGTTTATTAGACTCTTTTGTTATTTCTTTAATTTTATTTTGATAAATTTCTAGGTTATTTTTTTGTTGTTGTAATTTATCTTTGATATTTTCGTATTCTTCTTTTGTAGATTTAAGATTTGTTTCCATATTAATTAATTTAGTTTTTTGATTATTTATTTCTAATTTTTCATTTTTGATTATTTGAAGAATATTTGTTGGATTAACATTTTGATAAGGAATTTTTTTCCATAAATTTGAAACAGGAATAAGAGATTGTAATGGTTTTACTTCTTTTTCAAGATTTGTGATATATAATTGTTGCGTTTGGTAATCTTTTATAATTTTTTCTCTTTCTTCCTTTGAATAATTTTTTTTCTGGGATAGTTCTTTTATTTTTTCTTGGAGATTTTTAATATTATTTTTTGAAATTTCTTCTTGAAGCATTTCAAGTTCTGATTGGATTTTATTTTCTTGAATATTATGCAAATTTTCTCTAAGAGATTCTATTTTTTCAAGATTTATCTCTTTTTCGTATAATTGTTGCTCAATTTTATCTTGGATGAGGTAAATATTCATCTGTATTTCCTGCACCTTTTCAATAAGAGATTCAGAGCTTTTATTTTCAAGTGATTTCTCAAGGTAGGATATCGAGGATTTGAGAGGTTTTGTGTGTTCTGCAATTTTTTTTACGATTTCATTCCAGATATTTAATTTTAATACTTTATACAAATATTCTTTACGTTCTTTATCGGTCATTTCTTTAAACGAGCTTGAGCGACTTTGTAATTGTACATTAGTAAAAATAAAATCATCGTAAGTTCCAATTAATTCATTTATTACTTTGTCTGTTTTTTTTCTATCTTCATCAGTTAAAATTTCCCCGCTATTTTCTTTGTAAAATTCATTTTTGTGGATTTTAATTTTATCAGATTGTTCTCTTTTTCCTTCCTTATGAATTATATATATATCTGAACCAATTTTAAATCTTAATTTTGAAGAAAAAGTTGTACAATTAATATTGATAATATCTTTTGAAACTCCAGTGCCCCTACTTCGACTAAATTTTGTGAATAATGTGAAAAGAATTATATCAATTAAACTAGATTTTCCATGACTATTTGGTGCAATGATACCTATTGGATTTTCTGATGTAAATCTTGAAAAATTAATGTAATTGTTTTGTCCATAACTGAATAAATTTGAAAATTCAAGGTCAATAAGTTCCCATCTTGAAATATTATGTTCATTATTAATTTCAGCATCAACACTTAATTGATTATATTTTTCTAGAATAAAATTAAGTTCATCATCATTAATCGTTGGATTATTTGTTCTTATATGTTCCGATAAAAGATTTTGCAAGGAAGATGAATCATAAATAACTTCTGATTTATTTTCAATTGTATTACCAAGAAAATTTTGAATAATTTTAACATCATTTGATGATGATTTTACAATATGATTAATTTTTGATATGAAATCATGCGTGCAATTTTTTATGTTTAATTTGACGATAATACTGGAGTGGATGAGATAATTTAGAATTGTATCTGGATTGATTTCTTCATCTTGTATTAATACTTTGTTATTGATTAAATTAAATACAAAGAAACCGTAATTATTTTCAATTGGGTAATAGCAATGATTTTGGGTGAAGAGGTCCCAGTGGAGTGTGCCATGGGTGCTGTTCCATTCATTAAAGTTTTGTGCGATAAGAGAAGATGCATATGCAATTCTTTTTTGTTCTGTATCTAAAAATTGAAATTTGTGAATATCTCCTAGAAGAACGTAGTCAAATCCGTCAAAATCTTCTATTAATTTTTCACCTCTTAAACGATGACCTACACCGGTGTCAACTATACCAACACCTCCATGATAAAGAGCAATTTTATGTGTGAAATTTTCCGGAAGAGTGAAAGTATTTGCGAAGACCCATTTATTGTCGAGGAGTGAGGAAACTGCGATTGCAAGATTTGCAATAAAATAAACGCCAGAGTTTTTGAGATAATAAAAATTTGGGATTATAATATTTTCTGTTATGGCAGTAATGCTATCTTCTCTTTGAGAATTTGTAAGAAGAGCATCATGATTACCAGCAATTAATAATGTTGGAGCTAAAGAAGCTAGTTTCATAAGAAAGTTTTGCGTTATTAATATGCATTCAGGAGAAAGATTATTTTTAGAATGTAATAAGTCACCAGTAATAACTATAATATGATTTGGTGTTATTTTTGATTCCAGTAAATTATATAGTTTTTGGAAAACTTCTTGGTATTCTTTTCTTCTGTTATAGAGACGAATATGTACATCAGATATGTGAAAAATGTGAGAAATATGTTTAATATTACATTGAATTGTGTAAGTATCTGGAATCCATAATTCTTTTGGTTTTTCAATAATTACTTTTGGTTTATTATAATCATTGTAAAAATAGTTTAGAAAGCTTTGGACTTCTGTTTTTTTATCATCAGATATTTTAGCATTTGTCAGAAATTTACTAAAAATATTTAAATATTTTTTGTCTTTATTTGTAATTTCATAAGCTAGTTCTTGAAAGTTTTTACCTTGATATTTATGAAAAGTGATTTTGCTGTTTGATAAATCCATTTTATATTATATGTATTTGGGCTTTTTAAATTCAATTTTTTTAAGGAATTTATTTAAGCATAATTTTCAATTTATATATTATCTATGAATACTGTTATTAATATGTATAAAAGAATTGTTGGAGGTAATTATGTTAGTACAATTAAAAAATATCCATTTATGGCTACTATATGGTATTTAGATGGCGAAGAATTTAAATTTAAATGTGGTTGTTCATTTATTGGTAAAAGATATTTTTTAACAGCAGCACATTGTTTAAAAAATAGAGAAATTAGGAGAATGTTAATAAGGATGGGGAATACAAATTTAAAAAATTTACCTATAACATTTCGAGTTATAAAAGCTCATATTCATCCAAAATTTAATTTAAATAATTTACAAAATGATATTGCAGTTTTAGAAGTAGATAAAGATATTCCAGAAGAAATGTATAATTCACTTCGAATACCTTGTCATCATATGGATAATATATGTTATAATGTTGGTCATCAAGTAAAAGTATTAGGTTTTGGAAAAGATAAAGATAATTCTACAATTGAACATTTATTGGATTTGAAGGAAGTTGATTTAAAAGTTAAATCTATTGAAGAATCGAAATATCATAAATCACTTATTGGTCCAGATATGTTTTTAGCAGGAGATATTGTAAATGGAAAAGTTGTAGATGCGTGCACTGGAGATAGTGGAGGACCTTGTATAAAATTTTTAAAGGGTTATTGGGTTTTAATTGGAGTTGTAAGTTGGGGAACTGGATGTGGAAAACAGGCATTACCTGGAGTTTATACAAAAGTATTATCATATCATGAATGGATTAGAACTGTTTGTAAATTTCCAAAATGTACAAATCATTGATTTATTCAAAATACCATTGTTCCCATGTTGTGAATTTTATTCTTGAGTTAAATTTTTTGATTAAATTGTTCCATATATAAATAAGTTCACTTCTTTGCATATGTTCTTGAAATTTTTTTAAAGGTATTTCTAATTCTCCTAAGAAATCATTTTCTGATAAAGAATCAATAATTTGGATACTTGAAGTAATTATTGAATTATTATTTATATATGGTGTTATATCTTTATTTTTTATTAATTTTGTTAAATAATCTTTTTCATCTTTTGTCATTTCATCTAAAATATGAAATTTAACATAATAACGATGGTAATACATTGTTAATATAAATATTTTTTTTAAGGTAATTTTCCTCTTATTGTTAGTTGATTATCCAAGTAATTATTTAAGGAATGATATAATACTTTATTATCTTTTTCAAGATATTTTGATAATTGTCTGGAAGATAAGTTATCATCAGTATTACTTAAATTTGTTAGCATAGAACAAATATTATTTGCAAAGTGTTCATATGTTTTTCTTTTTTCATCTGTTTCATCAGGCATTAAACTTACTGCGATGATATCCATTTGGTCCATTTTACTATTTAATAAATTATGTAATACATTTGATATTGGAGTTTTATTCCAAGTACCATTTAAAAAAACATCAACAAATTTTGAACGTGCATTCAATCTTTTTATGTTCATATTTTCTGGATGGTACGGATTAAAATGTATATCACTTATTAATTTTAATAAACAATTATATGGATTTTGAAAAATATTTTTATAATCAGTTGGTTCTATATATTTTGTGTTCTCTTTACCAAAATCATTTATTTTTACTGTTTCATCCTCTTCTTCTATTATTTTAGTTGATTTATGATTAGTGTTAATATACAGATGTTGGTTGATTTTCTTCTTTTTAATGTCAACTTTTTGACAGATATAATTGATGTTAAAAATTATAGGTTGTTTTTCATTACCATAATTTATATTCTGATTTTGGTCCATTTTCTCATGGTATTGACCTATTTTTTTATTTTCTAAATTTAATTTTTTTAGAATGTTATCTTGTTCTTCTTCTGTTAAAATAAAATTATTTTCATTATTATCTGTAACAGTATACGAGTGTATATTTCCAGGTTCTTGAAATGCATTTATTACCATATTATCGTCTTCGTTTTTTTTTAGTGGACATGATGATAATCTGTGACGTTGAAAATTTGACTTGGTGGTAAAGGAAGTTCCACAAGAACACTGTATGAGTGGTTTATCTTTTGTTTTTTGTTGAACAGTTGCGATTTGATGAATCTCATTTTTTTGGGGTAAAATTTTGGGAGATGGGATTCTTCTCGATATTGCATCTGTTTTTATGTTTTTTTGAAATTTCGGATGGTTATTTTTTATGATATTAGAAATGGTATTAGGGTCTAAATTTCGGAGACATTTTGAAAATTTAAGGTGTTTATAGTAATGACTTTCGTATTGGAATATTTTATTGCAAAAGTTACAAGAAAAATTTGACATGAGGGGGTACTATATTGTAAAATGAGATTTTTTTAAAGTAAAAATTCCTATTACCATTTTTAATAAATTATTTTTTTTGCAAGCCATGGTAAAAAACACGAGCATAAAAATTTTATTTTTTTCAAAAAAAATGCATTTTATGGTATAAAAAATGCTAATCCCAAAAAAAAAGTGAATCCACATTTCGTTTTTTTTCAAGTCCGTCGACAAAAATTCAAAATTTCTGCTATTTTTCAAAAATGGACTTTCTAGTACACAACTTTTTGAAAAAAAAAATTTGTTCAATTTGACTAAAAAAATATAATTTTATTTTTAATTATTTTTTATTTTTATATTGTTAAATTATCATTAGTTTTATTTTTATTTAATTTTATTATTCTTTCTTTGATTAAATTTATAGGATTAAAACCTAGTTTTTTCGTTTAGAACCTAGAGTTCTGGTATGGTTATTACGTTATCACTTAGTTTTTTACTTTTTTTAATGGTATTATAAAATAATTTATGGTATACCTAGATTATGTTAAAAATATAAAAAAGAGTTAACATTTTAATAAGATATTGATATATTGTTCTTTTTTTTTCTTATGGTAATAGGAAGAAGTTTTTATGTTTTTTAATTTTTATGGTAATGGTATGGTAAGGCTATTACCATAGTGTATAAAATAGTATATGGTAATACTATTATGAAGAATATGGTATTGAACCTTAAAAAAAGCAAAAACTTGTGGTAATAAAGTAAATTTTTAAAATATGGTCTTGGATAGTCATGGTATTAAGAAGTTTTTGATTTTTTAAACGTTTTAAGGTATGTTATGGTAATAAGAAGCTTGTGATTGTATGGTAATAGCTTACCATAATTATACCATATTTTTTAAAATATTGTTTGCTTCTTTTATACCATAATGGTATTAAAATTTTTAAAAAATCATGGTAATAAGGTGTTTTTTGCGGGATTTTCAATTTTATGGTAATAGCGTGGTTAGAGGATGAAATGGTATTGAAAAGTCGATGCTAATGACATGGTATAAATAATACCATACTAATTTTAGGTTTTTATTAAAAACGAGCATTACCATGCGCTGTTTATTACCATGCAACTTTTAAGGGTCATGGTATTGAGATATTACCATAAAAAGTTCCGAGCACAAATTAACGAAAATTTTTGTGGTAATTGCATTAGCATTCATTACGGTTGTTTGGAATAATATTCCAGGAGCAAATATGGTGTGTTATGGTATGACCTTTACCATGTTGACGGTAGTGGACTTGAAGTAAATTTTTTTGCATACCATATTTTTGGTTTTGTAATTTTTTTTTTACTTGAAAATTTCATTATGGTATGACGTCGCTAGCGATGTTTTTCGAAAATGATTTTTGTTTATTTTTAGAATACCATATTTTGGTAATACTGTAAAAATGAAATGTTATATCGAGAGAAAGTTTATGGTAATGGAGTAAAATTTATACCACGAAAAAAATCGAAAATGAGTTTTTTAAATATTTTTATGGTAATAGAATACCTTTTTAAAAAGTTTTCGGAGTAGTAAAATCAATTTTTAAAAAAATCTTCGTAATGTACTCGTCAATATCTTTTTACATTTATATCATTTTTATGGTAATAAAGGGTAATCTGTGGAATAATTACATACACCATATTTTAATAAAAAAAAAGTGAACCATGGGATTTTATATCATTTTCAAAATTGAAAATATTTTTTATGGTAATAGCATATCTAAAAAAAAGTATTAGTCAATCATTTTTGGTATTAAAAAAATATTATTACGACGATACTTTTAAAGAAGCTTTAATTTTATGGTATTGTGATACCATAAAATCAATTTTATCGGAGTAAGGATATGGTGTATAAAAAATTTATTTTTCTGGAACCATGGGTTTTATACCATTTCAAAAAGTTGATGCTTCTCCGATAAAAAATATTTTGGTATAATTTGTGGTAATAATACTAATATTCCTTATCATATCCGTTTAGTTTTTGCTATATGGTCGAGCTTTTTTCCTCGATGTAAATATGATTTTTTGCATTTATACCATTTTTGTGATAATATTGAGAAATCGTATTTTTGTATCAAATACCATAATTTTTTTTGGTCATTTTTTAAGAGTTTTGAAAAAATGAAATGCACGAATACCATTTTTATGATAATGATGTAAAAGAGCATTAGAAAAATGTAGTTGCTCTGCTTTCCCTGGTATATAAAAGTGGTTTTCGATAATTCTCTTTTTTAAGGATTGTATGGTATATTAATTATCATGGAACCGTGAGAATACCTGGAAGTTTATGATAATAGAGACTCATGGTAATAAAAATTTTCATGGTCAAAAAAAGTCCATTTCGGACCTATAATTTGGGGTATTTTTTAGGTATATTTTTTGAAAAAAAATCTCATTTTAAAGGGAGCTATATATGAATTGGAAGTGTGCATTGTACACGTGTTCTATATCGAGAATATTTTTTGCGAACAATGTTGTAAAAAATGTAAAAAAACTTGATTTTTGATTGTAAGAAAAAAATTGAAGTTGATACCATAAAAAATCGATGCATTTCGTGAAAATTTTTTTGTGGTATAAATATACCATAAAATATTTTTGATACAAATCATCCTTTCACTTATTTTTTTAAGTTTTTATTTTTGAGTAAAAAAGTGTTTTTTACGACTTTGTTGTAGAATTTGGATTAAGCTGTATAAGTTTTACTATCTTATTGTGAAAAATATTTTTAAAAATATTTATGGTAATGACCTTATTTTTTTAAAAATTTATTTATTTTTATGGTAATAAGAAAAAGGTTTAAAATTATTTTCATTCATTTTATAAAATGAATGACGACAAAAATAATATATTCTCAATAATAACTTCTACAATAATTGAAACTACTATTGCAATACATAGAAGAAATACCTTTTTTTTATTATCAAAGATGATAGGTAATACGGTTAATGAAGAAGTTGACATGTTAAATATTTATGACCACAATATTGTTTTTAGAAAAATATTTTTAGAGAATATAAAAAAATATGATATAGTTCATAATTTATTATATGAAGGTATAGATGATGATATAACTTTAAATAATAATGGAAGTGTTAATATAGTAGTAAGTGGTTTATTAGGAAGAAAAAATTATTCAGTGGGACATACAACAGGAGTTATTGTTTCAGTTTTTTTAAGACAACCTCCAGATGTTAATAAGGAATATAGATATAAGGATATATTTGCGACTGCAATTATAAGTTTTGGTAATACGGTAGAGATGATATATTCAGCGGATAATGATAATGTTTCGTATTTTTGGTTTAACAATAAAAATGGATTTCATAGTTATACAATTGATTTGAAGAAGCCGCATTACAATGATATTATTTCTGTTAATGCGAGAAAATTACCAAAATTTGTAAAGGATAAAGTTGATTTATTGGAGGAAAATGTAAAGAATTATGAATATCAGTTAAATGCAAATTTTTTGATAGATTTGTTTATAATTTTACGTAGGGGAGGAATATTTTTTAGAGGTGGTGAGAGGAGGATGAAATATTTATTTTATATAATGCCGGTAGAATTTTTGATAAATAAATGGGGTGTAAAATTATTAGATGGAAAAGGTAATAATTTAATTGATGAAGATTTTGTTGTAAATGAGGAAATGAGAAATTTGGAAAGTGATGTATTTTTAGAATTGACGAGTATGGAATACAATGGAAAAATATCTGAACAAGAAAGGATGTTTCTGGATTCTTCACTTTTAGAAAATTCAGTTGTTGAATTAATTAAAATTACAAGAGAAGATGTTGATGGCGAGAAGAAATAAGGATTTATTTGTAAATTATTTTATGCTTTCTATTATGTCTATTATAAATCCATATGAATTATTAGGTGTAGATTGTAAGTCAACAAGAGAAGATATACGAAAAAGTTTTAAAGCTTTATCATTAATTTGTCATCCAGATAAGGGAGGTGATGCTGAGGAAATGAAAATATTACATAATGCTTATAGATATGTGATACATCAGATAGAATTTCAGGAACATGGTAGAACAAAGGAAGAAGAAGAGGAAAAATTTAAAAAATTTCTGGAAGAACAGGAAGATGGTAAATTACCGAGTTTTTTTGAAATAATGACTGATGAAGCTAACAAGAAATTTAATGAAATGTGGGATGAAAAAAAAAATGTTGAAATATTTGATATGTGTTATCCTTCGAATTATGAGGAAAAGATGAAAAGAGAGCCAGAGAAATTTTCGACTGAAATCATAGAATATAAGGAACCCAAGACGATAGCTGAAATTGGTTTCAGCTCTGTTTTAGATTTTACGGTAAATCCTGTAAAAGATTTTTCAGATTATCAGGGAGGTGTTGGGTATGATTATGTTCTGGCTCATAGTCAGGAGGAAAATAGTGAGGAGATAGAGTTAAAGGATGTAATGTCAGAATATGAAATTCTGAAAAAAAAAAGAGAAGAGGAAGATAAAATTTTATGTGAAAAAAAGGTTTTTGTGAAAATTCTTTAAGTGGTGAAAATTTTTCAGGTCTTCTTTTTTTTTCCTTCATCGTGCTTGAAAAATTTATATCTGAATAATCCAGTAAATTTCAGTTTATTATTAAACAATGCTGAGGGAAATCCAACTTCTCCGAGGTCTATTCCATCGTAATCGTGATTATATTTTGTATTTTGGTCACCTTTGTGAAAAATTCCTATAGTGTCGTATATTTTTTGAAATTTTTCAGTTGTTGAAAAATAAAATCCTCCATCAGTCCATGCTTCATTTTGATAAGTTTTATGCATTTTATATTTTATCATATATCTGCTATCAGAAACCTTTATCTGGCATAAATCTGGATTATCTATCGATGGAATATTACCTTCACCAATCATAAAATAATCTGGGATGTATTTTTTAGCTGTTTCGAACCATTCTGGATTAGTTGCTTGAAAATCTTCTTCAAAGAATGCTATGTAAGAGTTTTGTTGATTTTTTAGGTGTTGGAAGAGGAGATGTAATCCTGCAATTGTACCGCCCCAATTAAAGTCGTGAAGAAAATGGATATTTGTTTTTTTTAGGAGGTCTAATGATTTTAGGGTATTTCTGGAGAATTTTATTCTTTCATCTGGGTCTTTGCTATCAACCATGAAGATGATATAAAAGTTTTTGTTTTCTTGTTGAATGTTTTGAAATATTTCATAGTGTTTCTGGATGTTTGAGACTTTGTTTTTACCAGCGTAAAAACAAATACCATAATGTAAGTCCATAGTTTGGGAGAGAATATTATTTTATGACAATAACTTTCTTTGTTTTTTCATTTAGAGCGTTGCGTATTTTAAATGCCGATTTCAAGCACAAAAAATAAAGCATCGCTTTACTCATTAAAGAGTTTCTAAATTCTAAATAATGGGCTTTCTTATGTGTATATTAAGGTAGATACACATAATCCCATCAGATGTTATTTAATCTACTACCTTGATTAAACAACAATTTCTTTTTTCTGTCTTGGTTTTCTTTGTTTTATAATTACTTTATTTTCTTTTGGTTTT
>Ga0194123_10004790_pt1 | contig 15045 bp, 11 predicted proteins | sample TA2MahsurfametaG_5_FD_155479 | JGI IMG/M metagenome (GOLD analysis project Ga0194123, IMG submission 155479) | Freshwater microbial communities from Lake Tanganyika, Tanzania - TA2015023 Mahale A surface | ecosystem: Environmental > Aquatic > Freshwater > Lake | place: Tanzania: Lake Tanganyika... | reverse complement strand
GTAAAAATGTTATTATTTCGTCTTTAGGAAGCTGATTAAATCTCAAACGTATAAATTCGTTTTGTAATCCCTCATCTATTTTGCTAATATAATTGCAAATTAAACAAAAACGCACATTGCTAGTATAATTTTGTAACAAATATCTTAATGCTTGCTGAGCATTTTTCGTCATGTAATCTACCTCGTCTAATATTACAAATTTCATACCATCATTAAACAATGGTTTGGAATTTACAAAGAAATTAATTTGATTTCTTATGATATCAATTCCTCTTTCATCAGATGCGTTTAAATGTATTATTAAGTCTTTATTTTTTGTACCCACTTTTAATTGATATGCGTTTATTAAATTTATGATTGTTGTTGTTTTACCAGTTCCAGGTGGTCCGTAAAATAATAAATTTGGAAAATAACTTGTTTCTATTATATTTTTAAGAATTTCTTTATTTAAGGAATCAAGAACTATATCCTCAAGAGTTTTTGGTCGATAAAATTCTACTAGAGGTATTCCACAACTCGTCATTAAATTATAGGAGTATATTTCTTTATACTATAATTTTATTTACTTTTAAAATTAAAATTGAAAATTAAAATATTAAAGATATTTAATGAATAAAACTAATAATATGGCGTCTCCATACACATCTGGTTATCTAGAAATAATATTAGGGTCTATGTACTCAGGAAAATCTACAAAATTGATTGAAATCTATAATCAATGTAAATTTTGTAATATTCCTGTTGTAGCAATTAATCATTCTATAGATAATCGTTATGATGAACACCTATTATCATCTCATGATAAAATTAAAATCCCATGTATTAAGACAACAAATTTATTGGATCTATGGATAGATTATATTTCTCTTGAAGAAAATGTCGGTAAAACTAGTCGCATTGATGACAAATTTAAAGTAGCCAAGAGTAAAGTTATTCTTATAAATGAAGGTCAATTCTTTCCAGATTTACTTGAATTTGTAAAAAAATTGTTAAATAATAAAAAACAAGTGTATGTTTGTGGATTAGATGGAGATTTTGAGAGGAAAAAATTTGGAACAATTCTTGATCTAATACCATTATGTGATAAGGTCGAAAAATTGACTTCTTTGTGTTCATTATGTAAAAACGGGACAAAGGGAATATTTTCAATGAGACTAACGAATGAAAAAGAACAGACAATTGTTGGTTCAGAAAATTACATTCCAGTATGTAGGGAATGTTACAACTCTAAAAATATAGATATTGAATTATGGTAAATAGCTATAATATATATAAAAACCATTTAAATTGAATATTATAACTTAAAGTATAATTCTAATGTCAAAAAAATTAGGTGAAGTCAAGGAAAATAGTACAAATATTATAGCAAAAAAACGTGGGCGCAAATCTAAAAAAGAAATAGAAGAAGTTCAGAAAATTTTAAATGAGAATATTGAATGTAATACTTCCGAAAATATAATTATAAAAATAGAAGACAATGTATCGAATAATCATCATAATATGAGCTGTATCAATGAAGTTATTAATTCTGACAATGACAACGACAATGATGATAAAGATGAAGAAATTAATGATGACCATTTACCAGAAAAATCATGTGAAGAACCGGTAATAGATAAACCTTTGGCTAAAAAAAGAGGACGCAAACCAAAGGGTGGTAAAATTGTACAACAAATTGTCTGTTTAAATAATATTAAAGAAATAAAGCCAAATGTTATATTACATTTAAAGTGCTCATTAAAAGATCTAAAATCTCCCAATTTATTTTCTTCCAATTTGGAAGGTTATTCTTTTTCTCATAATAATAATTTATATTTTGATGCAATTAATAATAAAAATAATCAAAATAATAATTTGAATGATATGATTAATTCATCATCTACATTATGTGAATATGATTGTGATAATTATTCCAGTGAACACGATATTGATACTACAAAAAATAGAGATAGTGATATTCGAGATATTTGGAAAAAATTAAAAATACTTGAACATAATTTACATGTTAATAATATTGATAACAAAAAATCTGCCTGTTTTTGGGATACATGTGAATTTGACAATCCACCGGTATATATTCCAAAACATTTTATAAATGATACTTATCAAGTATACGGGTGTTTTTGTAGCCCAGAGTGTGCAGTGGCACATTTAATGGAAGAAAATATTGACAGTTCTATTAAGTTTGAACGATATCAATTGATGAACCATATTTATTCCAAAGTTTACAATTATAACAAAAATATTAAACCAGCACCTAACCCATATTATATGTTGGAGAAGTATTATGGAAATTTAAGCATTCAAGAATTCCGTTCATTATTACGAAATGAAAGATTATTTTTAGTTGTAGATAAACCTTTAACACGTGTAATGCCTGAACTCCACGAAGATAATGATGATTTTATCATTAACAATAAAATAATACCAACTAATAATATTAAATTAAGAAAATTACAGAAAAAGCAAACAAAAACAAACATACTAAATGAACGTTTCGGGTTTGCTCAAAATTAAAATAATATTGTACTATAATACATTCAAAATACAATATTATTTTTGTTTTTTTATTAGATTATAATATGAATAATGAACTCGATGAAACATGGACATTATATTCTATTATTGAATATGTATCTGAAAATTTCATTGGACTAAGTTTGCTCATTTTAGCATTTGTCATTATTTACGTTGTTGATCATATAAATCAGTTAAATGCTATTATGATGTCTCCACAAATACAAATACCTATTAAACAATTATCTAATCCAATGAAAGTAAAATCTAAAAAACTTAAGAAACAGTAATTTCATACAAACCGTCTTCGTTTATACCGTTTTCATAAAAATGATACGACTAATATATCCAAGTGAATATCAGAATACACTTGCACTAATAATTTTCTTGTTGTCATTTTAAATTATAATATTATAAATTATCTATATTATAATTCGGTTTTATTTTCTTCTGTATGTTCGTCTTTTTCTATGTACTTTTCTTCTTCTTGATTTGCCTCCAGAACGAAGTTTTTCTAATCTTAAGTACATTTCTTCTTCATCTGTATAAGGAATTTGTGATTGGTCCTTCAATTTTCTCAATCTATTTTCCATTGATTTCATTTGCAATCTGTCGCTTGTAGCCTTATAGTCAGTATCAACAAGCAATTTAGTTATCTGTGGATCATTTCTTAACCCTTCGCGCTTCAAAAATTCGGCAATAATTTTCTCTCTAGCTTTAAGATTAATTCCTGCATTCTTTTCTATTTTCTTTCGTGCTAATAAATTGTATAATGCTCTCTTTTTAACCCCAGTTAATGGTATTCCACCTGTTTCTGTTTCAACATAAAAACCAATATCAGATGGATTTAATGAAACTATTTCTTCAGCCGTCATATCTTTTAAATCGGCTTGCGTTTTATATTTATGGTCCTTTCTAAAATAACTTTTTAAAGACATTATACATTATAGTTATATAATTTTTTTAGCTTCGCCATTATTAACCCTTTCGCGATAATTATTCATTGCGCCATCTAAATAGCCCCTTAATTGTTTATAAATCGTTTGATTTACTGATGTAATTTTTTGTGGTACTGTTTTCTTAGCAACACCAAAATAGTCTCTTATTACTTCTTCCTCATTAAAATTAAATTGTTGTAATTTTTCTTTAGCTTGCTCTGACGTATAATCTGTTTGTCTTAAAATTATTTGAACTTTTGCATCTATTTGGTCTGTTTCAACTAAAGTAATTTCTTCCAACATATATGAAATAGATAAATTATTTTTTAAATCATATTAAACGAATTGTTATATAATAAAATATACAACAATGCAAAAGACAAACCCCGAACATTTATTCGATATCAAGGATATTATGTGTGACGTTGAAAAAGTAATTCAAAAAGGATTAAATAAATTACTGATTAATTATATTGAAAGACATGAATTATTAGAAAAAACACATCAACAATTAATTCAATTACCATCTATCGCTCAGGAATTAAATAGAAAAATTTGTATGGAACGTGTAAATGGTAATGATTTCGAGACAGATACCGATACTGAAAAATGTGATAGCCCTGGTTTGATTAACATTAAAGATATTACAGAAAATATTGTTCGTGACCAGTTTACGCAGTTAGAAAATAAATTAAATGCAATAGAAGAGAAGTATAATAAAATTGTTCCTATTTTAGATAAGTTAGTGGATAAAATTACAGATTTTAATGAAGAAATTAAAGAAATAAAAAATGATAAGACAAAACCTCAAGAAACGATTTGTGTTGATATTATTCAAAAATCAACTATTGTAACAACTAGTGAAAATGAAAACATTGAAATCCATATTAAAGAAAGTAAAGAAATAGAGGAACAAGAAGAGGAACAAGATGTAGAAGAGGAAGAAGCCGAAGTAGAGGAACAAAAAGTAGAAGAACAAGAAGAAAAAGATGAGGAACAAGAAGAAAAAGATGAGGAACAAGAAGAAAAAGATGAGGAACAAGATGAAAAAGATGAGGAACAAGAAGAAAAAGATGAGGAACAAGAAGAAAAAGATGTAGATGAAGTAGAAGATGAGGAACAAGATGAGGAACAAGAAGAGGAAGATGAAGTAGAAGAAGTAGTAGAAGAAGTAGAAGAAGAAATAGAAGAAGTAGTAGTAGATGAAGAAGATGAAGAAGAAGATGATGAAGAAGATGATGAAGAAGATGATGAAGAAGAAGAAGATGAAGAAGAGGAAGCTAATGATGATGCAAGTGTCGAAACTGAAACTAAAGAAGAACAAGAAGAGGAAGATGAAGAAATTTTTGAAATCGAAATTGATGATAAAACTTACTGTACAAATGACGATGAAAATGGCTTCATTTGGGATTTAACAGAAGAAGGAGAGCAAGGACTTAAAGTTGGATATTTAAAGGACGGAGAACCATTCTTCTATGCTGATGAAAAATAAATATACCTTTAAGAAATATAAAAAAATAATATTTAAACCAGTGAAGATTTAAAACGGCACCCTTTAGGGTGCTCTTGTTATAAATTTCACCCGGTTCATCTGAAAAGATGTGAAATGCTGTCCCATTTCACAAGGCTACTGCGTTTCGCAAATCTTCAAGGGTGTAAGTTTTTATTTTTCATCTACTTTTTCTGAAAGCGGAATTAAAATATAAATATACTATAAAATGATAAATTTATGTCCTCCAGCTATAATATATTTAATATTCTCAATTACTCAAATACTTATTGATACATATAAAGGTCTTTACAATACCGCAATTATAAAAGGTATAGTCACAATAACAGTTACATTACTATTAAACATTTTGTGTGAACAAGGTCTAACTGTAGTATCATGGATTATTGTATTTGTTCCATTTATTCTTATGACAGTAATCGTGAGTATGGTATTATATGCATTTGGTCTAGATGCAGCTTCTGGAAAAATTAATAATAAATATGAGGAACCAAACTCTAATAAAAAAAACTCTACTATTAAATGCGGAGATAACATAACAATTGATCCTTTAGGAAATATTATCATTTATAGTCCAAAATACAATGCAAATGCTAATCCAGTTTATTATAATTCACCAAATATTATTGTTCCTAATCCAAAGCCATCTACTAAGAGCCAGTCATTATCTGAAGACAGCTATACAATACCAATGGGTTCAAGCAGCCCTGCTTATCGAACTTAACAATATATCCTTTGGTTAGAGAGAAAATATATATAAACCACTTAAATACATATCATTATTCATTATATTAATAATATAATGATAACTCATTTACTGAATTCTTTTTTAATTGGCGCTCTATTTGTCGAAATGTTAGAGAGAAGGTTTCCAGAAAAGTTTCAAAATTTCATAATTGGACTTTCATATAATAGCATATACTATTTTAGTAAATTGCAAATATTTTTTACTCAAATGAAAAGAGATGTTGACATATTCATTGAAAAAAATCCTCGTTTACTGAAAATTCAGCGAAAAGTGGAGGCATTTATTTTGAAACCAACATGTCAAAAAGTAACACGTTATTTTGTTAAAAATAGTAAATTATATTATCCATCTTATAATAATAGTGCAGAACCAGATTTTATAATATTATCTTGTTTAAGCAATGATAAAAAGTGTATGAATAAAAAAATTATTTACAATAAATACGATACTATAAAAGATGATACTATAAAAGACAACTCTATAAAAGATGTCGATGATATATTAATTGATGAGAAAGAGAAATCTGATATTCATTTTTTGTTGATTGAATTTAAAGTTGGAGATACTAATTGTATAAAAATTGACCTTAAAACTGAACACTATAATTATTATATAGTTGGTAATAAATTCACTAAAGATTTTTTTATTTTCTATATAAATGAATATTTAAAATTCAATGCTGACATCAAAGATACTGACAAATGCAGTCTAAGATTAATCGATCATGATGTAAACAAAATAGAGTTAGATTTTACAGATAAAAATGAGAGCATTTTGTTAGAGAAAAATGGATATAAATTATCAATTACCAATCAATCATAAATAATATTATAAATAATATGATAAATAATATTATAAATCTTTTATTTCTAATGTAGAAAGTACGGTTGGAATATTATTTTTTTTATCAATATCGACCATAAGTTGTTCAAATGTATCAAGGTTATTATCACCTCCCATTTGATGATATTTTTTGCTATTTTTTATATTTCTTTTACTTTTATTGTGTTTTTTGTTTTTTTTATTAACTCTCTTTCTAGTTAATAATGTCTTTCTAGTTAATAATGTCTTTCTTGTTAATATTCTCTTTCTTATTAATAAATTATGTTTTTTACTTTTAATTTTCTTAAATAAATTTCTTCCTCCATAATTAATATCAGGAGTTCTTACTAGAATATTATTTAAATTTTCTTGTAAAAATTGTATAATGGGTAAAGAAGATCCAAATGGTTCTTGAGATACTGTAAAAATAAGATCTATATATTCCCAATTAACATTATAATTTGCGTTTGTTAATCCATATAAAGTTTTAATTTGATAATCAAAATTTAGTAAATAAATATCTATTTGTTTAAAAACACCTTGTTGGGGATCTATATAATAAATATTTTTATCATATTTAAAAATTGCTACTGTATGACCAATATGACTTCTTTTTCCATTAGATAAAATATTCTCATTATATAGTTTAAATATTATGGCATATTTATCAGTTTCTTTAAATTTATTCATATAATATGATATTATATTCAACGCTATTATAAATGGTAATCTTACTACAAAATAACCTAAACTATTAAAACCACGTATTTTCATATAATAATCTATATAATCTACTATTTTAAAAATAGATGTTCCTTTTATAGATAAACAAACTGCTGTTTCTCTCGCATAAGATTCTTCTATAATACCAAAATATGATAATACATTCATGGCACAACCCTGATGTTTAAGAGTTGCTAATGCCTTCCAATCAGGTGGCAATTGATTAAAAGTTATAATAGTTGGCGAAACAAATGTGTTTGCTGGATACTCATTTGCTGTAAATATAGTAGCAGGTTTTAAATGTGTTTTTTCAATTTGTCTAGGAATCAAATTTGTGATTTTACTAGCGTATTTTTTAGAATACTGTTCTATAGCAACTTGGCATGAAAAAATACCTAATAAAACATCTTCTGGATTTAATTTTTTTTTAACACATTCATCTTTAACTAATTTGAATATTTGCGAGTAAGTAATTAATGTATTTTGACCATATTTATTTACTAAATTTTGATAATTATATAAAGTTTCTATTTGACTTTTGCATTGAATTCCTTCTTCCGCTTTAGTAAAAGTTATATAGTACAGTCCAATACTATTTTGAATATCATAACCAAGTGAAAACACTAATGGTGGCAAAAAAACGTGTTTCCCATGTTCATCTTCAATAGGAATACGAGGACAAGAACCAACAAGTAATTTACAAGGTTGTTCTTTTAATTCTTTTAGTTCTGTAGCAGTTATTTCTTGAAATGGCTTTGAATATAATATCACTGATTTAAATTTTGTTTCTATAGGATAAAAATTTGAGCTGGAAGAAACATTATTTCCATGAGAAATCCATAAAAATAAATGAACAATATTATTATCTTCTTGTATATCCATATTAACTTCTTCTTCCATATATGTATATATAAACTGAATATTAATTTTTTTGTCTAAACTAAATATCATAATTATTATAGTGTCATTTTCTACAATATTTTATAATTTGTACCATTATAAATTTTCTAGTGTGTAAATAGGAGACAGTATTCAAATTGATAATGAAAATCAGATATTAATATATATATTGGAAAACAATTTAAAAAAAAATTGAGATATTACATTATATTATGTTATCCCAGCATACAGACATAATGGAAACAGCAACTTCTAATTCAGAATTTCATCAATTATCAGATAAGTGGACCTTATGGGCGCATTTGCCTCATAATACTGATTGGAGTCTAAAAAGCTATATTCCTATTTCTACATTTAGCACAGTAGAGGAAACTATTGCAGTTACTGAATCTTTGCCACCACAACTTGTAGAAAATTGTATGTTATTTATGATGAAGGAAGGGGTCACACCTATGTGGGAAGATAAGAAAAACAGAGACGGTGGTTGTTTCTCTTATAAAGTTTTGAACAAGAATGTTCCCAAAGCTTGGAGTGATTTGATCTATAGAATTGTTGGATGTTCTATCAGCAATAATGCTGGATTTGTTAGATCTGTAACTGGGATAACTATTTCGCCTAAAAAAAATTTCTGTATTATTAAAATTTGGATGACAAATTGTGATCATCAAAATCCAGCAGCTGTATCTCCGGTTAAGGGATTACTTGCTCAAGGGTGTCTCTTTAAGAAGCACACACCGGAATTTTAATTCCACCTTTAGTGAAATTCCTAATGCTCACAGAGACTGCTTTGTAAACCGTTAACAAAAGGTATAAGCCAAAATATAAATATTTATTTTTATATTTATTTATATTTAGTTTAAAAATTAATATAAACGTATTTTTATTTATTTTTATATATGGAAATTTCTATTAATAAGAAAAAATATAAATTAAATTATAATGAATATATCAAAATAAATCATAAAGAATATAATAATTTAAAATTATATAATCAAGTCGGAATTCACGAGAGAATTATTGGACTAATAAAAAAATGTAAAGAAGTATTTACAAAACAGAGTCATGATAAATGTAGTTTTGTGTCTTTTGATACAAAATATGGTGGGTTTATACCTATAAATTTATCGCATGTTTTCAACCATATTTATTTATTGAATACAACAGAAGAAAATATTCAAAATATTAGACAAAACAAATGTGATATAGAAAATATATATGAAATAGACAATTGTAAAAATTTTTGTAAAAATATAATAATATATTCAGAGAATTACAATGAAAAAATATATGAGTTAATACATAATCGTGATTGGATTTTAATAACAAAAGACCATTATTTACCATCAATAAACGCCGATGTTTATTTATTATCTGAAACTGATTACTACATCTATGTAAGTAAAAAAATAGTGGAAAAATTTACCGAGATTTTTCATTATTATTTTGAAAGTGAAATTAATAATGTTAAAATACTTAATTTTGATAACTTGATTAACCTATGCATTATGGTTAAAAATGGTGGTCCACAATTTGAACAAATGCTTACTGATAATTTACCGATTATTGATAAATGGACTATTCTTGATACGGGAAGTACGGATGAAACTATTGACATCATTAAGCGTGTCTTAGTTGGTAAAAAAGATGGGCAATTATATCAAGAACCCTTTATAAATTTCCGAGATAGTAGAAATAGACTACTTGATTTAGCTGGATCAGATTGCAAATATATATTGATGTTAGATGATACTTATGTTATCAAGGGAAATTTGAGGGAGTTTTTAACAGAAGTACGTTCAGACCAATATTCAAATTCATTTACATTATTCATTCATAGCGACGATACTAAATACGGATCAAATAGAATAATACGATGTGATTCCAATCTAAGATATATCCATAGAATTCATGAAATAATAACAGATAAAGATAACATTAACATTGTTATTCCAGAAAAGAGGATCTATATTGAAGATAGAAGATTTGATTATATGGAAAAAAGAACAATGGAGAGAAAACAACTAGATTTAAAATTTTTATATGAAGATGTAGAAGAAGACCCAAATAACCCACGTCCTTATTATTATTTAGCACAAACTTATAGTATGTTACAAGATTATGAAAATGCATTTAAATTCTATATGAAACGAGCATCTTTTACTAATTCTGGATTTATTCAAGAGCGTGTAGATGCACTTTTTGAAGCGGCTAGAACAGCAAATTTTCATTTAAATAAACCATGGGAAGAATGTATGGCATTATATGAACAATGCTATAAAGTAGATGAGTCTAGACCAGAACCATTATATTTTATTGGTCTGCATTATTATTTAGAAGGAAATGACGAGATAGCTTTTGGATATCTTAAAAAAGGATTTGAACTTGGATTTCCAATTCATTGTCAACACAGTTTAAAGCCTACACTATCATTTCATTTTTTGCCAAAATTTCTTACAAAAATATGTTATAATTTAGAAGAATATAAATTAGGAGAAGAAGCAGCTTTATTTTTTCTTAAAAATAATGAGTCGAGTGCTGAGGATTATTCTGAGATATTATCTTGGTACAACATTTTTGTTAAATTGAACCAATATACAGGACCTAAAAAAATAAAAGATGTAAATTTATTAAAAAAACCATTATTTGTTTTTGTTGCTGATGGAGGCTTTCATCCTTGGTCTGGATCTAACATATTGACAACAGGTGTTGGTGGTTCAGAAACATATATCATTGAAATGGCGCGTTATATCCAACAATTTGGCAAATATCAAACTATCGTATTTTGTAATACACTTGATAACAGAGAAGAAATTTTTGAAAATACTATTTATAAACCATTAACTAGTTATTATGAATTTATTAATACTACTTATGTAGATACATGTATTATAAGCAGATTTTCAGAATATTTACCAGTTACTTTTAAAGGGTTTTCAGAAAATGTATATTTAGTAATACACGATTTAACACCTAGTGGTATTGTTATACCTATTGATAAGAAACTTAAAAATATATTTTGCTTAACAGAATGGCATGTAGATTATTTTACAAATATATTTACATCATTAAAACAAATTACTGTTCCATTTTATTATGGCATTGACAATCGATTTAACAATGTTATTATGGATAATAAAATTAAAAATAAATTTATTTACTCATCATTTCCAAATCGTGGTCTCTTACAGCTTCTTAAAATGTGGCCGAAAATTATAGAAAAAATACCTACAAGTACGCTACATATTTATTCGGATGTAAATAACAAATGGTCGAATGATGTTGAACCTATAAAAATGCAGCAAATACGTGAACTGCTTTCAACACTTTCTGATAGTAAATATGGTATTCATTATCATGGCTGGGTTAGTAAAAAAGAGTTAGCCGAAGCATGGTTAACATCTGACATATGGTTTTACCCTTGTACTTTTATGGAAACTTTTTGCCTAACAGCATTAGAAGCAGCATCTAGTAGAACATTTGTAGTAACAAATGACTTGGCTGCATTACAAAATACGGTGGGAAATCGTGGTTGTATTATTAAAGGTGATCCTACCACACAAGAATGGCAACAATCCGCCTTAGAATACTTATTTTTTTATATGGATGAAAATAATAGAAAATTAAAAGAAGAACTTATTGAAAAGAATTATGAATGGTCTATTGGTTTGTCGTGGAAAAATCAAGCTAAAAAATTACTAGATGAATATATTTTACCAAATTCAATAATAGAGTATAAAGGAATGTATAATTGGACAAATGATTTACCAGTTGGTAATAAACAACCATTTTTAGATGTTATAAAGTATTTTAATGGAGCTTATTCAAAAGTATTATCTGGTGAAAAAATTCATGTTTTAGAAATTGGAACATATACGGGTATATCATTAATTAATATAATTAATATGATACCTAATTCACTTGGTATCGGAGTAGATATGTGGTCATCTTATAATGAAAACAATTTATTAGAAAATATGGATATGTTAGGTGTTGAACAATCATTTTATAATAATATAAATACATTTGGATTACAAGATAGAATTATTGGATTAAAACAAGACTCTACAAATGCGTTAATAAATTTTATACAAAATAAAAAGATGTTTGATTTTATATATATTGACGGTTCTCATTTATTATTAGATTGTTATAGTGATTTGGTTTTAGCTTGGAGTATACTAGAAAAACACGGAATAATTGGTATCGACGATTATTTATATAAAAAGGATTCTATATTAGATTCGCCATTTGAAGCCGTTAATCACTTCTTAAAACGTTATAAAGGCAAGTATAAGTTATTGCACAAGAGGTATCGTGTTTTTTTACAAAAAATATAAAGTATTTGATAATTTTAATTATTTTTATTCCTTCATGTTAAAAGATTACTAAAATAAAGATATAAAAATATAAATAAAGATATAAATAAAGATGTTTATTTTTGAATAGTTAAAAATATTTATATTATGAATAATAAGATAAATATTTTTGTACTTCTATCTTGCAGCAGAACTATTAATATTACTTAGAGGCCCAATTGGATTACAACCATTTTGTAAAATCAAATAATCAAATGCTATCTGTTTTGCTGTATTATTTGATGTTCCAGTATGAAGATATAATTGACAAAGTGTACTAGGACTTGATGTTACATATTGTAATGTTCCATAACTTACACCATCTGTCAAATTAGTAAATAGTCCATAATACTTAGCACCACCACTGGTAAATATAATTTGAGCTCTACACCATTTATTAGTCAATCCACCACTCAAATTACTTCCTGTCATAGTCTCTTTAACAACATTATTTTCTACTAAAGACCATGAAGGGATACCTGCTGAATTAGACGATAATCGCCACATAATAGATGTTGTTTGAGTGTCCGTAGGACTAGTTCCTAATGCTAAACCGAATGCTTGATTAATATTTCCAACATCAGTTCCAACTGCAGATAATGAACCATTACCAAGTGGTATAAATCCAAAAGTCAAACTTTGTATGTTATAAGGACAATAGACTGCATTACTTGATTGGACGTAATAGTTATTACCTGCGCTGGCCTGTGAATTAATAGTGAACAATCCAAGACGTTTTATACCAACATTGGCAAGAGTGGGGTCAAATGTTCCGTTGAAAAAACTACCTGCACCTGCACCTGAAAAATTCCATTGAAAAGGACTACCTCCTGCGCTTACAAATTCGTCCATTAAAAATGGATTTCTTAAATTAATATATCCTACACTTAAAGTATCTGAAGATGGGTTGTAAGTTAAATTACTATCTACATTCATAGGCAAATTTCCGCTTGTTGCATTAACAAAAGTAGGATAGAAAGTTGCGTTTGTAGAAACATCAGTAATTGTCGATGTAGTTGAATTAGTTGATGAAGTAAAAAAAGTCACTTCGTTACTTGAAATATCATAACCTAATACTCGTGATTGTGTTATATTTCTAATCGGACTAACAAAAAAACCAGTTGTTCCACCTGTAACACCATTATTAGACGCATTTAATACAATTGAATTTGATGCTTGCCCTGTAGGACCAGCTAAATTACCTATAGCTATTGAGTTTGTTCCTTGATTGTAACGTCCTGCTTGATATCCAATAGCAAGAGCACCTGAAGACTGATTATATCTTCCTGCTTCTATACCAATTGCTACTGCAGCTGTCCCTTGATTTAATTGTCCTGCATAATTTGCAAATGCTAATTGACCATTTCCTGTAATTTGCCACGAATTAGATTGATCATTCCAATTTAAAGCTTGTCCCCAAATTGTTCCAGTTGGCGATATTTGACCAGTTGGTCCAGTTTCACCTTGTGTTCCAGTTGGTCCTGTTTCACCTGTTGGACCAGTTATTGTACTTGCTGAACCAGTAGGTCCAGTTTCACCTTGTAATCCTGTTGGTCCAGTTTCACCTGTTGGTCCAGTTTCACCTTGTAATCCGGTTGGTCCTGTTTCACCGTGTAATCCAGTTGGTCCAGTGTCACCTTTTGGTCCAGTAGGTCCTGTTTCACCTTGTGGTCCAGTTTTACCTTGTGATCCAGTTGGTCCTGTTTCACCTTGTGGTCCAGTAGGTCCTGTTTCACCTTTTGGTCCAGTTTTACCTTGTGGTCCAGTAGGTCCGGTTTCACCTTGTGGTCCAGTTGGTCCTGTTTCACCTTGTGGTCCAGTAGGTCCTGTTTCACCTTTTGGTCCAGTTGCACCTGGTGGTCCAGTTACTGTACTTGCTGCACCATCTGATCCTGTTGGTCCAGTTGCACCAGTTGGTCCTGTTGCACCTTGTGATCCAGTTGGTCCTGTTACACCATTAGGAATTATAAAAAAATAGTTAACTATTTCATTTTGAGGATCTGAATAACTCGTTAATATTGGATTTATAGAATTACCACCATTATTTGTATACACAGCTAATATTTTAACTAATATTTCTTGATTATCGGTTCCATCAAAAAGAGTTTCTGGAACTGTATTATTAATTGTGTATTTTGTTGGTATAACTGAAGTTATATTTACTATTTCTGATTGTTGTATTAATACAGGATTATACGGTGCATTTCCATTATTTTTATAAAGCTGCCAGTATACACCTAATGTATCAGGAAGATTAATATTTAATGCTGAGAACCATATAAAAAATGTCCAAATACTGCTTGGAATCAGGGGTAGTGTTATAAAACCAGGAGGACTTGCAAATTGAATACCACTTGGGTCTGTTGAAGTAAATGGTGTAGTAATTGGAATAGGTATTCCACTTATAAAACCACTTGTATTTAGAATATCAGCAATAACTGGAGGTTGAAAAGTTAATGAATTAAATGTTGGATTAATTGTAGTTTGTTCATCAGTATTAGCATATATTGGGTCTGTTAAAATAGATAAGTT
>Ga0194123_10004788_pt1 | contig 15048 bp, 11 predicted proteins | sample TA2MahsurfametaG_5_FD_155479 | JGI IMG/M metagenome (GOLD analysis project Ga0194123, IMG submission 155479) | Freshwater microbial communities from Lake Tanganyika, Tanzania - TA2015023 Mahale A surface | ecosystem: Environmental > Aquatic > Freshwater > Lake | place: Tanzania: Lake Tanganyika... | reverse complement strand
AATATTATCATCTTATTTTAGTTTTATGGAAGTAATTCCTTTATCCGAAGAAATTATGGAACATTTAAGAAAAGAAGTTACTAATTATTTTGATACAATAACCAGTAAAACAATATTATTATGGTATGTAAATTTTGAAAATATGTTAAAATATATCATTAATAACCATAGATGTTTGAAAACATTTTTAGAGATGTTATAATTTAGCTCTTCTAAACTCATCGCTTACTGAAATTAATTGAGAGTTTAAATTGGTATTATCACTTTTTTCTTTTTCTTCTACAATTTTTAATGTAAAACTGTGATTAATATTTCTAAAATTAACTCTTGATCCATCTGGATATAAAAATTTAACAGTAATTTGAGTTAAAGATGAAATTGGATAAATTTTAGAATATGTGTTTTCAGGTTGTTTTATAAAAGTATCAAATAATATATCTCCTGGACTACCAGATAAAGCTATTTTTGCAAAAGCTGCTGGAATGTCATTATTAGAATATACTATTTCTATATCATTTAAATACATCAATATATAATTAAATTTACCAGATAAATTAAAAAATCCACTTGAATAATCATATTCACTTCCTACAGAATTCAAATTATTAGAATAAATATATAAATCTTTATTAGTTATAATAGAATTAAATGGTGTTATTGAATAAGTATCACCTACATTTTTAAAACCAATTAATTCACCTATAGTATCTTTTTTATTAAATAAAAAACTAGCTTGACTTTTAGATTTTACTATAACATTTTCACCACCAGCTTTTTCTAAATTATTATTAATGTATGTAGTTTTAATATTATCTATTTTACCTAATATTATATCATAACTTCCATTATCATTATTTACATAATATACTGAATGTGTATTATTTATATATTCACTAGGTATTTCATATATTTGCGTACCTTCATTTGTAATTTTAGTATAAGTAACTTGAGTACTATTTTTAATTTCTATAATGTCATTTTTTTCAACTAAATTATTTTCATGACTTGCATTTAAAATAATATATGTATCAAAATTTATCACTTCTAATCTAGCTGACAATTTATTTGGTAATCTTGTTGAATTAAACGGTAAAAAACTAATTTTTTGGATATTTGATTCAACTAAAATATCAAAATTATTATAAATAATATTTGTATCAGTAGATGTTATTTTTTTGACTTTATTTATTTTTTCTTTAATTTTATTTAATAAAGATTCTGATGAATAAAAACCTTCATCTAATTGAATACTGTACAAATATTTTCCATCTTCAATATTATACCAATATAATTTATCATTTATATCCTTCTTGATTGTTAGATCAATATATGGAATTTCTGTACTAATAAGTTCTAAATTAGTTACATTATTAAAACTATCTTTCAGATTGATAGAATAAAAATCTATATTTGGATAACCAGAAATTGTATCAATTATTTTCATAACTTGAACATTTTTACCTCCTTCTTGTAAATCAGAATATGAATTAAAATTTAAATTAATAGTAAAATTATCTTCATTTTTAATATCGGTAATTTGGTAATTGCTTTGATAATTAATATTATTAATAGGAAAATTAGCATTAAAATATCCTAATTTAACTCCACCAATATGCATAAATGATATCTTAAAAATTTGATTTATTATGTAATATTTTGAATTACCTCTATAAATATATGGTAATTCTATAAATAAAGCATTTTTAATATCAAAATCTTTATATAAGGAAAGTAAATTCGATTTAATAATATCCTGAATTGCTTGTGAAATATCACTATAAATTAAATATTTTTTAATACCAAACAAATAATTAAAATTAATGTTATTTATTAGATTATTCTCTATCTGATCTCCAATTAATTCTATATTTATATTTAATTCATCAACATAATTTTTATAATCAGATGGTGCATTATTTAATTGATTATCTCTAGAATAAATTATCATGTATTTAATATTATTTATTAAAATAAAAGATTCTATCAATGATAATGATTTACCGTAAATATTCTGTATAGTAATGTAATCACCAACTTTTAGTGAATGATTAGGATAATTAATAGATACATTCGAACTACCTCTTGTTAATTTTATTGGATTATTTGGTAGTATTTTACAATCTGATTTTACTATATTTTTTGGAATTATGTTTCTATAACTACTATCAATATTTAAAAGTGTAGTCTTAATAAATTTATTTTTTAACATTATTATTATATAATGAAAATTTTTTTATATACTAATAATTTATATAATACAAAAATTAGAACTTTCAAAATTATTGCAATTTTACAGAATATTTTATGAAATAACAAATACTAAATAAAACTTATATTTTTTAAATAAAAAAAAATTGATAAAAAGATTTAAAAACATAGTTCACCTAATTATCTAATCATGTCAAAATTTAAAGGTTTAAAATCAGAAGCTGAAAAATACGATAAAAAGACTCCACGTGAGCATGTCTTACTAAGACCAGATACTTATATTGGTGATATTGAACCAACATCTGAGCCCATGTGGATATATTCATCTGAAGATGAAAATATGATTAAAAAACAAATAACTTATACACCAGGATTTTTAAAAGTATTTGATGAATTACTTGTTAATGCTCGTGATGCAGCTGTTAATGATCCTACATGTGATACTATCAAAGTTGATTATAATATTGAAGAAGGATATATTAGTGTTTATAATAATGGAGATGTTGGTATTCCTGTTGAAGAACATCCTGTTCATAAGACTCTTGTACCTTCTATGATTTTTGGTGAACTACTTACTAGTTCAAACTATGATGATAATGATGAGAGAACAACAGGTGGAAGGAATGGCTTGGGTGCAAAACTTGCTTCCATCTTTGCTACATCATTCATAGTTGAAATAGATGATTCAAAACGTGGAAAACGATTTAAACAAGAATGGACTGAAAACATGTTAAATGTCAGTAAGGCAGAAGTTACTAAATTACCGGCTAAAGTAAGAAGTTCAGTTAAAATAACATTTTATCCGGATTTCAAACGTTTTGGAATTAAAAGTTTGAAGAATGATCATGAATCACTATTTTATCGTAGGACTATTGATATTGCTGGTACTTCTAATAATAAGATGAAAGTATTTTTTAATGAACAAAAAGTAGAGGTTAACAATTTTAAATCATATATTGAAATGTATTATCCAGCTGAATCAAATGAGTTATATTTTGATAATCCAAGTGATAGATGGACTGTTGGTGTATTATATAAACCAGATTCAGGTGGTGAAGTTGTAAGTTTTGTAAATTCAATTAATACTTATCGTGGTGGTACTCATTGTGGTCATGTTACTGATAATTTGATTAAAACGCTAATTAATGATTATATTAAAAAGAAAGACAAAGATATTAAAGTTACACCAGCATTATTAAAAGAAAACTTGATCTTTTTTATTAATTCAGTTATTATTAATCCTGCATTTAGTTCTCAGACTAAAGACACATTAACAAGTAAAGTTGATAAATTTGGTTCTAAATATGATCCTACACCTGCTTTCCTTAAAAAGTTAGCTAAATGTGGAATTGTTGAACAAGTCATTGAATTAGCAAAGTTTAAAGAAAATGCTGGCTTAAAGAAAACTGATGGTAAGAAACAAGTTAAGATAGCAGGTATTCCTAAATTAGAAGATGCTAACAAAGCTGGCACCAAAGAATCTAATAAATGTACTTTGATTTTAACAGAGGGAGATTCAGCTAAAGCAACAGCTATGGCTGGTTTAGGTGTTGTAGGTCGTGATTATTGGGGAGTATTTCCATTAAAAGGAAAACTTTTAAATGTTCGGGAAGCTGGAGCAGCTCAATTACTTGCAAATGAAGAAATCAAACATCTTAAAATGATTGTTGGTCTTAAGCAAGGTGAAGACTACTCTAATGATGATAAATTTAATTCACTTAGATATGGTCATGTATTATTACTTACAGATCAAGATGTCGATGGTTCACACATCAAAGGATTATTCATAAATATGCTTCATACATTATGGCCCTCATTAGTCAAACGTGAAAATTTTGTACAGAGTTTGAATACACCAATTGTTAAGGCTATTAAAGGAAAAGATGTTATTACCTTTTATAATTTAACTGATTATGAAAATTGGAGAGAAACAGATGAATCAAATGGTTATAAAGTTAAATACTATAAGGGTCTCGGTACTTCTACATCCCAAGAAGCCAAAGAATATTTCCTAGATATTGATACCAAGTTGATTAATTATTTTTGGGAAAATGTAGAGAAAGATGTTAAAGCCAAGTTCTCAGATTCTGAAAATTCTAAATCAGAAAAAAAATCAAGGAAACCAAAAGTAGAATATGAATCAGATGATGAAGTATTAGATATATTCATTCCTAATCATGATGATGATGATGCAATTAGATTAGCATTTGACAAGTCAAGAGCTGACGATCGTAAGAAATGGTTAATGAACTATGATAAAAACAAAGTATTGAAATATGAACAAAAAGTAATTCCATATTATGATTTTATTCATTTGGACTTGATTCATTTTTCAAATGATGATTTAATTCGTTCCATTCCATCAGTTGTTGATGGATTAAAACCATCTCAACGTAAGATTTTATATGGAGCATTTTTAAGAGGATTGGATAAAGATGAAGTTAAAGTGGCACAATTAGCTGGTTTTGTATCTGATAAAGCTGCATATCATCATGGTGAGATGTCTTTAATGGGTGCAATTATTGGTATGGCTCAAAACTTTGTTGGATCTAATAACATTAATATTTTGAAACCAAATGGACAGTTTGGTACTCGGCTCAAGGGTGGTTCAGATGCTGCTTCATCCCGTTATATTTGGACTATGTTAGAAGAATTAACTCCATTAATTTTTAATCCAATGGATTCACCAGTATTGAATCAACAAGATGATGATGGTATGCCTATTGAACCTGAATTTTATGCTCCAATTATTCCAATGATTTTGGTAAATGGTGCTCAGGGTATTGGTACAGGATTCTCTACCAAGATTCCTCCATACAATCCAAATGAAATTATTCAAAACTTGAGAAATATTATGAAAGGTAAACCATTTGAAAGTATGGATCCATGGTGGCAAGGATTTGAAGGTATAGTAAGTAAAATAGATGATTTTAATTATGAGATTTATGGTACTTGGAAACAAGATGATGATAAATTGATTGTTACTGAATTACCAGTTGGTGAATGGACCAGTAATTATAAAGAATTCTTAGAAAAGATGTTAGAAGATGTTCCTCTAAGAGGAAAAGTAGATGATAAGAAGGGTAAGAAACCCAAGAAAGAAAAAGAAAATCCATTTATAAGTTACAAGGATAATAATACAGATACTAAAGTTCATTTTGAATTAAATTTTGAAGAAGATTATTTGGATACTGCTAAAGATATTGATAAAACATTTCATCTGTTTAAGAAATATTCAATTGCTAATATGCATTTGTATGGTCCAGAGGGTCATATTAAACGATATGATTCAGTTGAAGATATTATGCGAGATTATTACCAAGTCCGACTTGAAATGTATCAAAAACGTAAAACACATCAATTAGCTATCTTAGAACACCAACTTAAAGTTATCAGTAGTAAAGTCAAATTTATTTTGATGGTTGTTGAAAAGAAGTTAGAAATTAATAATAAGAAGAAATATGAGATTGAAGAAAAACTTGAATCAAATAAATTTCCAAAATTAGGAAGATCTAAAGATGATACAAAATTATCTTATGACTATTTACTAACTATGCCTATTTATAACTTGACTCAGGAAAAGATTGAAGAACTTAAGAAACAAAAAGAAGAGAAAGAAGCAGAATATAATGAACTAAATAAGAAATCACCTCAAGATATTTGGATAGAAGAACTTGATGTACTTGAAGAAAAATATGTTAAATGGTATGATAGAAAATTAGAAGAAGCCAGAGAAAGTATTGGTAAAAAGAAATCTAAGAAATCCAAGAAATAAATATTGTTTTATAAATACTATATTTTATAAAAAATTATTTTATAGCTAATAAAAAAATCCGTATCTCTCTCTCTGAACTTTGGTTGAATTCAACCGTTGAAAGTTGAAAAAATAAAAAACATTTAAGAATATAAATTTATAATTCAATATATATATATGGTTGAAAATAATTCTTCTATCAAATATAGATGTGAATTATGTAATAAAAATTACAAAGATAAATCTGGATTATGGTATCACAACAATAAATATCATATAATACCTGACAACAAAATGCAAACATTTGACAACATACCTGACAACAAAATGCAAACATTTAATGATATTAATAATAATCGTATTTGTAAATTTTGTAATAATGTATTTAGCCATAGAAATTCAAGGTGGAAACATGAGCAAAAATGTAAGGTTAAATCTAATGATGATCAAATAATGGAATTAAAAAAAGAATTAACTAATGAAATTAAAGAAGTTAGAAAATTAAAAGAACAACTAAAAGAAAAAATAAATAACACACAAATAACTTCAAACATAAATAACTCTAATAATACTAATACAACTAATAATACTAATAAAGGAACAATAAATAATAATTATATAATTGCTTTTGGTAAAGAGGAAATAAATAATATATTAACTGAAAAAGAAAAATTTAAAATTCTAAATGCAAGATATAAATCATTAGAAGAATCTAATAAAGCGATTCATTTTAACAAAGATAGACCCGAATATCAAAATATAGTTATAACTAATATGCGTGATAATTTGGTTCATATATTTGATGGAAAGAAATTTGTTTCCCAAGCAAAGCATGGAACTATAAATCAACTGATAGATAATCATATGGAATCAATTGAAGAATCTTTAGATAATAGTAGAGAAAGATTAAATCCAAAAACAGTTGATATAATTGAAAAATTAATAGAGAAAATTAATGATGAAACAACTGAACTATATGATGAAGAAAATGATAAGAAATATTTGAATTATAAAAATTATAAAAATGATTTGGTCAAATTATTTGTTTATAATGAATCAGATAATAAGAAGCCATCAATAAGTTTGGTAAATAAAAAGAAAAAAGAAATTGATTTATAAATATTTTATTTTATGAAAAATTATTTTATAGCTAATAAAAAATCCGTATCTCTCTCTCTGAATAAAAAAGTGTAAAAAGTGTACCAATAAAAAATGTACTTTTAAAAAATATTAATATAAAAATACTTAAAGATTAATATCTAATGTTAGTTATATAAAGTGTACTATGATACATGAACATAAATGTAATATATGTAATAAAAATTACGCTAGTAAACAAAGCTTATGGAATCACAACCATAAATATCATTCATCAATTGACAACAAAATGCAAACATTTGACAACATACCTGACAACAAAAAGCAAACATTTGACAACATATATGACAACAAAAAGCAAAATTTAATGATATTAATAATAATCGTATTTGTAAATTTTGTAATAATGTATTTAGCCATAGAAATTCAAGATGGAAACATGAACAAAAATGTAAGGTTAAATCTAATGATGATCAAATAATGGAATTAAAAAAAGAAATAAATGAACTAAAAGAAAAAATAAATAATACACAAATAACTACAAATAGCAATAATACAAACAGCAATAATACACTTAATAATAAAGGAACAATAAATAATAATTATATTATAGCATTTGGTAAAGAGGAAATAAATAATATATTAACTGAAAAAGAAAAAATTAGAATTCTAAATGCCAGATATAAATCATTAGAAGAATCTATCAAAGCGATTCATTTTAATGATAATCGTCCTGAATATCAAAATATAGTTATAACCAATATGCGTGATAATTTGGTCCATATATTTGATGGAAATAAATTTGTTTCACAAGCAAAGCATGGAACTATAAATCAATTGATAGACAATCACATGGAATCAATTGAAGAATCTTTAGATAATAGTAGAGAGAAATTAAATCCAAAAACAGTTGACATAATAGAAAAATTAATAGAGAAAATTAATGATGAAACATCTGAATTATATGATGAAGAAAATGATAAGAAATATTTGAATTATAAAAATTATAAAAATGATTTGGTTAAATTATTTGTTTATAATGAATCGGATAATAAGAAGCCATCTATAAGTTTGGTAAATAAAAAGAAAAAAGAAATAGATTTATAAATTATTATCAATAGAACTTGATATACTTTAAGAAAAATATGTTAAATTTTATGATAAGATATTAGAAGAAGCTAAATAAAGTATCGGTTAGAAAAATCTTAAAATTGATAAAAATATAATAAAAATTGAAAAAAATAAATATAATTAAAATGGATTATTATCAATGTCAAGTTTTAAAAAATCTGATACAAATTATGAGAGCTGCATTATTTCAGAAACTGATGGAAATGTCTACTATAATCGATATGTTCATGCTGGATATCTGGAAGTATGTAAACACTTAGACAAATTACATAGTGGATATACTAGTCTGTTCCCCTCTGGAATGTGTGCTATTACCACCGCATTTCATATTTCATTGATGAATTTTAAATGGTCACCTACAAATATTGTTATTTCACATGAAACATACTGTGATACACCTAGAGTGGTTACATATATTAATGATAACTATACAAATGTAAATACATTTAAAATCAATGTATATGATAATGAAGATGTTATGAACACTTTTAATCATAAAATCGACAAAAGTAAGCCGACAATCCTATTTGTTGAAACATGCACTAATCCAAACGGAGATGTGTTTGACTTTAGGCTTCTAAAACAAATTGTAGGAATTGTTGGTCGTGATAAATTACGTATTATTGTAGACAATACTTGGATCACATCAGCAATCTTTCAACCACTAAAATATTATTCATGTATTGACATGGTTGTCATGTCACTTACAAAATATTATGGTGCTGGTAGATCAGGTATTATGGGTGCTATTGTATGTAGAGAACAAGATTTGAATAAAAAGGTATTTGAATATGGAAGAAACTGTGGTCTACATGTTAGCCCTCTTTATTGTCAAGAAATGTTAAAAAATATTATCTCACTTTGTGAACGTATTGAAACAAGTTCAAAATTAACAAAAAAAGTTGCTGAGTATCTAGAACTTAGAAAAATCAAAGTGAACTATCCAATGCTATCCAGTCATCGTTCACAAAAATTAGCAGAGTTATTTTTTAAAAATATTGGTCCTAGTGTATTTACATTTGAAGTACCACTTAAAAAAGAAGAAGCACTTAAATGGATGCGTAGTTCTAAATTTGATTGTACAACTAGTTTTGGTAATGGTGATACTCGTTTTGACCAATGGCCACGGCAAACAAAAGGTGGCACATTATGTCGTATTTCAATTGGGTTTGAATCGTCATTTGATGAAATCGTGGAAGAACTTAATCGAATGTTTTTGACAATTAAATTGTAAAAATATTATAAATATAGTTTAAAAAATTGATTTTTTAACATATATAAAAAAAAACATTTATTTATAATGTCTCAAGAAAATAATACAAGTGATACGTATTTTATGGATAATTTTAAACAAACACCATTAACTAATGAAGAAGTTAATGAAATAAAAAAATATAAAAAACTTGTAATTGGTAATTGGTTTAATCGTCCAATTAATAAGCTACCAAATTGGATTGGATTAGAAAGTATTAATTTTGGTCATTTATTTGATAAACCAGTGAATAATCTCCCAAAGAACCTAAAACATGCTGAATTTGGTACGGAATTTTGTCATCCAATAGATAAATTACCAAAAGGATTACAAACCCTCAAAATTTGGTCATGGTATTTTGATTACAAAATAGATAATTTACCAGAAAGTTTATTAAGTCTTGAATTTGACACAGGTAAAACATTTTTTAATCAACCAATTGATAAATTGCCAAAAACATTACAAAATCTTGAATTATCAAGTAGTTTCAATCAAAAAGTAGATAAATTACCAAATGGAATAAAATATCTTAAATTTGGAAATGCTTTCAATCAATCAGTTGATAAATTACCAGATGAATTACAAAATCTTACATTTGGTATGAAATTTAATCAGCCAGTAGATAATTTGCCATTAGCATTACAAAGTCTTACATTTGATTATTGTTTCAATCAATCAGTTAATAATTTACCATCAAGACTACAAAGTCTCACATTTGGAGCAAATTTTAATCAGCCAGTAGATAATTTACCATCAGGACTACAAAGTCTCACTTTTGGAAGTAGCTTTAATCAGCCAATCGATAAATTACCCACAGGATTAAAAAGTTTAACATTAGGACTTAATTTTAATCAGCCAATCGATAAATTACCTGCAGGATTACAAATTCTATCATTTGAACATGATTCACTTTTTGATAATTATAAATTTGAATTTAATCAGCCAATCGATAATTTACCATCAGGATTACAAAATCTTACACTCGGAAATAAATTTAATAAATCAATAGATAATCTTCCAGATGGATTAAAAAGTTTAACTTTTATAAAAGATTCTAAGTTTAATCAACCAATTGATAATTTACCATCAGAATTACAATCTCTTACTTTTGATTATATCTATTTATCAGATTTTAATCAACCCATAAATAAATTACCAAAAAGATTACAACGTTTAGTATTGCCAAAAAATTATGATAAACCTACAGATCACGTATCAGACCTATTACAAAACAAAAGAGTAAAATATTAGGTTGGAAATAATTTTATCAATTCTTTTAATCTATATGTGCAATCATTAAATAATTTTTCAATCGATTCCTCAATATTTCCTCTATCAATATGTTCCAATACTTTTGGATGAGGAATATGATTCATCATATTTTCTCTTCCACTAGCAAAAATCCAATGTGTTGTTTGTGCTCTCCATCTCAAATCATAATATTTCTTGACCATTTTATCAAGATGTGTTGGAGGTGTGGAATTGTTGAAATTTTCTCTCAAATCCCACCACGTTTTATTATATTTGTGATTCTCAATTAGTTCTGCTAATTCAGTATGTCCATGACGGGTTGCAATTTCTTTTGGTCTCATCCCAGTAATTCCTCCTTGTGTAATTGTTTCCGCACCATTATCCAAGAGAATTTTTGCGATTTCGATCCTTAAAGCCGGATTTTCTTTTAAAATATTGTCTTTTCCGGGATGTGAGCAAACATAATAAAGTGGCGTATTGATTCTATAATCATAAGGATTTACATAAACATTTTTGTCCAATAATTCTTTAATTCTATCAATATTACCGGAAATAACCGCAATATGTAAATGGGTTTCTCCATGATATTCGCGAGAATAATTCAAAGATGAATCACATAATTGTAAATGGGGGAGTTTCTCAGGAAAACTGACGATTGAATCCGTAAAAAATGGATTATTAAATTTTCCAATTTTCCCCCATAATTTGCAGAAATCTTTATGCACTGACCAATCTTCTTTTTGACATTCTTTTGAACAATAATATCCTGAATGACATGAATTACAGATAAATTTTTGTTCTTGTTTAAAGCACTTTTGACACAACATTATATTATTACTATTAGAAATATCATGAAAATAAATCAATTTTTAATAATATATAAATAAAATAAAAGAACTATTAGAAAAGAATTCTAGTTACAGTTTTATATAATATCAAAAAAAACCAATTCCTAAATGGCTTAGAAATATTTTATCTATTATTTATAATGGATCTAATAGAAAAATTTAGTTCTCTTTGTGAAAAAGGAAATTTAATACTTATTCAACAATTTATTACAGACAATCCTGATTTTGATATTTCTGCCGATGATGAAAATGCATTTTGTAATGCGTGTAAAAATGGACATTTAGAAGTCACTCAATGGTTATATATGATAAAACCTACTATTGATATTTCTATTAACGGTGAATGTGCTTTTTATAATGCGTGTGAAAATGGACATTTAGAAGTCGCCCAATGGTTATACATGATAAATCCCACTATTGATATTTCTATTGACGATGAAGTTGTGTTTGGTGGGGCATGTGAATGTGGTCATTTAAGAGTCGCGCAATGGTTATACGAGATTAAACCTACTATTGATATTTCTGCTAACAAAGAATATGCATTTCAAAAGGCATGTGAAAATGGTCATTTAGAAGTAGCCCAATGGTTATATCAAATAAAACCTACTATTGATATTTCTGCTGATGATGAATATGCTTTTCGTATTTCATGTGAAGAAGGATATTTAAAAGTCGCCCAATGGTTATACGAGATAAAACCTACTATTGATATTTCTGCTAAAAATGAACATGCGTTTCGTGGGGCATGTAGTAAAGGACATTTAAGAGTTGCACAATGGTTATACCACATAAAACCTACAATAGATATTTCAGCTAAAGATGAATATGCCTTTGTTGGTGCATGTTCTTGTGGTCATTTAAGAGTTGCCCAATGGTTATATATGATTAAACCTACTATTGATATTTTTATTCAAGATGTAGATGCTTTTTGTGGGGCGTGTAGGAATGGTTATTTACATGTGGCACAATGGTTATACGAGATTAAACCAAATATTGATATTTCGGCTAAAAAAGAATATGCGTTTCGTAATGCATGTGCACAAGGACATATAGAAGTCGCTAAATGGTTATGCAAATTAAATCCATCCTATCATATTCAAATAAAGAATAATAAAATTATAACATATTATGCTGATAAATTACTTCCTATTGATAATACAAAGACAATTTTAATAAGTCATATCAATAATGATCATAAAGAGTGTTCAATATGTTATGAAAAGGTTGTAGATATTCAAACAAATTGTGCACACAATTTTTGTAAAAGTTGTATAAATAAAAATTTTAATAAATCCGACTTGTGTCCTTATTGTCGTAATAAAATCACTATGTGCTATCATATTATATAAAATATTGGTTTGCTATATTCTTTTTTGAAATTAATATTTATACTAAATATACATTTCATTGGATATAATAAAGAAAATTTAAAAGTTATCCATTGATATTTCTACTGATATTGTAAAAAAATGAATTTTACTTTTTTTATACTTAATCAATTTAAATAATGGAACGAACACATACTTTACATCAAATAAATATTAGGTTATTTAAATTATATGAATTAATTACTGAAACACTAAATCATGTTAATAAAGATTATCCAAAGTATGAACAAATTAAAAAGATGATTGATTGTAATAAAAAACTTAGAGATCATTTTTATACTAATAATAGTTTTAAAACTTTTGAATTACATGAAATAATTGATTTTCAAAAAGAAATTAGAGGTAATAATAATACTATTAGTTATTGTGGTTTATTCAATAAATACTATTTAACTTATATAAGTTTAATTGATAAAACTTTTATATATAAAGAAGTTTATAATGGTACTAATGTAGAACAATTTAGTTCCGAACAATTAAAATATAAAAAAATTAACGATAAAGAACATACCAGTTGTAATAGGCAAAATATTAAAGATGTTGCTAAAAATAGATTGGAATTTGATGCTGGGATTTTTAAAGATTCAAATATTGAAAATAATATTCATGATTTTATTAAAAAAATAAATGATGAAATTTTAAAATTACGAGAAGGAAAAGGTGGAAATTTAAAATCTATTTATGAACATATCTATGGTTGTTTTGAATTGCTAATAATATTAATCAATGATGAGATTCGTTTTTATGAACATTATGATAGAGAATTTTCTGATTTTATTTTTGCTTGGACAGTAGGCTTAATTTCATGGTTAAATAGAGGAAATCTTGGTTATTTATCTACTGCTAGGGAATTAAATAGAATAATTAACCACTATATTGAACCAATAAAACCCATTAGTTATATTAATAGATTTGAACAAATAGTATTTGCAAAAATAGAGTTAGAAGAAACCATAAAGTCTTTTAAAGAAATAGAAGTTAAAAAAGAAAATATATCACAATGTAGAGACATTATAAAAGAAATTGATAAATATTTGTGTAATTTAAATAAATTACTATTAATTGAAACAAATTAAATGTAAATGATAAAAGGTGTATAATCCCAATTTATAATTATATTAATATTACTTAAAAAAAGAACATTCAATATATATTATAGTTTATATGGATTTTAGTTGTGGTAAAGGTTGTATGACACAATGGGGTTGTAGTTGGTGTTATAATAATTATTGTGATGACACTTGTGCTCCTTATCGTCTTGAAGGCAAACCAAAATATTGGTCGGAAAATGATGTTGATAAAAAATGGTGGAATACACTAACAGAAAAACAAAAAAATAAATTACGAAAAAAATACTCAGAAGAACCCCCTACAATGAATGTATTTTTTTTATGTAAAGATTGTAAAAATAAATACATTGAAAGTAATATTTGTAAAGGAAGACACTTCGATAAAATTGGTAAAAACGAAACCAATTTTTAAAAATTATATTATATCAATAAAAAGGTGTAATTTATAATAAATATATATATAAGAATAATTTTATTTATTAATATAAAAACAAATTATGAATAAACCAAAAATATTTGAATTTAAATATCCAATTGTACCATTAAATGATACTATTGATTATTTTCCAAATTTAAATTCTTATGATACAAATAATGAATTACTGAAAGATACTGTTAGAAATACAGTAAAAAGAGAAACATACGACATTATACGAAAAGAAATTAGTAAATTATTATTATACAGTGTACCAAAAGTTGGAAATATAATGACTAAAGCTGGGTTTAGCCTAAATAGATTTGGAACCTGCATGTATAATGAAGAAAATCTATTAATACAAAATGACATTTATTCAAATCAAAATGTTTTAAATGCGTATTCGTATTGCGGTAAGAGGACATTAGAAAATCTAATGTTTTCAAAAATAAATATTAATAATAATTCAACTTTCAAAAGATTAAATAATATTGAACAATTTTTAAAAGATACGCCTTTTGAACAAAGATATAATTTTACTAAATTAGATGAATATATACCTTGGTATAATGTTAATAATTTATTACACTATAGTCTATATTTTACTATGGATAAATTAAATTATATTATATC
>Ga0194123_10004786_pt1 | contig 15052 bp, 15 predicted proteins | sample TA2MahsurfametaG_5_FD_155479 | JGI IMG/M metagenome (GOLD analysis project Ga0194123, IMG submission 155479) | Freshwater microbial communities from Lake Tanganyika, Tanzania - TA2015023 Mahale A surface | ecosystem: Environmental > Aquatic > Freshwater > Lake | place: Tanzania: Lake Tanganyika... | reverse complement strand
ATCGCTTGGGAAGAGGCAAGGCTCGCCATCAGGCGCGATGTGCGAAGTCAGGTGTTTGTGAAGCAGGGTCAATAGTTACCCAAGGCACGTCGTTTGAGCCACTCATCAAGCACGGATCCGCCGCACGAGAATAAATTGACTTGGTGGTCCGGTGCCAGCGGCTGCGGAGGGTTCAAATTCACGCACCCACTTTCCAGGGCGCTTTGACTGCCAGCAAGCGTTTCAGCCCAGGGTTAGGTTGTAACGGCGCATCGAGCATGGCAGTGAACGCCCTGAACCTGGCATCATCAAGGCGAAAGAACACTTGGTCGATCAGGTCGCGCTGCTGTCGAAGAGCCCGTAAATTGATGGCAGCGTCACGCATGGCTATCTCCAAACGAGTACGCATCAGATACACGAATCCTAAATGATGTGTGGCTAATGTAAATACAAAACCGAGTTCTGCCTACTTATTGCCTGACTCAACCTTTAACGGCCAACCGGTCACTTGTCGCGAGCGTTTGAAGATGAAGCGCCACGGTCTTTTCCATCGGTTCGCTGTAACCGCCAGCAAGGTTCCAGGCAAGTGGCACACCATGATGGATCGCTGCCCTAAAAATACCCTCATCCCGGTAGCCCATGGCCTCAAAGCTCAGATAGCCACTTCCGTAAGGGTCTCCCTCCCAGGCATCCGCACCGGCCTGATAAAGAATCACCCCAGGTCGATGTTCTTTGATGAGCGCTTCGGTGTAGGCAAACCAGCCCTCGACGTTGAGATCGGCCTGCGCCTCCCCAATCCCACGATCTCGGGTGACGTTGATCACCTGCCCGGTCAAACCCAGCACGCTCAGGCAACTGACCGTCCCGTCGCCGAAGTGGGCATCTCCGTCGATGATCAAGACCTTCCCAACCGTGGCAAGCGCCTTACGTGCTGCGATCACCAACCCATTGAAGGTGCAATAACCAAAGTTGCTCGCATGCGAGGCATGGTGAAAGCCCTGGGAGGCTGAACAGGCCAAACCACCGTGCTTAAGCACGTGTTCAGTTGCCGACCACATCGAGGCATTGCTGTAAGCAAGTGCCGTATTGATGGATGCATTCCGGGTGCCAAATCCGTTGCTTGTCTTCAATGCAAGGATATTTCGAACATACGTGGCGTCATGTGCGAGTTCAAAGTCCTGTGCTGAAAAGGGCTCCGGTTCAATCGTTTGGCGCTTGGACGCCGCAATAAAGGCTGGTAGCTTCTGAATGGAGATAAAGGGATGGTTGGCAACCTGCTTGGGGCTGTAAAAGATTGGGGTCATTCATGTCCTTGATAAGTCATTAGAAGATCAATTAGCGGCGTAAGTAATTGTTTATGAACCGTTACTTTTTAAATAAAGCGATTCATGACGCCCTTTTATTAAGACAATACTCATTGGCATATTGACAATGGCTATGTTAATTGGCATCATGACAACCGTCAATGGCAACGGGTGCGGTAAAAGCAGTCAAACCGCACCCTGGGCAAACGGAGGGTCCGTAGATGAACCGAGTACTCGAGCAGATGCGCAAGGAGTTTCAAGGCAACGCCGATGCCTTGGTTCTTGCAGCACAGGAAGTAGTACAAAAACTCAACATCGCCCAAGAGGCAAGCGAAGGCAATGAACGTCTGGTGCGGCACTACGTCCAGGTAGCTGCCGTTGATAAACCACTTCGCGAGGGGCGAGATGCGGTCTATGGTTTTCGTCATCTTGTGCAGTACGTCGCAACCCGGCGCTTACTTGCCGAGGGGTTTCCGCTTGCAAAAATTGCCAGCTACACATCGGCTGTACCCACAGAGGATCTTGCCCGCTACCTGGAAAAAACTGATCGCGTGAGCGAAGCCGAATTACTGGTTGCAGCTTTTCGTACCGAGGGCGTCACGCGTGCGGGCGCATCGGGATCGTTTGCAAAGCGCCCCCCGCCTGTCAAACCCCTGCCCTCGAGCGTGGGCAGCATGGGGATGGTTGATGTCATGCATGAGATGCGCGAGATGGAGCAGCGCACGCGCTATCAGATCGAAGCGATGCGCAAAGAAGTGCAACTCATGTTTGACGATGCCACAAAGCGCCTAGCCTCGCAGATGCCTTCCGGTGGCGGTGATCCAGCGGCGTTCAAGCAGGGACTGCGTCACATTGCCGAACTGATGGATGAGACCGTGGAAAGGCTCCACGAAGTCCTCAAAAAGCCAGTCGACATGATCGAAAAGCAGATGGACCAGCAACGCTATCTCTTTGACGAAGCCTATCGACAAAAGGACTTCCTTGAAAAGATGTTTGCCGATGTACTTGGTCGCCAGCGCGCTGAGTTTGAGGCCATCGCCCAACACCAGCGCACCTTTCTGCAACGGTTTGCTTCCGACATGACAAGCCACCAATCGACGCTTTTAAAGCGTATCGACGATCTAGAGCATGCCATTCGCAAGCAGCAAGAGCACGCACCCTCAGGCAACAGGGACAGTGCTTCAGGCCCCGAAAACGCCTCAAAAGAGCCCAAAACATAGATTGACGGGACGTCCTACCCGCCACTGAATCACCTACGCGATCTGCCACCAAACACCTTTAGGAGAATGCGCTCATGAAGATTGTTCTCAACCCCATCAAGCCCGCCCTATGCGATGGACGTAATGATTTTCACGTCCTGGTGCGCCTGCAGTCGGAACCCGATGCAACGTTATCGCGCACACCATTAAATCTCGTTCTGGTGATCGATCGGTCGGGCTCTATGGGTGGACAAAAGCTCGCCGAGGCCAAACGCTGCGCCATTGACCTGGTCCATCGCATGGCACCTGAAGATCGGGTGGGAATGATTCAATTTGACGATGATGTTGATGTCGTACTCGATTTGCAATCGGTCGAAGCTGCAATGGGCGTTCTTCAGCCGGCGGTGTCTTCGATTCGCGCAAATGGCTCAACAAATTTGCACGCTGGCTGGCTCAAAGCCAGTGAGTTACTTGCACCCCATGCGGGAGGAGAAGCCGTCTGCCATGTGATGCTGCTCTCTGACGGCCTTGCCAACCGCGGGATCGTGTCGCCCGCCCAAATCTGCCACCAGGTGGAATCGCTGGCTAACGCGGGTGTGACTACGACGACGGTGGGGCTTGGGTCTGACTTCAATGAGCAACTGATGACGGCGATGGCTCAATCGGGTTGGGGACGCGCCCACTACGGTGAACGCGCGATCGATCTTGCCGAGACCTTTGATGCCGAAATGGGGCTGCTCACCCAATTGCAGTGGCGCTCGGTCACGATGCGCTTTACTCGGTCTCCGTCGGACCTGGAGATGCTTAACGACTACGCGCAGACCGATGGCCGCTATCAGATGCCAGCCATTGCCGTGGGTTCGGAGTGTTGGGCGCTGGTAAAGATGACGCACCGAGAAGCACTGCGCCAGCAGCATCGCCAGGGTTACGTACTTGAGGTTGAAGTTTCCGCAGTCGATAGCGCTGGAGAGCGGTGTAACTTTCGCGAACGACTTGAGGTCCTTCCAGAGGTTGACCAGGGTGACTACGACGCCATTCCCTCACACGAACTCGTACAGCGCCGCATCGATGAGTTACGTGCAGCAGCGATTCAGCTTCGCATCCGCGATGCAGCGCTTCGCGGTGACTGGCGTGCGGTCGAGCATATTCTTAATGAACTCGAAGACATCGGTCGTCGGGAGCCCTGGGTCGCATCGTCCATTCAATTCATTCGCAGCCTGATGCACGATCGCGATCAGGAGCGGATGTCCAAGGAGATGATGTACAAGTCTCGCAAGATGGCTCAACGGCTTGCCAGCACAAACGAATCTGACTTTAATCTCAACGACGATTCGCGCCAGGCCGCATTTTTGCGTCGAAAGATGGCTGAGGGTCGTCGCTCCGAGCCTGGCAATTCGGTATGATCCGAATGTTCACTAACCTTAGAACGTTCTACCTTGGCAAGAGCCTATCCATCCATCGATTCGGTTGAATCCGCTGAGGTGCGTCACCGCGACGAGTGGCACACCCTGCTTGAGCTGGCCCAGTCGCTCCCAGACGAGTATTCAATTTATCACGGTATTCACTGGGCACGTATTCATGAGTCGGTGGCGCTTTACGGCGAAATCGACTTCATTATTGCCAACCGCTATGGAAGGCTTATTGCCATTGAGCATAAGGCAGCCGAACTTGAATCAGATGACGGTCGCCTCTTTGCCGTCTACCGTCGCAAGGGGCAGACCCAGCGCAAGGACGTTCAGGCACAAATCACCCGCAATTTGAGTGCGCTAAGGTCGGAGTTCGATCGAAGGTTTCCAGGCCGACACATGGATGTTGATCACATCCTCTACATCCCGCGGACCCGCCTTGCCGGCGTGCGCCCGATGGGCTTGGCAGAGGGCCGAGTAGTTGATGCGCTAGAAACCCGCTCACTTGCACAAGTCCTCATTGCGACGTTCGACGAACGCATGCAACCGAGTGGCGAGCGTCTGGCCGATCCCTTGGAGGTTCACGAGTTTCTCTCTCAAAAAGCATCGATTGCACCTGAAGTCGGACTGATTGGCGAACACGCATCGGCGCTTACCTCACGCCTATCGGGTGGTCTTGCGGAATGGGTCGGTCGACTGACGATGTTTCCCTTCCGTTTGCGCGTTCAAGGAACGGCAGGTTCAGGGAAAACTCAACTCGCACTTGAAACGCTCAGACGTGCCCACCTACGCGGTGAGCAGGCGCTTTACGTGTGCTTTAACCGTGCCCTTGCCGATGCGATGCGAGCGCTCGTACCCGATCCAAGCGTTGTGCTCACCGTTCATGAACTGGGCAGGCGATTACTTGAAGCCCAGGGCGAGCCTGTTGACCTTGCCCAAGCTGATGCCTTCACCCGTATGGAGCAGGCACTTGAAAACCATCTTGACTTTATCCGTGGCCAATGCGACGTGTTGATCGTTGATGAAGGCCAGGATATGGAGGAGCGATGGGCCCGAGCATTACTGCAAATTCCAAACGAAAACGCTCAGATGCTCTGGCTTGAAGATCCGCTACAAACACTATATGAAAGAGAAGCTGTCCGGTTGACCGGATGGCCTACGATGGTGTCGCCTGTCAACTACCGCTCGCCCGCACGTATCGTTGATGCGCTCAACGCCTGGGGCCTGAGCGATCACTTTATTGAGTGTGGATCAGGGCGAGCCGGAGAGCCTATTGGTGTTTACCCCTACGAACCAGGTGCTGAGTGGGAAGCGACCCAGGCAGCCGTGGCTGACCTGCTTGCTGAGGGCTACTCCGCAGACCGTATCGCCGTACTATCCATCAAGGGTGCCTCATCAAGCACCCTGTTAACCGCTGCGCCAGCCACGATTGCCGGCTGCTCGGTACGCATGGCGATGGGCTATGATGCACAACGGTTTAGAACCTATACCGAAGGCGACTTGCTACTCGATACTATTTTTCGCTTCAAAGGGCAGTGCGCCGATGCAGTCGTACTTACAGAGGTTGATCGGGAGGTGATGGATAAGACATTTCAGCGCCGATTATTTGTAGGGCTTACCCGAGCCAGACTTCAACTTCATCTGGCGGCGGCCGAAAAGTCTTGTGATCTGCTTGGCTTATGAGAAGCAGATGAGGCTTAACGACCCACGCGAAGCTCTTCATAGATATTATTAAGATCTACAACTGCTGTATCGCTGGCATAGCGAAAAATCCAGCACAGGGTATTGACGAGCATCATTTGCTCGACGGTCTGACATCTGATGTCCAAAAGCGCAGGGTTAACAACCAAAACCGCAAGGCAGCGAGCCCGCGACACAGCCACATTGATCCGGTTCTTACTGTACAAAAACTCAATGTGCCGGGGTAAATCATCACCGCTGGACGTTGCCATTGAAATAATAACGACCTCAGCTTCCTGCCCCTGGAATTTATCAACGGTGCCAATGCGTGCAGCATGAGGGAGCGCTTCTTCGAGCCGCTTTACCTGAAGGTTATAAGGCGATACGACCAATATGTTTCTCGCCGTAAAGTTATGCTCTACACCAGAATCATCGGTGTAACGCTGACCTAGAAGGTTGGCATAAAGGGACTTAATACGTTCAACCTCCTCCACGCTCGATTGCGAGCAGCCCTGGTGGCTCATGGGAACGATACAAATACCAGAAGGTTTTAAGACAGCATCGGCCTCAGAGCCAAGCACAAGAGTTCGCCTGACATTGTCAGGGTGAGGCTGCAGACGGCCATCGTAGACAGCATCAGAAATAAAGCGGCAGATACCAGGGTGCAGCCTTCGCGTTTCAGAAAGGAAAATACCCCGCTCGGCGCAAATTGTTGCGCGATCCTGCAGGAGATGCTCCAGCGAAGATGCACCCGATGATTTTGGGTGTGTACCCTGCACCGGTTGACTGAGTTGCATCTGATCCCCAAGCAAAATCAGATTGCGTGCACTTGTCGCCATGGGTACGAGCATGCCCAGCGACACCTGACCAGCCTCATCGACCACCAGATAGTCAAGTGACTGGTCGAGCGAAGGCTCAGCAAATAGCCATGCTGTTCCGGCTATCAGCTGAAACTCAGTATTAAAAAGTTTTGCGTTGTTCCACACATCAACAATCATTTGTCCATTGACGTGCTGTGCAGGGTCTTCCTGGCCTGACTTTTTTGCGCCCCTGAAAGAAACCCCGCACCTGCTTGCATATTCTTCAACGGCATGAAGCAAATTGATGATCGCCTTATGGCTGTTTGAAGATACGCCAACCCGCTTACCCGCCTTCAATAACTCGACAATCAGTCGCGAACCGCTGTAGGTCTTCCCGGTACCAGGCGGGCCCTGAATGATGAGGTAACTATGATTAAGGGTGCGAGCGAGTTCGGCAATTGCTTGAACATCAGCCGTTGTCTTGGTGAGAGGGGCACCAACGTCCAGACCTTTAAACCGTGGAAAATCACGCTTAAGGATCGCATCCAGCGCGGGGTACCGGCTTGGCTCACCTCGCTCAAAGCAAGCGAGTACCGAGTCGGCATATCGGTAGGTAGCATCTTCAAGTTTCGTCGTCCTGGCAGGGCCTGCGGCGCCAATATCGATCGGACCAGGCGGCAGCAATCGATGAGCGCCGAGCTTAAAGCTCACCGTCTTCGCATGCTCATCAATCCTTAAATCTTGCAGTGACCACAGCGTATCCACATGCATGCAGGCATCGCCCGACTTTAGCTTAAATTCTTGCTCCGGATAACGATATGTATAACGGAGCGAACGCGCTTCGGCGATGGGTTCATGCACCTGCTCGATGAGCCCCGCAATGCATTCCGGATCCTCGAAACGATCGTCGACCGTTGAGACCTGGCGCTCAAAGATTGCCCACCATTGCGGCTTTGCTGCTCGCCGCTGGAACCCCAGCAGGTGAAACGTAAGTTCACGGTGCCTGTCATCGTCATCCCACACAGATTCGTCTGCAACCAATCCCTTACAAAGCCGATCACGATATTCCGCGAGTCGACGCTGGGCCTTCGCAACATCCGAGCTTTCTTCAATCTGCGGAGGCTCTGCCTCAACACTTGAATTTGCCCACGGCATGTTTGAAGGACGTAAACTCAACAGCCACTGTCTGAGCTTATAGGTTGAGATCACATCATCACGGTTGTATGCCGCAATCTCATCAAGAATGGATACCAATCCCGTCTGCTTCCAGGCCTCATAGGCAATAACGCTTCCACCTGCGTTTTGAACGGTACCTGCGCGACGCTCGGCATAAAAACGCTCAAGATTTTTAATGGAATAGGCAGGCTCGGAAACCTGAATCGACTCCCGAACAACGCGGTATAGATCCACCAGCTTATGCCCCCTGAGCAAGGCGTCAAACTCAGCCTCGCGGGTGCCGTGTAAGCCCATGAGCTTTTTTAGCGCGCTCGCCTCGTAGGCTGCATAGTGATAAATGTGCGCTTTGGGATATTGCCTTAAACGCTCAGAAATGAAGTCGATCAGTTGCTCAAACGCGCGTCGTTCTTCAAGCCGATCATGTGCCCAAAACGGTGTAAATATCGGCTCTCCCTTATCCATGTAGTAAAGCCCGAAGAGATACTCAAGTCCATCCGTTGTAAAGGGGTCACCTTCCATATCAAAAAATAGATCACCCTCATCGGGCTTAGGCATTCTTGCAAAACCTCGTCGAATTTCACTGCCAGGCTTTGCTTCCTCGAAGTGAATGAGCTTTACCTTGGGATCACCTGTGATTCGCGAGTCAAGCTGCAGCCCCGCCTGACCGCTTAAGCGATTGAGTACGGGTTGCGCAATGCCCGGAATCGTTTGTTGAGGATCCAATCGAGCCAGCGCCGCGAGTGTGTCCACGCCCACACCTTGAAGCTTTTTGATCTGCGACTTTTGGATATTCGCAACCAGGCTCAAATGATCGTCTGATGCCCATGTATCACTGCAGCGCTTGCGCCACCGACATAAATCACAATGAGAACAGGGCTCAGGATAGGTATCAAGAGTAGTACCTAAAACCCGACTGAGGAATCGAACTTTCAGTCGTTCTACATAGTCTGCATAGTCTGCAACGCGAAAAGACGCTTCATTTCCATCACCCAATATTACATGCATCAATGCTGGGCTGATACCTTGAATGGCCTTGAGCATGGCACAGTACATGCCAAGCTGAATCACAAATTTAGCCTTTGGCGATCGTGCTAATTTTGTATCAAGTAATTCATAACTGAAGGGACCAAGAGCCGATGGTGTCTCAACCCGCCGCAAGAAATCCGCATGTCCCAGAAAATCGCCCTCAATGAGTGTTCCCTGGTAAATGATGTGCGTACCTGCTCGCATGGCTTCACACGTTGCCTCAAAGCGTGATTCGACATTCTGAGAGATCAACGAAATATCAACAAAGCTTTCAGCGTGTTCCTCAAGGGTTCTGGCAAAAGCCTTTTCGTGCTCGAAGCCCTTCGCCTGGATGAGTGCTGCATAGGCATCGTCTTCAACCGGATCGAGTGGTGTCTCGGCATGGGTCCGATCAAGTGCGGTCAGGTGCTCACACTCAAGAAAGTGAATCAGATCAGTCGCCGAAAATCGCCATGAGCCACTTGGAAGCTTTTGCATGACCTTAATGTTCCACTTAGCGCAAGCAATCAGGTTGGATTGGCTTAAAGCGGGTCGGCTTCATCGCGATTCAGAATCTCTGCAACTGCATCAAAGGAGCGGTAGCGAAGCTTCGCATTAAGCGGGAAAACCCCAGGTTGCTTGCAGCCGTACTGCTTTAGAAATGAAAGCTCAGCATCAACATCCTGCGTTTCGATCCACCATGAGGCAGCCACCGATCGCCCTCCCTTAAACCAGCGATATCCTCGCGCCTTCACCGCATCCTTGCTTTCAAAGGGAAGTCCAAAAGCAAGGATTCTTGCAGACTGCGCTCGAGCCGATTTCAGCAAGTGTCCAAGGAGCGACTCTTCCGTGCCAGGCACACGTTGATTAAGTATGGCTGTGAGCATGTCCACATCTGCTCGGGCCCGGTGCGCATCGTGAAAAAGCCCAAACCGAAAGCCAATGTAATCGAGTTTCCCACTGCCCACGCCCCACTCGCTCCAAGGGAGCTCCGTAAACGTACAGGCAAATGGAACGTTAGAAAATCTCGGAAAGCGAGACTCGAGAAATTTCCGATCAAAACTCGCGTTGTGACACACGATCAGTCGGACGCCATCGAGCGCTCTGACCATGGCCTGTTCGTCAAGTCGCTGCCCCCTTACCATTGCATCGGTAATGCCTGTCAGCGCTGTAATCTCCGGCGAAATGGCAAACTCCGGATCCTCCAAGCCTTCATAGCGCGCTACCACCTGATAAAGCTTCCCCGATTCCATCCCGTAATCACAGCTTGCTATGGCAAGATCAATGATTCGGTCGCCCTCATCGGGGTTCATGCCAGTTGTTTCTGTATCAATAACAGCTAGCCGCCCTAGGGGTTCGTTAGCATCATGTTCGGCAAATACGTGTTGATCCGAAAGGCTTACACGACGCAAGACTCGATAATCGCTTTGCGAACTAACCAGTGCTATTGCCGCATTAAGGTCCATAGGTCTTTTAGATTAGGTTAACTGCAACAAATAGTACATTGCGCTCACAATTTGCCCTTATCAACCGCTGAGCCCATCATGCCGTTACAAGGCATAGATATAGTTTGATTGTCAGTCCGGACGATGAAACCTCTGACTGGCAATGCCAGCGACCAAAGCATCGCAATCGCGTCAGCGCACCCCATCGTCAGCGTACTGCGCAAGCAGCGCCTTGACCTCAGCAGCAACCAATGCCCGTAATGATGGCGGCGATACAACCTCACAGTCACTACCAAATCGAAGTACATCACCGATGAGTTCGCGATGATCGTGATAAGGGATCTCTAATTCAATGGCTCCCGAGTCGAGTTGCCGCATCCTCTGGTCGGGATGCCATTGTTCTGCCTGAACCCAACGCGATCTAAATACGCTAATACGCAGCGTTGCCCACTGTAGGGTTGCACCCGGATGTGAAAAGATCCCATAACCTGCATCGAGCCGATCAGCAATCAGTGCCGATGCCACTTCCTGGGCCTGTTCCGGCAGCACAGTGGCGGTTTGGAGTGCGTCAACTGCAAAGCTGCGCAGATCTGCTCGAAGGTAACACCAGCTATCGAGATACCAGTTGTCACGATAGTAGACCAGGCGCTGCGGTGATATTTCACGCACAGTGGTTTGGCCCGATGTGCGATTAAAGTGGGTAACTCGCAGTTGCTTCCTGGCAAGCAACGCACTTGCTGCGACTTCAAAAAATGCACCTTTGTGAAACCGCTTTATGGCTGGTACGAGCCTGATACGTTCTAAGACTTCTTTTGAAGGAAAACCGTCCTCCCCGACCAGACCGTGCAAACGACGCTCGAGCGGTGCCAGGTGTGGCGTAAGTAAGCCGGGTTCGACTTCACGCAGTAGTTGCTGCATGGCTAACAGCGCATGGATCTCGCTGGCATTAAACCAAAGCCCTGGGAGTGCATAGCGACCTGAGGACGCGTCGATACGATAGCCCCCCAAGCTGCGGTCAAAGGCAATCGGGACATTTAATCGTTCACGCATGTAGGTCAAGTCACGTAGCGCAGTGGCGCGGGATACGCCAAGTTCCTCCATCAGTGCAGCTAATGGCATTGCACCCCGTGCTTTAAGAAGTCTGTCGATCAGATAAAACCGTTCTGTGCGGTCCATAGCCTCTCTCAAAGGGCCAACATTCACGTAGCTGTTTATTACGTCCTAGTTATTAGACTAAATGCCTGGAGTCTCACCACGCGAGACTATATCCCGCCCCGTTAACCGACCCGATATCGGAGTGATCAGAGCCATCGTGATGAGCGCAAGTTTTTTGCTACAAAGCTCATTTAGTAAAAGCTATCCGTTTATTTAACGCTGCAACCGGTGGCGATATGCTTTGCAGAACGGTGTTTGCTGTTGTGAAATAAAGCTGCTGATGGCACCAAGACCTTTACTTGGACAATCACGGTTAAACGAATAGGCGTTTCGGTTGCGGCTGCGTGCGAACGACGATGCTGCTGTATCCGCCAGGGTTCGTCTGCCCGTTTTCAAGGGACGCGGGGGACTCGTCGGAGGCGTCAATCCGCTGCGCAACAAGGCGCTCCTTGCTGCTCTTGATGAGGACGCCTGATGTCAATATGCTCCTTGCGGCTTTAGGCAGACACGCTCGCATGCTGGACAGCTTTGCGCCCATGGCTATCAATGGCTAAGATGGCCAAACATTCCAGGAGAGCACCATGCGCGTCACCGCCACAGAAGCTAAGAATTGCTTCGGCAGCCTATGCGCCCAAGCCAAGCGCGAACCTGTGTTCGTGGAAAAGGCCGGACAACTCGACACAGTGATCCTCTCGGCCGAGCAGTACCAAGCCCTTAAGGCCAACCAAGACAAGGCAAGCATAGCCGCGCGCAAGAAGGCGTTCGAAACCGATTACGCTGATTGGATAGCTGCCCAGAATGCTCGTTTCGAGACGCACGGCATTCCTGGCGCCGACTTGCGCCCGTGGTGAGCGGCAATGGCACAGTACGACGTCTTTGCTAACCCAAGCCTTAGCGCGACCGCAGGCATTCCCTACGTAGTCGTATCCAGAGCGACCTGCTGAATGCCTTGGCCACCCGGCTGACCATGCCGCTGGCTGTGCTCGATGTCGCGACCAAGGCGCCGACGGTGCTATGTCCGGTCATCATGGTGAAGGGCCAACGCCTACATGCGCTGGCGCACTATGCCGCACCCTTGCCCGCGACGGCCCTGCGGCGACCTTTGGAAAACGTGGCTTCCCAAGCCAGCGCACTGGTTTCGGCCTTGGACGCGGTGTTGTCGGGAGTCTAGTTCAAACCAATAGAACAATCCCATGATCTCGATCAGTCGGCTGTCAGGCTCTCTTTAGATACAACTGAGACTTCTCATGCTCAATGAGATTTAGCTTTGCATAAACACCAGTGCGTTGCGTCGGTGTTGGGACTAGTTACCTGCGCAAAGACTAAGCGCTGATCGACAAACGCATTTTCTCAGCCAGACACTATGGCTTTGAGGTCCTTCATGAGCAGAAACAGATGAAACGGATCGGACGCGCTGGGCTCAAATTCCCAGTTGAGATACCACTGTCGGGCGGTTTCATCCTTGGCATGCACCAGCAGCGCTCGGATGCCTGCAATGTCAGCGGCCTGAGCGGTACGGAGCAAAGCGTCCTTGAGCAGGGCTTTGCCCAAGCCTGCTCCCTGATGCTGAACATCCACGGCCAGCCTTGCCAAAATCATGACAGGTACAGGGTGTCGAGGGATACCTTTGATCACCCGCGGCGCAGCAGTTGCTGGGTCAACACTACCAACAGCAAGGCTGTAAAAGCCAACCACCACGCCAGCGTGGCAACACACATAGGTCTGCGCACTGTTTGACTTTTGATTGACTAGGGCAAAGCGCTGCAAAAACTGATTAAGTGCGGCGTGGCCACAATCAAAGGACTCAACAGCATCCGAGCCGGCCAGTTTGCGAACTGGCTCGTAAGTCCCTGAACTCAACCCAACAGCCCCGGCTCAGACAAAAGCTTCTTGAGCTTGGGCTTAGCGGAAACCGGTCGATCAAGCGCTGCCTGAAACGCTTTCCACTGCTGAGCCCCCAACTCGAATCGGGTACGGTCAGCCAGCGTTTGGTTGGCTGCGGTGATGCCTGCATCAAGCAAAAACTCGCTCACGTTCTTGTGCGCCACTCGTGCGGCTTCCTGAAGCAATTGCTTTACCGGTGGGCTGGCGCGGACATCAATCCGCTCGGACTTGGAAGGGTTGGCTGTGGCCATGGGGCACCTTTTTTATTTCGATTGACCCTATCATAGCGTCCGGACAATGTCACGACAAGCACGAGGTTTGAGACGGCTTTCAGAATGGACGGCCACAGGTTCAGTCAGGAGCCTACAACGCAAAGCCGCGCGTGGTGCGGGGCTCAGGGCGCCTTCGAAGTCCGCTCGGCAGGTTCGAAGGTCTTGATCTGGCGGGGTAGAAGCGATTGTTTAACTAACTCGCTCAGTTTTCCGCCCCCCGGTTTTTATTGGAACCGGGGATTCGATCTCACAAGCAGCTCTAAGCCAAGCTTGACAAAAATGTTTCCTATGGAATACGTTTAGGCATGATCCAGATTCAGCAAACTGAAGCCTACGCTAAATGGTTTTCTGGACTGCGAGACCGAGTCGCCCGTGCCCGCATCGATGTCCGCATTCGACGCTTGTCTCTGGGCAACGCCGGCGATGCCAAGCCGGTGGGCGATGGCGTGTCGGAACTGAAAGTTGATCACGGGCCCGGATACCGAATCTATTTCATCCAGCGCAGCGAGGTCGTGATTGTTTTGCTGGCCGGAGGAGACAAGTCCACGCAGGACAAGGACATCCGCAACGCCAAGGCCTTGGCAAAAGATTTTAAGGAGTAGTGACCATGCCCAAAACCAAGACACGCATCTGGGATCCTGCCGAGCACTTGATCACCGAAGAGGACATGGCAGCCTACTTGGAAGCAGCGCTTCGAGAGGGCGACGCTGCACTGATTGCCGCTGCACTCGGCGATATCGCGCGCGCCAAAGGCATGAGTCAGATTGCCCGCGACGCGGGGCTGGGGCGAGAGAGCCTCTACAAAGCGCTATCGGCTGACGGCAACCCCGAGTTTGCGACCATCATGAAAGTCGTTGCTGCGCTGGGGTTGCGGCTGCACGCATCACCGCTCCGGGCGGCAGAGTCCTAGGAGAACCGCCAAAGAGTAGTCCCTGCGAGCACAAGTGGCAGTTAAGGAGTGAACCCCGTTTGGTACGGATGCTGCCGTCCGAGAGATTCAGGCTGAAGGCAACCGAATATGCAGGTAGAAGGTTGTCTGTTTATATCTAATCGGATATAGTAAAAGTGTGAAGCCATTACGGTTCCTGGGCGACTCGCCCAAGCGTCTTCGGGAGTTCCCCGAAGACGCGCGGCAGGACGCCGGCTATCAGCTGGAAAAGGTCCAGCGCGCCGCCCAGCCAGACGACTTCAAGCCGATGCCAGCGATCGGCAAGGGCGTCGAGGAACTTCGAATCTGGGACGAGTCAGGGACTTAGCGCGTGATCTACACCGCGCGACTGAGGGAATGTGTGGCTGGGTTGCATGGGTTTCAGAAGAAGACCCAGACGACGAGCCCTCGGGACATCGAGTTGGCACGAGCCCGATGGACCGCATTGCCGAAGGAGAATTGAATGAAGACAGCAAAGAGCACCATGAGCACTAAGCCTACGCACCCTGTGGAAACCTTCGCTAGCGTCTGGGACGCCCTGGCCGACACGCCCGAGCAGGCGGCCAACCTGCGCGCACGTACAACCCTGATGCGTCAGATCGCTGCCATCGTCAAGGACAGCCACTGGACCCAGACGGAAGCTGCGCAGCGCTGCGGCGTGACCCAGCCGCGTATGAACGACCTTCTGCGAGGCCGGGTATCGCGCTTTTCGCTGGACGCGCTTGTCAACATCGCGACCGCGATGGGGCGGAAAGTGCACTTTGAGCTGCAGACGGCGTGAGCCCTATCTGCCGAGGGTCCTCGCTTCAGTTTACCCGG
>Ga0194123_10004771_pt1 | contig 15076 bp, 24 predicted proteins | sample TA2MahsurfametaG_5_FD_155479 | JGI IMG/M metagenome (GOLD analysis project Ga0194123, IMG submission 155479) | Freshwater microbial communities from Lake Tanganyika, Tanzania - TA2015023 Mahale A surface | ecosystem: Environmental > Aquatic > Freshwater > Lake | place: Tanzania: Lake Tanganyika... | reverse complement strand
GTGCCAGGGTTCTTCTGGAACAACTTCCCATGAAAAACCAAACTTGCGGACATTAGCGATTAGCCACTTGAGACGCTTTGGTTCTCCAGCCGTATGAACATCAACAGCCAATCCGAGTATTGTGCTGTGATGTACCAGGAGCTGCCAAAGAAGCTAGCTTAGGATCTTTCTTGTACCACTTCTTACCTTCAAACGTTCTCGTAGCATTTCCGTTTGGCGTTGTTGTATAACGCTGTTTGAAAGAGGCAAGTTGCGATTCGTATGTTCTATATGTGTCACCAGCTGAAGTTGGTTTAAGCTCTATACCATCTGCTTTTGCTGCTTCAACCATAGCTGCCCATGCGGCTGCGGTAAGCCAATGAAGCTTACCACCACCAGCTGCTGGACGCAAAAGAGATTCTGGAAGCTTACCGGGAGCAACACCCTTAAGATCAGCTGGTTGCTTAACCGGAACTACGATGTCCCATTCTACTTTTGGCATATTGCGCCTTTCTATCTGCTAGAACTATGAATTACTTCTTCTTTTTCTTCTTTAAGATAGCTGCCTTAATGAAGGGAGGAAGTTTTTTCTGACTGGCCGTTAGACCAGCTTCACTCTTTTTTGCACCCTTATTAGCTGGGGCTTTTTTTGATGTCATTTTCTTTTTCATAGCCATGATTAGTATCCCATCTTTTTCTTGGATGACTTCTTTGTCATTTTCTTACCTGTCTTTTTTGCATATACTTTAGCTTTCTTTTCGCCAGCCTTTGTATATGCAAATGATTTATTTCCTACTTTTGGCATTTGTTTCTCCTTGTTATTTGTCTTTTTAATTAGTAATTAGATTAATTGTATATTACCACTTAACTTTATTCGCCCAGTAAGCAGCGGACATTACACCCTTGCTAATATTTTTTGAGTGACGAGCCTTAAAAGATTCGCGACGTCTACGATAGGCGGCAGACTCGCCCTTTTTCTTTGGCGAGCCAGAAACTCCCTGTTGACCAAATCTAATAAGCTTTACTTTAGATCCACTTTTAGCTAAAACAGCATGACTTTTTTTGGGATGATTGGGAGTTCGTTTTGGCTTGTTGTAGCCAGCAAAAGTTTCATTACCCTTTTTAATCGCCATGTATTTAACCCTTTATTTTGTCGGTTTAGGATGTTTGTCTTTTGATACTTTTCTAGATTTTGCTAAAGCCATTATTTTTAGACTACCTGTTGATCTGAACCGCCACCACCGCTGCTTTTCTTTGGTGTTGACTTTTTCTTTGTAGCCGCTGGTTTCTTTTTTGAAGAGGTTTTCTTAGCGACTTTAGTTACATTCTCTACTTCCTTTTTGGCTTCTGCCACAAGGTTAACTGCGGCTTTGTCAACAACATCAACAACTTCCTCAGCTCGATTCATCGCCTGATCTATTACCGCTTCAGGAATAAATGAAAGAGGGGAGTTTTTCTTTCCCTTCTCATTTGCCAGTACAGCTTGTAGTTTTGTAAAGAATTTCTTAATCATTTTATACCTCTTTATTTTAATTTGAGTATGTTTATATAGTATCGCTTTAAACCGCAAAATGCAAATTATCGACCCTGTTGAGCCTCTTTTATCGCATTGTATCTATCTGCTGTCTCTTTGGAGGCCAAAGAAAAAGCTTGTGATGCGGCGTCTTTTACGGCTTGAGAAAAAGCATCCACATTAGATGGATCTGCCCCCTCAATTCCAACAGTTAGACAAACCATAACATCCACATTTTCAAAGTTTCCAGTATTAATTTTTCTTCCTACAGCGACTGTTAAAACCGGTTCAGTTTTAACGGTTAGCTTTTGATGTGTTGCAACTACCGAATCCATTACGGTCGAAACAGATTGCTCTACAGCGCTTTCGGTTATCTTTGGCATTTATACTCCTACCTTTTCTAATTGATTTGTAATTAATTTGAGGGTATTAATAGACTGTTCTTCTAGAGACATGTCATCGGTTTTAAGAATATGTGTTGCTTTGCCTTTAATAATGTCAATCTGTTTTTCTGAATGATGATTCATTTGCTCATACGAAAGTGGTCGTCCATCTCTTTTTATAATTCTTTGGTTTAAAGTTTTTTCTTCTGCATCAAATACAATAATCATACCATTTGGTTGTTTCAGAATAGAGTCAGCTTCATTTTCAAATCTAACATCAGATATAATTACCGCAAATGGGTTTGGGACCTGATCTTCGCTTAGACGATTTACATACTGTCTGTATAGTTTTGAAGACTTCATAATTGCCCAATCCGAAAGACACGAGTCTCTGTGACTTCTACAGATATCCCCTGCCGTTTGTAAAAAGTTTCTAGGTTTAGTTCCTTCTGGCTCTATAGAAAGAGCTTCAATCTGCATAACCATGTTTGTGAGTTTTTCGTAGTCTGGAACGAAACCAATAGAACTTCCACCATAAATATCGTAAAGAACGTCGTGAATTGCGTAAAGTTTTCTAGACCTTTCGTTAACTCCTTTTATATTTTTTTTGATAGAAGCTAGCTCATACAATGGAAGAGCATAGAAAATATGCTGCCAAATAATTAAATTACCTTCGGCCAAACCAGCCGCAGACACAACAGAACCTTTTGGACATATGGTTTCTGCTACAGAAGTTTTTCCACTTCCAGCCCTACCGGCTAAGCCAATTATAATTGGATAATTTTCATTAAAAGTCTTACTCATGGTTTCACAAGTATATCACAAATTTTTACGATTACGTTTTTTATCGGCTAATTTATCCAAAAATTGATTACACAGCTCGTCTGGCTCCCACACAAAGTTTCTTTCAACTTGAACAATCTTGAAATTAAATTCTTCTTTTATGTCCTGAATAGTCATAAGCAGGGGGAGTAATGAATTGTTTCTGCATTTCCATTTACCGCTTATCTGATTGGCAACCACTGCGGAGTCTGTATAAATGATCGGGTCATGAAAATCAGACATAGAACATATTAATAACGCCGATATAACGGCTTCAAATTCGGCTTCATTATTGGTTCTTAAACCAAGACCTCTGGCAAATTGTGCAACCTTTTTTCTGTTTTTGTATACCACCGTAGCACAAGCGGCTTCTCCTATTTTTTTTTGTCCCTGACCTCTGGATGCTCCATCGCAAAATACTTCAATATGCATTGGGGCTATATCTTTATATCAAACTTTATATTTAATTCTTTTGCTCTTTTTTTAAGGTTGTTTAATTGCCCCTCCGTTGAAACAATGTGCGTACGTATAAGAGAGTATCTTCTTTTCTTGTACTCTATCTGAGTGGGAAAATCTAAGTACTGTCTAGATTCAGAAAAAAATTCATTTGACGAATCAACTGCTTTATAATGACCGATATACATATCAGTATGTCCTAAAATCTTTTTCGCTATAAAACCCTTTTTCTTCTCTTGAAGAAGCAATCTGCATAGATTGAACTTTGTCAATTAACTTTCTTGCCGACTCAGAAGCGATTCTTGCTGCTGCCTCCATGGATTCAGCCAAATGAACTATTGACTCAGCAGTAACTAGAGCGGTATATTCGCCCTCTGCGGCTCCTAGGGCGTTGGCTTCTCTTTCGGCCTCGTTCTTACCCACCCTGTTAGCCTTGTAGACCCTCTTGTATGACCCCTCTATGAGCTTATATTGAGCTCTGGCCATTCCGGCAAAACGCGCTATCCTTCCATAAACATTCGATGTTCTTGCAACCAAAGAAGCTAAATCTTTTATATCAAGGTCAAGAGTATCGGTATCTGGTATGGTTATAAAATATTCTGAGTCCTTTTCCCCCGAAGCATAGGCCGTTACAATTTCTTGAATTTGTGGATCTATAAAAGATCTTAAAAGTTCATTTAGTTTCTGCATTCCGTGAACGTTCATGTTATTCCTTTTTTAGATCAAGAAAGTTTATTACATCTTCCATCTTAGATTCTATCACAATCTTCAGTATTTTATCTCTTGTTTTAGATAAATGCTCCCTAACCGTATTTGGATGCTCGGATATTTTTTGGCTTATTTGACTCGACCTTAGTCCATCAACATAACGCCACTTTAAAAGCTGCCTTTCCTGAATGCTTAAGCTTATAAATGGTTCTGCGCAATTTTCACCAAGAATCCAAAACTCATTTATCTCTTCTGCACTTAGGAACGATTCCATTTCCTTGTCTTCTACAGGTGCCTTAAAGCCAATTTGATTTTGCTGATCGTCGCTCTCGTCTGAAGACTCATCTGCCAATAGGGGAAATGTTTTTCTTCCTAGTTGATCTATTAAAAAAGTATCAACATTTTTTTTCAAGAGATAAAAAAAATAACTATAAAGAAATCCGACTAAAGGGTATTGGTCCCTTTTCTGAATCTCTTCTTTGGTATCGCGCAATACATTGAAAAAATGTCATGTCAACAGTCTGCCTAACATCTTCTTCATCGCCGATATCTTTTTGCCATATACGTAATTCCGTCTGAGAACTTCATTTACATGCTTATATCCAGCTAAATTAAGTTTGTTTTTCATTAAAGAAAAACGAACAAACGGATCCTTTACAAAAAGAGACGTAAATCTTCTAATGTCATAATCATTTAAATTATATTTACCATAATATAACATTGTTGTATATTTTGTTAGGAAATTATTAAAAACTTTTATCAATTCTCTTTGAGATTTTTGATTACCGTTTTTAGCTTTTACTATTAACTGCTGCATTTCCTCTTCGTCTAAATTGTAATATTGCTCTTTATACGACCCCATTATTTTCCTTCCCAATTCAAAATCTTATCTGCGTAAAAAGATCTAATGTCTTCATAGAATATTATGTTTTTAATTCCCAACTGCTCTGCGTAATCTTTTGCGTCGGTATTAAATTTGCTTATAACAAAAATCAAATTATTGAATTCTTTTTCATAATATCTTTTAAATCTTTTAAGTTTTATTTTACTTTTATCATCTAAAAAACCTTTTATTTCAATCCAAATACTTTTGTTGTTTATATAAAAATCTGGAGTATAAGCTTTGGTTCCTCGTTTAATCGGAAATGCAAAAACGGTTGGTTCAAATTCAAAATCAATATTATACAACTTTAATATTCTAGCAAAGTTAGCTTCCCAATTGGACCTTAAAACTAAACCTATATCTTCCCTATAACCAGTCTTTGTATGCTGGTAGACGTTGCCTTTGCCACCGCTTTGATGCTATAGTGGTTTCGTCAATCGTATAGTTCTTTAGCAGGGGGCGGTTTAAAACAGGGTGTTTTGTAAGACCAGAGATCTCCAAAAAAAATTCCTCTGGAGCGTTGTTTTTTACCATATATCTGCTATCCTATACCTATAACCTAATCCTAGTCCATTATAATTTATAAACCATCCACAAATCAAATAATCAAGGAGAATAACATGACAAGCAAGTTAGACACACTCATCGATAGCTTCCTCATTGAGGTTAACGAAGAGATTATCACTAACCTCAGCACAATGGGCTACTCGCGTGACGAGGCAACAAAAGTTGTTGCGGAGTTCGGTGAGTTCGATCTGGCCGCTTCAGCAGCTGCTGAACCAGTCACCGCCTAAGTAATTCCCCCCGCTTGGGGTAGGGACCGGAATATGGTTCCTGCCCCAAGTTTTTTATTTATACCGCTATGCTTTAGCGAGCTTGCGCAGCCTAAAGACCCCCGTATTGCAGGCTCCCGATTTAGCGAAGTCGCAGTAAGTGCAAGCTCTTTCGTTCTTAGTTGGATGAAAAAATGTGTCTTTAGTAATCTTATTTATTTCTTTAATTAAATTTTGTTTTACATTTTCTAAATCTTCCCTAGTAAAAAGATGACCTTTCCTTCTACCGGATCTTAAATAATACATTTCCGCGTAAATGTTTTTATTGGGAAAGGCTTCAGAAACCGCTAGAGCATAAATGCCCAGCTGTAGATTACTTTGTATATCTTTTTGCGCGACTTCCCATTTACCAGTTTTATAATCGATTATCTTTAATGTATTTTCATCAACAATATCTATTCTATCTATGTAACCAAGAATGGAATAGCTACCAATTATAAAATTAAACTGATATTCCTTATCAAGAACATCGAATGTGGATTCACCATATTGATCAAAAAATTCATTTAGTATGGTGGTTCCAACTTCTACTAACTGATCTCCAACAATTTTATCTGGGTCTTGTTTCTTGGCGTGATGTTCATATGATTCAACCAATTTAGTGTGATCAAGTTTTTCTTCTTTAGAAACATTATCTTCTAATACTGAATGTATTATATTTCCGAAGAAGAGCCGCGTCATTTTTCTGTCTTGGCTCTTTTTGTATGTAGCTATAAAAGTATTTTGATGGACACGACTTGTAGGTGTCTATTCTTGAATAAGAAAAATCCACTAAAGCAAGGCGCTCAAAGTCGGATAATTCCGATATGGATTTAATTTGTATTGTCATCAATATCCTGTATATTTTGAACAAAAACCCCATTTTCGTCATACTCATTGCCATTTTCATCTATAAAATGACCACTATGAATATTCCTATATGAACCGCTCCCCCACAGGGATCCAACCAGTAGTGCCAATTTCCATGTAATCATCTTCGTTATACGGCCAGCTCATCATTTTCCATCCAATCGTTTGCGCCCTCTTTTAATGATACCACGGTATTGTTAATACCATCGATATTATAATAGTAGCTTAATATTGCGTGAAGATCAGCGAGCTCAGACGAAGAAGCATAAAAGCCAGCTATGCCAGATTGAACAAAATAACTTAAGGCATCCCCTGCCCTATATTCAATAAGGGTAATTTCATTCAAAACCATTCTACCCACTTCTTGTGTATTCATAATCTACTCCTCATATATAGTTATCGGATTAAAATTTGGGTCGTTCATTTTTTCCCTCATATCACCAACGTAAGAGTCCCAATCTCTTTCATCTTGAGATTTTTTCTCATACTTAACAGTTCCCTTAAATGGATTAGTTTTAAATTTAGTTATGATTAGTTTACCTTCTTGTGTTCGCCATCTAAGAATACCATTTTTGCAATCACAATAATCGTCTGGGTGCGCATCTATGCAGCCCCTGGGATCATACCTGCCGCTGCAGGTGTTGCATTTCGTATACCTACCCTTATCCTGGCACCTATTGCACGATGAACAGAACGCCCAGCATGGCTTTTGTGTTGGATTTTGGTATGTTCCCGGTAGTGTCATGTTAGCTCCATGTGTTTATTAGTTCGTTAATTTTATCTTGTATTTTTAACGATGTTGTTTTTTTAAAACGAAAAGTAACCTTTTTATTGTTCTCTATGTAAGAAAAGAAAACATTTATTGGTCCGTTTGTAGGCTCAATTATATCATAAATAGTTTGAATTAGTTCCATACTAGGCGACTTGGAGAGTTTTAAATTTATTGATTGAGTACCAATAGCTTTTGATGCATCTATTTTATCAATAGAATTAAAAAATATCTTTGTTGTAGCTACTTCATCTTCGTTTTCCCTATTAATAGACCCCGTAACAATCACTATATCGCCCTCTAAAAAGAAATCGTCAGCTAAATTTTTAGACTCCCTTGGAAAAACGATCACCTCCATTTCCCCGGTGAGGTCTTCAACTACAAACTTGAACATCTTCTGACCTTTTTTGGTAATAATTTTTTTAACTGCCGTAATTATTCCGCCAACTTTAACGTTTGCGCCACTAGACATTTCGCCTGCGTCTTGTATCTTTAGGGTAATATCCTTCTGCAAGAAATCCCACACGCCCTCGATTGGATGCTTAGACACATATATGCCCAATTCTTCTTTTTCCTTTTCTAATATATCTAACTCATATTTTCTTGTCATATCAAATTCTTGGTCTACGCTAATAAGTTCATCTAAAGCGCCAGCTCTTGCAAGGTGTTCAAGTGTTGATTTTTTTAACACAGCTTTATCAACTCTTCTAAAAAAATCATACATATTTAGATATGGTCTTTCAACATTCCTACAGTTAATTACTGCATCCGCTATAGATTCGCCAATACCGTTAATCGCAGACAGTCCAAAAATAATTGTGCTATCGTCAATTACCTCAAAGTCTTTATTAGATCTGTTAATTGACGGCGGAAGCACCGATATACCAAGCTGCCTACAGTCGGATAAATAGGCAGCTAATTTATCTTTATTTCCAACCACAGAAGACAATAACGCAGCCATATACTCCGCAGTGTAATGAGCCTTAAGGTAAGCGGTTATATATGAAACCATTGCGTAGCTAGCGGCGTGAGCTCTGTTAAACCCATAGCCACCAAAGTATTCAATATCCGAATAGATTTTATTAGATATTTTTTTATTCAAACCAGAATATGATTCGCATCCTCTTACAAATTTCTGTCTGAATAAAGCTATTTTATCCATAAGCTTTTTACCAATAACTTTTCTTAAATCATCGGCTTCAGCGGAAGAAAAACCAGCAAGCTCTCTAGCTACGCCCAACACATCTTCTTGATATAGCATAATCCCCAAAGACTGTCCAAGAACTTTTTCCAGCTTTGGATGATCGTATAAAACCTCAGATCTTCCATGCTTTCTATCAATGTAGAGTTTGTCCATCCCAGAGCCCATAGGACCGGGCCTGTGTAATGATATTAATGCCATGATGTCTTCTATTGTTTTAGGTTGAAGCTGAACCATCATCTCTCGCATGCTGTTCGACTCAAGTTGAAAAACGCCCATAGCCTGCCCCTTGCACAACATTTCAAAGGTACGCTTATCGTCCAATGGAGTTTTATTAATATCAATATTAATTCCCCTCCTACCCCTAACTAAATCAAGGCAAATATCAATAACTCCAAGATTTCTTAATCCAAGAAAATCTATTTTAAGCAGACCGCACTGCTCAACCCTACCCATATCCCACTGGGTTACAACTGGCTTGTCTACACCTTTTTGCATTATGGGCAGATAATCCATTAGGGGATTGCGAGATATGACAACTCCAGCTGCGTGTATGCCGGTCTGCCTTACTAAATTCTCTAGTCCAAAAGCCGCATCTATGATTTCTTTTGCTTGTAAATCTTTTTTATAGATGGAAGAAAACTCTTGTACTTCCATGCATTCGCTTAAATCTTTTGAAATACCTAACACTGGTGGCGGAATAAGCTTAGCCACTTTATCACCAGTAGAAAAATCGTAACCAAGAGCCCTAGCGGCGTCTCTAATGGATTGCCTAGCGCCAGTTCTGTTGAATGTACAAATATGCGCTACTCGATCACTGCCATATTTAGATCTAGCGTATTCAATAACCCTATCCCTGTGCCTGTCGTCGAAGTCAAGATCAATGTCCGGCATTGATTTTCTTCCTTCAACTAAAAATCTTTCAAATAGTAAACCAAACTTAATCGGATCTAGATTTGTAATATCAAAAGCATAGGACAAAACACTCCCAGCAGCAGAACCTCTACCCCATCCAACTCTTATATTATTTGATTTAGCCCATCTAACAAGATCCGATACAACTAAAAAGTATTCGGGAAATCCCATATCTTTTACAACTTTTATTTCATAATTTGCTCGCTGAACAATCGATTCAGGAAGTTCATTACCATATCGATTGCGCAATCCCTCCCAAGCCAATCGCTCAAAATACTGAGTTGATGTTTCATTTGTTGGAATTGGAAAGTTTGGAAAGTGAATTTCTCCAAACTTTAAATTTACATCAACCATATCACAAACTGACATAGTATTTTTTAGCCAGTCTGCGTTAAATAGCGTTTCCATATCTTGGTAGGATTTCAAATAAAAGTTATCTCCGGAAAAAGAGAATCTATTTTCAGTATGCACATTAGAGTTAGTGGCTACACATAACATGATGTCGTGTGCCCTAGCGTCATGTTGATGCACGTAGTGGCAGTCGTTAGTTGGAATCACTTTAGCCCCAATTGTTTTCGCTATCTCTATGAGCTTATTGGAAATTTTTCTTTGTTCTGTTATTCCGTGATTCTGTATTTCTATAAAATAGTTTTCTTTACCAACAATGCTCTGCATCTTATACGCAGCTTCTAGCGCAAAATTATAATCATTTCTTAAAAGCGCCTGGCAGACTTCACTATTTAAGCAACCAGATAAAACAATAATTCCTTCAGAATATTGAGAAATTAAATCGTGATCTAGTCTAGGCTTTACGTAGTATCCTTCTAAAAAAGATTTAGAAGACATTTTAATAATATTGTGATAACCAACATTATTCTTTGCCAATATTGTTATATGATAAGGACCCCTTTGTTCCCACTCATTTTTAGACGGGCCAGATCTTTCCTCTTCATCTCTGTCAAATCTAGTTTTTCTAGCTTGATAAAATTCGCTTCCGAAGAATGGGCTTAACCCCTACTGCCGTAGCTACGTCATAGAAATCTAGCCAAGAGTGTATGTTGCCGTGATCCGTTGTAGCTAGGCCGGACATGCCAAGCGACTTAGCTCTATCAAGATATTTTTCTATATCACCATGCCCGTCTAGCATTGAAAAGACTGTATGATTATGTAGATTAGTCCAATTTTTCATTGAATTCCTCTTTGTCTTTTGATATCATCTAACACCTTCTGCTTATCTTTTCTATAGCAAACGATTACAACTCCAGAACAATATTTACACACAGGAGGCTTTCCTGCTTGGGCAAACGGACTAGCAAACATAGACCTTTCAGACTGCTCAGTGCCACAGTCGGAGCACAAACCTATTACATCATCGTTTGGCATTGGAATCCTTTATGGTTTTGTAGGCAAATCGAACCGGCGAAGGTGAAGACTGCTCACTTGTTTCAAACAGCTTATCACCTATTTTAACCCATTTATTTCTTTTTTCCAAAGCACAGTTTCCGCAGCCGACCCCTACCGCATTAGCTCTGTCGCACGTGTACGGCCTGCCGCCTATGCCCAACTCCCTTCTTCTTATCCAATCATTAATGTGTCCAGTAGATTTTTCAAAATTATAGTCGTCACAACTACTAAGTATTTCGTGAAGATACTTTATGGAATCTACATTGTAAGTTAATATAGAACATAAAAACAATCTTGCCTCGTGTTCTAGTTCTTTATTGTTAATAGCTTGTTCGTGTAATCTCTTTGTTGCAGGGCAGTTTTTCCATAGATTTTCTTTTTCAAACGACTTTTGTTTTTCATTAAAAGCTTTTAACTTACTTGAACCGTACTTATTAAATGACTCTAAAAAATCTTTTGGTTTTGTTTTTTCTTCTTCCATTTGATACGTAAACTGCCTATACCATTCATTTGCGGACAAAGAAAAGACCTGCTCTTGAACAAGATTTTTTCTTTCAATAGAACAATAAGAAACTATGGAATCTATACTTGAATTTAAGATCTCCTTAGGAATAAGGTTTTTATATAAACCGGTAGATTGATGCTTAGATCCAGGTAGGCGCCACATTCTTCTCATATCGTAAACGGCAAAGTCTAAAGATTCTATTAGATATTTTTCTTTTATTTTTGATGCAATATATCTAAATATCTTAGGAAGTTCATTTGTTGGATTAATTCCCAAAGCTACAGCTTCACATTCAATATGAAAACCCTTCTTGCCAGTAAAATATACAAGAACAGATTCTTCTGGAATGAGATTTATTAAATAATTATACAAAAATATAACTTCTTTATGGCACTTGTTTATATCTTCATTGTCTAAATCAAAATAAAGAGAACCGAGCCTACTGCAGTTGTCTATATCTTTTGAATTGTAATGCCAAACGGAAGTATATAAACCAGTATTATTGTGTAGTTTTCTATACTCGTCAATATTGTTCATGTCATAAAAGATCGGGTTGTCGCCCGCCTTGTCTCTTATAACTCTATCAAGAGATGGTACGTATCTGGCGACCTCTACGTATCTCCACTGGTTAAGAAACTTTGTTTCATCATTTGAAAGTCTCATTTTATAGAGACCTTCCCAATCTTTTCGTTGTAATTCCACACAACATATTTGCAAGTAGGATCCATCTGTTCACCATAAGACCTATAATATATTGATTCATTGATGTACTGCTCTAAGGATTTTAGTAACAGTAATCTCTTCTGAAGGACGTTATTTTGATTTGTTGTCATCTGGTTTCCACCTATACTCAATTATAGCTTCTCCGTCAACTATGGTGTGAAGTTTTGAAGATATATTGTCTGCGAGGTGAACTATCATTTCCAAATGAGTTCCGGGTATTGTTTCTGGAACAGGAGACCATGGGCCAAGATGACACCTAATGAGTCTCATTATTTCTTGAACTGTTTTATCATCAATATATAGAGTCGCAGAAGAGGCTTCTGAAGAGTATTTTTTATCTTCCTCAATACACCACATAACAAACTTTTCTACAGTATAGGGATGAAATGGATCGTAGACATACGAACTGTCGCCATCTCTTTTCACACCTTTGGTTATATCATGCAGCAGCAGCGCGGCATAGATTAGATCACTTTCTTCAGTTTCCAAACCATATGATGCGCACAGAATCTTTGCAGCTCGAACCGCCCTTTGCGTATGAATAACATTCCCCCCCTGATCGTGCTCATCAATGGGATGATACTTTTTAGAAAAACTAGAAGGAATAATCCAAAAAGCTTCACACTTTAAAAGAACAGATCTAACAAAATTTTTGATATGAACTGACGAGATTAGGTTAATTTCCTCTAATAGAGGAGAAAGAACTTTATCCTCTTCTTTATTTTCTTTTAAAAAAATATCTTCATCCAAAAGCTTATCCAATATAGATTTCTTCATTCTTTATCTCCATCAAAACGAGAACCATATTTATTCGCTAAAGATTCGTATTCTTTATCTACAAGATAATAAATAAATTTAGCTGGGTCAAAAAAACCAGTTAAATTACTCATATAGTTTATTTTATAAGTTAATTCATTTGTAAACAGAATCCCAAGTCTCCCCTTTTCACGTCTTTTTGACATTTTTCCACCCCTTCCACTTTGAGCAGGGCTTATCAAACGGACATTTTTTGCAATACCAAGTAAGACCTCTTCTTGGAACAAACGACTGCTCATCGACTATTTGATCTGCCCAAAATTCTAGTGCCATAATATCTTCTTCTTGTATCTGAAATTCTTGAAAAGATATTTTTGGTTGAGCAAAGTCGATATAGCCAAATTTTGTTTGTTGAACTTTAGTAGGATTTTTAAAAGAATAAGCGTGTTTCATAGCAGCGAAGTCTACTTCATACATATTCTGATGACTATCTTTATAGTTAAACAAAAATTTAATTACGTAATATTTTTTATTTTTTGCCAAAATAACATCAAAAATATATGCGACTTTAACCCTCTGCCCGAGGGGAACGACGCATTCGTCGTTGATAGATATGGGTATATAGTCTTGATGACTAAAGTTTTTGTGAAAAGAAAGAAGTAAAGCAGCGGCCTTTGTCGTTAGGCTGGCATTGTTTCCGTAAGCACTTTCGTGCTTTTCGGTGATAATATCATAATCAGAAACGTCAGAAGAAAACCAGAGCTTCTCCCATCTATTTAGCAGGGACGCGTATGAGGGAGCGTATCCTCCTTGTTTTTTATAAAAAAAATAATAAATAATTTCTTTTATAGTGTTTTCAAATCTTTCAGAAATAAAATCTCTAGCCTGAATTTTTTCCGATAAGCTATCTTCATGCCTGTATTTATACAATAGGGCGCATGTTTGATAATCCTTAATGGCTTGTGTGTTAATTAGTTTCATTATAAAAAGTCTCCGTTATTTAATAGATCATCTAATATAGATGAGGCATCATAGGATGTCGAAGTAACCATCTCGTATTCTTCATATGTTTTTTTAGAATCTACATATCTTACAAGTGGTGGTTCATAAGAAAATGTAGAACCCGTTATTCTATTCTTCGGAATTTGAAGCTGCATAATATTTTCGTCTTCAGAATCGTCTCCGCTAATAAGCTTTTTCTCCGTAATAAATATGGTCACTGCGCACTTCTGCTGGATAGCCAAAGATCCACCAGTGTCTGACTGCATTACGACTTCTCTTCTTTCTTTCATTCTATTAGAGTTTTCTTGAGCCGTAATTATAAGCACACAGTTCATATCTCTTGCAAGTTTTTCTAGACGCACCATCATTTCCTCAAACTCACCCCATCTAGCTTTACCCTTTGATCTAGTAAACATGGACTGTATCGTGTCTATCACGATAACATCTGGAATGTCTTCATTCTGCAGAAGGATTTCTCTCAGCCATTTTTCAAGATCTTCAAAATATGGAGTATCGGGATCATGCTTGACCATGAGACGATCACCCCACTGTATAAGCTTATTCATAAATAAGGACATATATTTTTTCTTATCTTCCTCATTCCAGTTATTAACCTCTGCATAAACATTTCTGCCTATTACTTGTGTCATTAATATTTTTTCCCAGTGGCTTCTAGCTTCTTCAAAGTTGATATACAAAGTTTTATAACCATTATCCAGCCAATTATTTACGAGGCACTTGGCAAACGTGCTCTTACCTTTCCCGGAAGCCGCAATAATTGCGTGTACAGACCCCCTATAAAAACCTCCATCATTAGTATATCCCATGGCTCTATTGAGGGATTTGTATTGTGTTGGTAGAAAATCGGGAGTATCTAATAGGGAATCTATTTTCTCTATAATCTCCTTAGCCGTTACCACGCCGTCATACGGATTATAATTTATTTGATTTTCTAAAGTTGTTATTTCTATAGCTAAAGATGTCATCTTGGACAAGTCTTCTTCAGACTTAAGTCCTTTTTGACTTAAGATAAATTCCAATTCTTTTAATAGATTTTTTTGCTTAATCTTATTATGCTTATGCTTTATAACTTTCGTAACTGCTTCTGGCGTAGAAAGCTCCATTTTATTCAGAGCATTCATTATTAAATCTACGCCATGCTGACCGTTTAGCGCTTCGTATAAATCACTTTCTGTCTGCATCCAGGTTTGAAATGCAACCGGATCCACAATATCCAACTCAGTAGATGTTGAATAGGAAATCAGAGACTTATAAAATTCATTTATTCCATTTTGGCCTTCCAGTAAACCAACCATGTCTGTGTGTAGGTTGTTCTTAAAAAAGGATATTGCTCCCGGCTGCCTAAAAGACAGCG